>Ga0163217_1109064_pt1 | contig 15459 bp, 18 predicted proteins | sample SynspAceP_FD_185933 | JGI IMG/M metagenome (GOLD analysis project Ga0163217, IMG submission 185933) | Saline lake microbial communities from Ace Lake in Antarctica - Synechococcus sp. Ace-P (PacBio error correction) | ecosystem: Environmental > Aquatic > Non-marine Saline and Alkaline > Saline ...
AAAAAGGGCAGAGGAAAAAAGATTAAAGCAAAAAGGCCACCCCTGGCTTTTTTTTTGGGGTGGGATGCCAGCGGCCACGGCAAGAATTTGGGAGGCAAAAACGCCCTGCTGGCCATAACCGCCCGGACAGCCTTTTACCAGGGAAAACTTGGGGTCCCCTCAACACCCCGGCCAACCCGAACCCGCCTTTTGAGCAAACGCCCGCGGCCCTGCTTTCCTCCGAACAAACCCGGCCTTTTTCCTCGCCTTGAAAGCGATGCCGGTAACTGCTTTGAACGATTTCCAATCGGCAGCAGAATGTTTTTTCCAATGTAGTACGCCAAGGGCAACAAGTTGGATCCTTGAAAATGCCCATACCCAACATCCTGCTGGGCGGGCCGTTTACCGGCTGTCGCCGAGCAAGGATTATTGCCCCTCGCTTCGGTGGCGCCAAGCCCCGGAAAACCAGTTTTTCATCAGGGTGGATTTGGCCACAACCGGATGGACGCCACCACCGCGACGAATTCGTTCTGTTTCACCCTCAATGCTGATGTCTTCCAATGGCGCATGGGGCCATCCTCGGCCATAGCGGCATCAACTGACCGTGCTCAAATTGCAAGCCAGGATCCATCTTCACTCCCGCTCAAGAAATAAGGCAGGGCCGCCATCCCGGCCGGCCCCTGTCATGGCAATACGCTCCAGGGAATCTGCCCGCTTCGGCTTCCAGCCGGCAGGTAGCTGCTGTCGAAGAGCGCGCCCAGCTTCCGCGTTGCAGTCAAAACCATAGGAAGGTTAACCATGTCTGCCAGTGCCCGCCGCATCCGCTCCTCGTACAGGCGGCCTAAACCTTCGCCAACGGGTTTCAAATCAGTCACCACGTTGGTATCCAGCGCCGCTTCAACGCCCCCCCGCAAGTTCAAGCGGTCTCGTCGATCAACTGATCGCGCTTTTTGACATAGGCCAATCGCAACTATCAAGGATCGGGCCGAGGTTTTTTCCGCTGCAGCCGCCTTGTTGAAACGCACGCAAAAAAGCCTTGAACCGCTTCCGGGTTTGCTACTCGAGCAAGTCATTGCGAGCGACAATGGTGTTGCCCGTAGAAACTCGAACGGCCGTATATCGGGGGTTACTTCAACGCGACGATGTCGTCAGGATCAACGCCACGCGCCCTCCAAGGTTAAGCAGGCTCGGTGAACGTAAAAAGCCGGTGATACCGTCCAGTTTGAACCGCGGGCCATGCAGCGTCCCTCACGAAATCGCCGGCTCGAACGCGATTTGCCAGGTCACATCACCCACCTCCAGACCATTGTGGTGTGCGAAAGAGGGCCAGGCCCTTGGACCGCCGTCGAATACCGGCGCGCCCAGGGTTTTTTTGCCCTTTCAGTCCGCTGGCTCTTGATAACCAGAGCTCTTCAATGCAAATACCCGCGGAGCCTGGCATGGCGTTGTAGAACCATAATAGACACCCGTCAATGGTGCCCCGGATTGTTTCGCCGTGGTTTCGGTCACGGCGCTGTAGTCGGCAAAGCCATGTCATAGGCGTTGGTCGCAAGACCGTGTTACCGCGCCCGCAGAAGCCGCTACCCGGAATCAATACTCACGTTAAGGCCTTCATCCCTTGAAGTAGCCTTTATCCAACGGCCAATCAAGAAAGGGCGCCGAACGGAAAATACCTTCAAAACGCCAGTCCAGGTTGAGCGAATATCGTTTCTGCCTTGGCGCCCAGGCCCTCAAAGCCAAGGCAACCGCAGCCCGGCCAATAGTGTGATACCCCCGACCAACCGCTTCAAACGACTGCTCTTTGTCTGCTGCATAGGTAAAGTCTCCTGATATGAATATTTCCTTTAGATATTTCCGTAAAGGCAACAACGCCATCAATTAAACCGAATTTACTCCGAGCCCACTGTCTTAGCCCAGATCGCCCGATCCGGTCGCGTTTCCTCGCGCGTATACCGGTTGTATTACCCCAGCGGGTCAATTGTACTCAGTCGCCACCGTGGCCCTGAAATAAGTACCCTGATCTCGGTGATCCTTGAGTTTTGCTCGAAGCGTCCCGCCAGCGAGATACCTGCACGGTGGGTGCCTTGGAAGGCCCGGGTGCGCGGATCTCGACGTGGCAGCCCTGGCAAATGGGCTTTCTAATCAGCCCCCATTGACTTCCTGGAGCGCCTTACCTGCGCCGGCATCGGCGGTCAGCCGAGTCTCCGGTCGGCCTGGGCGCCATCGCCCAAGATCAGCGCCAGGGTCAGCAGTGCACTGTAACCAGAACGAGGGCCGGGTAACGCCTTGTTGCGCCAGATTGAAGAAGTGCCCGTGCGAAAGGCCGTAATGATAACCGACTCGCCCGCCAGCACTGCCCAGCAACATGGGGCCCGTGCCCGTAGAACAATCGGATAGTGGTTGCTGATCAATGGAACATGAAAATGACCGCAGCGTCAGATTAGTTGTTAATGGCCGTTGAGCGCAGCTTGGGCCCGCTCCGCCAGCAGAGCTACAATGGGCAATCCGGCCTCCAACGCCGCGCTCAAATGGCAGCAACCCAGCGCACGCTGGCCGGCACGATTTACCCAGAAACACATTGGCGAACCATGATGGTGCCTATCACCCGCGCCTCATGGATGAAGGCTCCGCGGCCGGCAAATACCTGGAAAACAATGCCCGCACGAAACAGCCACCAGAAGAAACGAACAGCAAACCGCGCCGGAAGGCCAGACCATTACGCGACAAACGGGCCTGCGGATCAGCACCTCCGTATACCAGCATCACAACCAACACAGCGTGGCCCATGCCGAATAGCATGGCGCCGGCCGGTCTGCAGCGCAGCTTGCTGGCTGTCGATCAGGTTGCCGGGGTTGCCGAAGTAGTACACCGCAAACAGCAGCGCCAGGCCGCTCAATCAGGGTGCTGTAGGCTTCCCACTTGACCAAGTGGCACTTTGCGCGGCATTTCTTCGGGGGCGCAGCCGGTACTTGGCCAACCTCAAAAAATACGCGCACCATGGATCCGCCCACTAGAATTCGCCCTTGATGCTTTTTGTGTTTTTTCCATTCGGTGGTTCGCGCAGGTGGTTGTCCAGCAGAATGAAATTAAGAAAAAGAGGCCCCGATCCAGGCCCACCTCCGGCGATCACAGTGAAACCAACGAAATAATCAGACTCAGCCAATCAGCCCAGATAACGCATGCATTGAGCGCAAGCTCCCCTTCTAAGTGTATGCGCATGCGTACCGGGCACTGCCGGCAATATAGGTGCGGCGTATGGCCCGAAATCGTCGCCGAGAATCATCAATAATCGAACAGCACCCCCCACGGTCCCGAAATCAGGCGTACCCTTGAGCTTTCAGAACGGACCGCGGCGCGGTCCAGCACCAACGAAATCGGCGTAATTTTCCGGCCTGCAGATTGCCGGTCTGATCGGCCTGATGCAGCCTTGCGGCATTGCCCAGGCGGTTGGCAATGTAGAAGGCCTTCAAGCGGGGTTTCAGCGATGGCACCAATTGGCAACCTTGTAGGGCTCGGCCATGGTCGACCAGCACTCGACAGACTGGTGGCCCCCGCCCGACCATCGGAGGGCCAGAACCGACCTGTAAACCGCAATCGTCAAAGCGCTGCGCAGATCGAACAGGCCGCGCCCAGAAGGTATTGGACGTCGGGCAGAAGGCGATGGCGCGTACCGGTTTTTGCGCCAGACGTTTTGACGAATTCTTCGTCGCTGACTGTGGATGCCATGGGCGAGCAACACTGTGATCACCCGAGCAAGCCCAAAGTGATCGTAGACATCCCAGGTAATCCCTGCGTCGGGAAACAGCTCCTTGATCCAGGCAATCTCGGCATGGATTTTTCCGCCCAGATGGGTCTGCATCAACAAACAACACCTGGACAATCAGCCAGCAACTGCCCGGCGTAGCCAAAGCTGCTCCACCGACGAGGTCGCCGCAAAGCGCGGGCGTGACCGCGTAGCGCTGGCGCCCTTTAACCGTGCCAGCGGTCAATCAAGCTCACGGCTTCCCGATAGCTCGCCTCGGCGGTAATCGCGCAGCCGCGTCGGGCGCGGTTGGTGTCCATCATCACCTTGCCGTAGTCCAACGCCATATCGTAGCGATCGGCAAGCGGCAAACAGCGCGTCCTGCAGAACACTATGCGAGGTGGCAAAATACCAGCCCTGAGGTAGTGCCGTGCGCCAGCAGCAGATCGAGGAATATCTGCGGATTGGCTTGGCCTGACCAGTCCGGATCAAGCGAACCTGGATTCGGTCGGGTAGGTATTAGGTTTTCCAGCCCATTGCAGCAGCTGCGCGCCGTAACTGGCCATGACCCGCACCTGCGGCATAATGCACATGGGTGTCGATAAAGCCCCGTATGATAAGACTGTTGGGCCAATGGCTCGACACTGGTCGTTGTGGGAGTGCAGCCAAACAACTGCTCGGCCGCCCCCCCAGTCACCAACACCACGCATCTGTACCACCAGCTAGGCCATCCTGCCAGATACTCGTAAACTGGCAGGGTCCGGTTTGGCCCCAGGCCCGGATCAAGCAAAAAATGCAGTAAAGGAACCGCGGAAAGCGCTGGCAGCTGGGGGGAAAGACTGTAAAGCCGATGGAATTGCAATCAAAGTCATCAGCTCCCCCGATACGTCGAAATAGCCGCTCACTGATTAGCAAGCAGCGGGACGTGGTAATGGGCCGTCGGCCTCGTCAAAGGCAAGAAGGCGATGGTCCACCGAAGGGATTAGAAAACAGCGCTGGCCGTGGTGCTGGGAAATAAACCCTGGGTGTTCGAAGATCAGACGGTAGGTACCGATCGACCTTTGAGCGGAAGGCGTCCAGAAATCCGGCCATCGGTATGGTGGTGCCGCTGCCAGCTCCCGCCAGCCGGCTTCCGGTCTGTTGTTCCAGGCTGTACATTGACGCCCGACGGCAGGCCCGGCAAGAAACCGAGGTCAAGAAATATGTGTGGGTGAATCTGACTGTGCGGGTGGCCCTCCATAGCAAATTTAATCCAGTCGAATATGGGTGAATCTTTCGCTCTCGGCGCGGCAATGCGGATCTCTTCAGCGCGCTTCAATTGGGCAAGGCGCGCCCTTCCAAGCCAGTTCGAGCATCTGCTCAGCCGACTTGCCGGTGGCGCAGACAATAAAGATGAAACCGGAACCTGGCGTAATAGGCATCATTGGCCATCCTTGAGTCTTTTTGCAGCAAACGGCTTCGGGCGCGATAACGAGGCGGCCCGCCTGCTTCGCCGCTGGGCCATGGCTTCGGTGCTCGCGTACGCGCCTTCAGGCTCTTGATATCGCCAATCTTCGGGTGCGCTTCAAAGGCCGCCAGCCAAATCGCTCTCCGCATCAGGCTGGGCCACAGCGCCCTGGCGGTAACATGCAGCGCCTCACGCGAGGCAAAGGGCCGTGCCACCGACCCATGCCGCGCACCCAGACTTCGGCTGCGCAGCAGTCGCGCATGAGCGTTGCGGCCTCGGCCCTCGGGCAAACTGATTGAGTTGTTTCCAGGGTCATGAATGCCTCCGTTGTCCTGGTGTCAGTGGGTTTTTCCTGTCTGCATCAAGTCCGCAGCACTGGGCCAGCTCACACCTCGCGCTTCAATGGCGGTGACCGTACTCGCTGCCCGGCCATGGTCAACAGCTCAGCGTGACGGATAACCGCAACTTCCATGGGTCGCGTTTGCCGGGCACGTCCTGGCGGCCAACGGGGCAGCGAAATGCAAGTCAATCTGCTGCGACGCACTGGTTGGCCAACGGTGCTCCCAGGCGTTTACGAAACGCCTGCGGCTTTGTACACTGCGAGCCGATTCAAGGGCCAATGCTCATGCCACAGCCTGCGTTGGCAGTGCGCCGCACAGCTCGTAATCCAGCTGGTGTTATGCCGTCAGGAATCAGAGCGTGAGCATTTCGGCACACAGGGCCGCGGCATCGCCCGCCGGGTCTTCGGCCTGTAGTGCACGTGACGTTAATCGCGGTATCTCCTGTTGGAAAGCCGTCTTCGCGCGAAGTCGACCCAGGTTACCCGCCAAAGGGCGTTGCCCCATGATGGTCATCAAGCGCGCGAGCAAACATCCCGGCGCCGAACCCACAGCCCGGGCATCATTGCCACGCTGTCCTTCCAGCAGCACACTGACGCTGCCGGCCGCAAGCACTGGCCAAGACTGCGGGCCCAGCGGAAAAAATGCTCCATAATTGCGACTCGAAGCGCCCCGGCAGCCAGTTGCCACGGGCGCGGGCGATCCCTTGGTAATTCGAGATGCCCCACGCAACAATGGTGTCGTAACTGTGCTTCACCTGGACCACCAATCTTGCTCGAAGCTCAACGCGGCACGGAGCCGGGGCGACGCCGAGGAATGGGACGCAGCACTATAGGGTTCGCCTGAACGCTCGCACTCGGCGAACCGCCTGGTACCAGCTCAAAAGGCGAATGCTGCATGGCTGCTCCTCCGCGCTTGTTTGTGGGCGGCCCAGGCGCGCGGTTGAACGTTCATCGCGGTGAGCATGCGCTTCGGGTGTGGCTGGCGTATCCAGGGTGGGCTGTAAGCGATAATCAGACCAGGCTGGCGACTGCATCGCCCGCAGGGCACTCCAGACAGCCAATACCCAGCATCAGCGGCGGCTCACCGACCGCCTTGGAGCGGAACACCGTGGCTTCCGGGTTCCGGGCTGGAGGCCAGCAGCGTCACGCGCAATGTCCCGACGGCGTATCGGAAACAGGCAGGGATCTTATAGTCGCCGGGCCGATGGTCCAGCAACGGCCCGGTATCGCTGTACACCAGTTTCCTCGGTGTCAGCCAACCCATGCCCTGGATAAAGCCGCCCCTCCGATCTGGCCGATATCGATCTCCGGATTGCAAGCGACTGCCCGGCGTCATGCAGAATGTCGGTACGCACACGCGGTACCGCCGGTTCAGCGTATCCACCACCACCATCGGACAGGCCGCGCCGTTGGCGTATACAGGAAACGGGTGGCCCTGACCTTTTCTCTCTCTCCGGGGTGGTCGTAAATAGATCTTTCGGCGTGGCGTAAAAGCCGGTGGAAAGACAAGCGACCACCCGGTGCAAATATAGGCCGGTCTGAACGAAAACTTGGCCCAGTCGCGACCCGCTGATCGCCGGCGACAACCTGGTTGCTCTCGAAGCGTACCTCGCCCGGCTCGCAGCAAAGTGCTCGGCAAGCAAAATGCGCACCCAGCCGCGGCCTGATCTTTTTCGGCAGGCAAATCACAGCGCCGCCATACCGTTCAGATCCGGACCCCGAAGACGCCGCCGTGCGAGGTATTGGGGTACCTTGTCAGTCCGCGTGGCAGACACCTTGACCCGCGCCAGATCAACCTGAAAGGCCGAGGCGCACGACCTTGGGCAAATTTTTCAACGTAGAGCCCCTGACCCATCTCGGTGCCGCCGTGATTCAGGTGAATGCTGCCGTTCGGTTGTAGATCAACACCAATGCGCCAGCCTGATTCAGTGTGTTTGGCGGTAAAGAGATAGCCGAACTTGAATCGGCGTCAGCGCCAGGCCGCGCTTGAGTATCGGGCCTTCTTGCTATTGAACAGCGTTGAATCCTGCTCGCGTCGCCGCCTGATAGTCGGAGCTGACTTCCAGCTCATCGACCCAGTCGCGGAGCAGATGCTGCTCGATGGTCCCTGACCGTAATGGGTAGTAATCGCGCCCCTCACGGTAGAGATTTGCGCTTTGCGCACCGTCAGCGGATCAAGCTGCAGTTGACGGGGCGATACCGTTCCATGGCACTGCTCGATGAGCCATCATGCCCTGCGGCCCACCAAAACCACGGAAAGCGTATTGGACACCGGGTGAGTTTTTGCAAGCGGTGTCCGGTCAACACCCCGCCGGCCTGATCGAGAAAAATAGGCGTTGGTTCGGCATGGAACATCGCGCGTCGACAATCGCATCGGACAAGATCCGGTGAAAAAGCCGCAGCGCCCGGCGCCAATAAGAATCCCGCGCCATGTAGCATGCCGTCCCCTGATCAAAGCGAAACATCAATAGGTATTGGGAAAAAAAGTCATGCGTTTGCCGGTCTGCACCATGTCAATCGGCGCGTGAACAGCCGGTATTTTCACCGGCTTGCAGTAACATGAAGCGAGCGGGCGGCGACACAGGCCAGTGCCGCCAGCCAATGGGTTTCTTGCCGCAAAGCCCGCCGCCCAATGCGCCCGGACTTTCCGCCTGGACTTTCCAATGAAATCGTAACGCCGAGCACACTCCGCCACCAAACTTCTGTTACTTCCCAGAGGGGTGCTGACTGGGACGGGTGTGCACGAAAACATACCGCCTCCCGGTCGGCTTCGACCAGACAGGCCCCTGTCCCTCCAGATAGAAATGCTCCTGGCCCGCCGACATTCTGCTGCCCGCGCAAGCCGATGCGGGCATTGGCCAGCGCCTGGTCCGGCTCGGCCGCGGCTGCTGGGTATGACTGGGGCGTACATAAAAGGCCCTTTTTCCAGCGCTTCGGCGGTGGTCAGCACCGGGTGGCAGCGGCTGGTACTCGCCTTGGCCAGACGCGCAAGCCTTGCGGCGCGCAATCCGTGACTGGTGGCCGCAACGGCAAAAGATTGGCTGGCCCGATTGCCTCGACAATCCTCGCCGCCAGCAAACCGGGTCTCCCGGAAACACGGGCCAGATATCCGTAAATGCCCGGTAGTCCGGCAACGGGTGACGCAACGGCGATAACGCCCGGGATAGCTGCGTACCGCGCTCCAGGTCCATGCTCAGCACCCGCGCATGGGCTTGGCTCGCCTGTGCCCTACGGCGGCCAATGCAAGCAGGCCCTCCGCTCCGGCAGATCCATCGATATGCGCCGCCTGCCCGCGAACGTGTTTTCAGGCGCTGTCGTGGTGGGCGTTTGGTGTCCGGCCAGCCCGACGGGCTGCCCGGGGTGGATTGGTCAACGCTTCGGGAAGCTAAACGCAATAATCGGTCAACCATCCAGTTTGTTATCGTCTGTCGCCGCCGGGCCACTGTATTCCCAGCAACGCGCGGCGCAAGCAAGATTGCCGGCTCCTGGGCGCGGTTAGGCCGCGAGGCGCGCACGTCCGAAACATCGGGGAAAAAATGCTCTGGCCAGGGCAGCAATGGCATGGGAGTATGGCATCGTCAAAGGTTCCGCACCGCGGCAAAAGCGGCTTCCGCTGAACGAGCACGCCTTGGAGTGGGCTTGCCATGGCCGCGCATAAGCCAGACGGCAATCGAGGAATCTGATCGCCGTCAAAACTGAACCAGAAGCGCCCAGCACCGCAGAAATATCAATCATCCAGACGCTTGGATACCTTGTAGATAAACAGCCTCTCGACGCTGTCGATGCGTCTGAGCGTGTCCGGCACCCGCACGGTAACCGAAATTGAATTCACCCGGCGCAGGGCGGCTCTTGCGGTAATCCAGGAAAGAAGTCTTCCAACCGAACCCAGCGCGTCCCTTCAACGCTGTCGAGCTGAATCTCGCGCCCAGCGCAAATCACGGCGGTGGCAATGTCGGCAAATCGGGTGGAGGCGTTGCCAATATTGCCGCCCAGTGTGCCGCGATTGCGAATCCTGCCAGGCGGAACCCAGGCGCTCGAGCATGGGGCCGAAGGCAGGCCCAGCTTTGGCGTTGAGTACAGTACCGGCGCGGCGGTAGCTTGACGGCGGCGCCAATACACAAGCCTTTCATCCGTAGTTTTCCGATGCACTGCAGCTCGGCACCTGCCGGTTAGAACACCAGATGCGGCAAGTGTTTTTTCAGTTGCTGGGTGTCTCCAGTGCCAGGTCGGTGCTGCCAGCCCCAGGCCGCACATCCGGCGACTCGGCAAGCAGGTCACGCAGTTGCTCCAGGGTCACCGGAGCAATCGAAGCGTTTGCCCTCGCATCTTGCAAAGGCTGGCTGCCAAGGGGTTTCCTTGACTGCGGAACCGAGGTATTCAGCAAGCCACCACCTATCCCAATTCTGCAACGCCGTTTTGATGAATGGATCGTGTCGCCGCATCCATGATTCGGCCGGTAACCGGTTTACAGCGGCCAACAGGTTTACCCGACAGCGCTTCAAGCACGCGATGCCGGTCCACACTCAGGTTGCGTGGCTTGCCTCAATGAGTAGCCGCACCACTAGCGACATAATGATGCCAGGTGTACAAGAAAGCCCATTGCGAGCGCATGGCACTCCGACCATGGCCTGTCTGCAATACCGGATGCGCCGGCCTCGCTCTGCAATGCATCGATAGTCACCAGATGCTTGCCGTGGCAGGCTGCCGATCGAAGGCTATACAAACTATTAACGCTCTGGTAACTCAGCCCGCCCTGTTTCCGAGGCGGACCCAGCATCACGGTACAAGGCGCCGCAAAATCAACCAGACGCACATCCTTCTTTGGTTCCGGTTTAGCCGCATTTTGGTGCGCAGCCACTCGAGAATGCTCAGTGGTTTGGGTCAGCGCTTTCCAGCGTTTGGGGCCGACCATTCCAGATGAAACTTCTCAATCACTGGTGTTTCTCCCGCGCTCTCTACTGTTTAACCCGTATTCCCCGCCATTGCTAATTCAGCACCAGCAAGCGCTGGCCGCGGGGTTCGAGGTAGTGAATGCAAATAACTGCCAAAAAGCTGAACCACTTAGTCCCATTTAAAATATTTAACGTTTTCAGCTTAATGTGGCAAGCAAATTGCTCAGGAGTAAATGCTGATTGTTTTTGGTCAGTTTTTATTACCATCTATGTATCACATCCGGGGATGCAATGCTAGCGGGCTGAACGCCTGAAACTGCAGAACATCGTTCCAAAGCAATACCCCGGTTGCCGGGCGAACGACGGTGGTCCAGCTGACCGGTGACCGCGGGCGAGATCCACGCATTTGCTGGCGAGAACGGCGCCGGCAAAAGCACCCTGATTGAGATCAATCTATGGTGTCATCCAGCCCGGACAGGGCGCTATTACCTGGACGGGAGCCACCTGATATTGCAGGTCCGGCGCATGCGACGTGAGCTGGTTATCGGCATGGTATTCCATGCATTTCCTCGCTAATTTGAACACTTGACCTGTGCCGAGAACCATGCGCCCCTCAAGCCTGCCCCGCCTCGGAGGCCGGCAACCGCGGCCGCCTGGACACCCGTATTCGCGAAGTCTCGGCACATTACGGCCCATGAAGCCTCGACCCGCGGGCGCTACGTCCAATACCCTGTCCATTGGCGAGCGCCATCGGGGTCGAGATCGTGCGCTGCTATTCAGGAAAGCTCATTACTAATTTCTTTGATGAACCCACTTCCGTGCTTACCCCCGAGAAGTCGAAGTGCTGTTCGTACGCTGCGGCAATTATCCAGTGAAGGCTGCAAAGCAATTTTTTTATCAGTCACAAATTGCAGAAAGTGCGTGACGCTTTGTCACCGCCGCCACCGTGGCTGGCGCCAGGGCCGGTTATCCGGCGAGTGCCGACCAGCCGAGGTCTCTACCGACGATATCCGCGCGCATGGGATGGTGGGCAATGACACGCCGCTATCTACCCAGGTCGCTTTCCGGCCAGAGCCCGGCGAAATTCTGCTGAACGCAATAATCTCAACTACTCCAGCCGCGACCCTTTTGGCACCAGCTTGGGCACATCAACATGCCAGCCTGCGCGCCGTGCGAGATCGTCGGCATCGCGGCGTGGCCGGAAAACGGTCAGGAACGAAGTTTGTCTGCGCGCGCCTCCGCGAAGTGCTGGGTGCCGCCGACAGCTTGGCAGGCTTGGCGGCCACGCCGATTGACGACGCGGCGGCAGCCCAGCGCCGCGCCTGGGCGTCGCGGTGGTGCCCGAGGAACGCTGGGGCGCGGCGCAGTACCGGCCAATGTCGCTGACGGAAAACACCCTGCTGACCGCCTATGACGCGGGCTGGTCAAAAGCGGCCCTGCTCAAGGGCGGCAAAATCCCGCGAATACGCCACCGCATACGCGAACAGTTTGGTGTGCGCTGCAGCGGTATCGACAGCCCGGGCGGCCAAGTCTGTCCGGGGGCAACCTGCAGAAATCATCATCGGCCGTGAGGCGTTGCAGGCAACGCACGCCTGCTTGGTCGCCTCGGCATCCAACCTGGGGTGTGGATTGTGGGCTCGGCTGTAAGCTATCCACGAGGCTCTGGTGGCAACTGCGTGACGCAGGGCGCGCAGTTTTGCGATCTCACGAGGATCCTCGGATGAGCTCTACCAACCTTTGTGCGGGCCGCATGGGACATCTGCAGCGGGAAGCCTGTCCGCCGCTTGTGCCGACCGCTGATTGAGCATCGAAAAAAACTTGCCAGTGGATGGCCGGTGACTTCCCCACGGCCCCGCAGCAACAAACAGGAGCCAGCCCATGCTGTCGGCTTGAGCGGCCGGCTAACCGAACTCGCAGCTGATGCAAAGTTGGACCCTCGCCACTGCTGGCTCCTGTTGCTGACCCGTGATAACCGCGCTGGGTCTGTTTATGGCGCTAGGCCAAAGACCCCATTGAAGGCTTGAAGTTCTTCTTTCTGATTCCCCCTGAGCGTGCCCATGGGCTGGGCCGAGCTGGGCCTGAAAATGGCGGCGCTGCTGCTCTGCGCCGCAGGCACCTGAGCCAATCTGCTATCGCGCCAAAACTGTGGAATATCGTGCTGAAAGGCCCCTTTTCATGGCGCGCTCCTGGGACTCGGTAGCGGAGCTGCAACTGGACCGACACAACGGGCCTTCTGGGTATGCCCTGCGGTGCTGCTGGCCGGGGCAAACTGGCCGGGGCACTCTGGGCAATGGATTGCGGCGTTGCTGAAAACGGCAATTTTTCCTTGGCAATGAAAATTCTTCACCAACCATCATGCTCAACTACCATTGGCGCTGATCTTTTGCTCTACACCGTACATGGCCCCTCCAAGGAATCCGATGGGTTTTCGGCTTTCCCGCAGTTCGGAAAAGATGTTCGCCGCCGCTTGCCTACTGCTGCCCCAAACTGATTCCGACAACGCGCCTGCATATCGTCTGCTTTGTTTCGCGCTGCTGGCGGGCCGTAAGCATCGGCGTGCTCTTACCCGCACATTTCATCGGCCTTTCCAACTCAATGGTGATGGGGCAGGACACCGCGCGGCGGCGGCGTTGCCGGCTTCGGTGCCACAAACGCCTTGACCTGGCTGGCTTTTTCCTGCTGGCAAAGCGGCCTGGCCGGCCTGGCTGGCGCCTCGGAGTCAGCGGGGCCAATCGGTCAAGGTTGGTACCCTCCAGGTGTCTCCGGCTATGGCTACACCGCGATTCAATCGTCGTGTCCTCGGGCGCATGCAGGCGCTGGTATTGTGCTGGCCAGTGCGCTGTTGGCGCTGACTTTCAATGGCGGCGCGAGATGCTGCAGATAGTCGATGAATTCTTGCCCAAGGCTATGCAACCGGTTGTTTTCAGGGCCTTGCTGCTGTTTACCTGCTCACCTGTGATGCGTTCATTCACTACCGCTTGCGCCTGCCCCGTCGTTCGCCGCCGCCCAACCAACGCGCAGGAGGCTGAAAATGGATACGCTGCTGATCACCAACATTACTCGCCGCTAACGTTATCGCCGGCACAACGCCTACTGCTGGTGGCGCTGGGTGAACTGGTCTGCGAGCGTTCCGTGCGTGCTCAACCTGGGTCCAGGAAGGCATGATCTGATGGGCGCGGTCATGGGCTTTATCGCCGCCAGTGACCAGCGGCAGCCTGGCCGTCGAGTACTCGCCTGCCAATTGCTTGCCGGCATATCCTGAATTCGATGCCTGTTCGCACTGATGCGGTCAAACCCTTCGCGGCTAATCAATACGCTGCAAGGTCTGGCCCTAGGACCAATCTTCGTACCGGTTTGAGCGCCATTCAATTGGTAGCGGTCACGTTGGGCAGTTCAATCTCCGGCTCCCGAAAATTGGCGAATTCCTATCTAATCCGAACATTCCCTGTGATCGGCACAGTTCTGTTCCGCCCAAGGACCTGCTGGTCTAACCTCTCGCTGCTGTCCTGTTCGTCCTGGTATTCGTCTTTTGCCGCTACAGCCGGGGTGGGCCTGAATCGTGCGCGCCGTAGGCGAATCGCCAGAGGCGGCCAAATGCCAATGGCAATGCGGGTGCTGGCGGTGCGTTAACATGGCGGTGGCCCTTCGGCGGGCGGCAAATGGCCGGCCTTTTGCCTGGAGCCTACCTGTCCCACTGGTGTATACGCCCATGTGGACCGAAAAACATGACCTCAGGCCGCGGCTGAGATCGCGCCTGGCGCTGGTGGTCTTTTTGCGACGCTGGAAACCCGAGCCGCGTGCTGCTCGGCGCCTATCTGTTCGGTGGCCGCGAGCATCCTGCATCCTGTTCTCCCAGGGGCTTGGCCTGGCGCAAGCTCGACCGAGTTGCTGGCGATGCTGCCTTATCTGGTGCCGATCGTCGTGCCTGGTGTTTGCTGTCTTGGAATCCGCCCCGGACGCCCAAACTGAAATACCTTTATCAAAATCGGCCAACCTTATACGGCCGAGGCAAGTTGACTTGAACACCCATATGCCAACCCAAAACTAAATCATCTCTAGGATTACGACCATGACAACTATGCGCAAAACGCCTTATGGCAGTCTGCATGCGCAGCCTCTTTCGCACAGCGGCCGCACGCCGAGAAAGTTCTCTCTGAATTCCGAGCATCTCTGTGCTCTACAGCGATGACCTACCAGGCATTCCGGCCACAGAAAGCGGACGCGATACCTACTTTAAACTTTCGAAAAATGCTAACTTGGGCACAACTGGGGGCGCACCTTCTTCCTTCCGTTGACCGTAACCAGGGCCGCGGTAAAGAATGCCTGACTCGACGACCTTCCTACGGCGAAATTCGCGCCGAAACATCAGCCTCGGCCTTGGCTGACCGGCAACGATCTGAGCTACGGATTGAATCAAGGTACGTGACCCTGTCCGGCCAATACGAGTTTCGGCGGGTGGTGAACTGAACGTCAACAACGTGATGCGGTAAATGGGTCTTGGACTGGAATATTCCCCGGCTGCAAGTTTTCGGTTACCGTGTTTTACCACGTTCAACAACAGCGAAAACCGACAACGACTACCCACGTGACTGTAGTCTGGGGCGCGCCTTATGGAATTCGGTTCCTAACGCGCAAATTCTGTCGACGGTTACATCGACTGGTCTTCGCCGCTGACGACCCAACACACAAGGCCCGACTTTCCACTTTCAACCGCAGCTGAAGCCTTGGACATCGGCCAACTACTTCGGTAGCCCGAGCGTGCTGTATGCCGGGTAATCGAGTAACTCAATACTGGGACAGACAAGTAACGGCCTGGGCGATGACGTCATGGACACCGAGAGCGCTGTCAGTGGCGCTGGTTAAATTTCACTTTTGAATCAAGTCAGGGACGTTCGCTATGTCGAACTCCCCTACGAGTAGAAAGTGACGACAACCGCATGAACCACGACCAATACCGCGAGCAAAAAGACCTACCGACCCGGAACGCAATTTCGTGAACGCAACCGTGGAAATCATTTCTGGCTTGCGGCGGAGCAGGAATTCCCCAGCAACGGTTTTT
>Ga0163217_1061605_pt1 | contig 15457 bp, 12 predicted proteins | sample SynspAceP_FD_185933 | JGI IMG/M metagenome (GOLD analysis project Ga0163217, IMG submission 185933) | Saline lake microbial communities from Ace Lake in Antarctica - Synechococcus sp. Ace-P (PacBio error correction) | ecosystem: Environmental > Aquatic > Non-marine Saline and Alkaline > Saline ...
AAAAAGAGGAGGAGAAAACCCAAAAAAAAACCGGGGGGGGAAAAAAAAAAATATTTTTTAATAACAGCCACCCCAGAATTCCCCTTGAAGCTAGGGTGTTTTTCGTGCCCATAAGCCTTACTTAAAAATCATGTAGAATTATGAACCCGTTTCCCTTATATTAAAAGATGGAGTACTGCACAGGTAATGAACAAAGGGCTCGACGTGTTGGAGAATTACAAGCACAATAGGAAGAGCGATCTTCTGATAGCGGAAGAATATGCTTCCTGCACCGAGTAGTTTCTGTAATGGACGTGCCATAGCCTCCTTTTTGAAAAAGCAATTCCTTGCTGACATTCTATTTAACATGGGGAGGCTGGCTGTGAAGGATGCGTTCCCAGTTCCCTTCGTGCGTCAAGGCAAGGAGATCATGGATTAAATCAATATTCTACTCTCATTGGAGCAATGTATGGACGAATTTGCGGAGTCAAGAGAAAACTATTTTCTCACTGATTTTGGAATGATAAAAGTATCACAGTGTTCGCGGAAATCAGCTTTACTTTCATCAGCGAGAGGTTTTTCAGACTTAGCTTTCCTGAGTTCGATTTTTTTTTTAATGATTTCTCCCGACCAAAAGGACTTTAATCTTTTGTTTTAGATATTCCCTGTAGAGAGTGTAGTTGGATGAGTGAAAAATCTAAATCCTGCACACTTTTCGTGCAATAGATAGGCAGCACCGATTATAGGAATGATTTAATTTCGGAGATCTAACTTCAGTGATAGGCACAGACATCAGGTCGGATTCAACTCTATCGATTTCGGAATCTTTATTATCCCATGCAGAGGCAGAAGCAAGAATTCCCCGGATGCGATTTTTCTAGTTGAAGCATTGAATCAGGTGAAAAGACGAGCCGCAGGTCTTACTTTATTTAAGTGCCGGACGCTTAGTGTGGATTGATCTTCTGCTACAGCCAATGAAATAGTAGATGAAAAGGTTGGAATTAGCAAGCCGAAATAAACGGTGTTTGATCTAGTTAGATACGGCGTGTTCGAAATGGATGCTAAGAAGACCGAGAACCAGTTTAAACTGTTAGACAACCTACAATCAGCTCAGTATAATAGCACCTATTTCAGTGCTCATTTCTTTGGAGTAAATTTCAAAATCCTGAGGTATTAAATATCAATAGTTTTTATTCCTTTACTGGATCTATAAGCAACCTCACTTGAAATGTCTGAAGGGGTTGCTTAATATTTGTATGATCAAATTTCTTTCTCATAGCATGCCTATATATAAGGAGTTTGATATTACTTTTATAAATGAGTGTTTAAAAGAAAAAATATTTGTGTGTGTTGTGAGCGTAGTTATTGTTTTGACATATTATGGGATATGATATATAATTGTTGATTGACTCAATCAATTCTTTTTCAAATTTATAGAGAACTTATGAATAACCCTAATATAAAATGTACATTCTTTGTTGATAAAGTTACGATCCTGCAATTTCTGTTACAATCGAATGGCATTATTGAATTTTAAATTTTATTTGAAAATATTCTCGGTTTATTGATTTGTTAAACAGCTTGAATTGGCCTATAATACTTATTTTCTTATGAATTATGAATTTAAAACAGCTAATATCTATCTGATCAGTGCTTCGTAATTATCATATTTTGGCCTAAGTCTCTGTGTTGCTTTAGCTAGTTCCATTGTAATTGGCTTTGTGAATATGACACCATATAGAGAGATTTGGAATCATAATGAAAGATATAGTAATTGGAATTTAATAAAAGGAGAATTAAATTATTGACTGATTAGCATACAATACTTGTTATAAAAAACCATGGTAAGTCAGCGAATAGATTAATTGATAAAGTTCATTCTGGTAATATTCAATGGAAATGTCCTGAGTTCATCATTTTTCACGGTCAGTATGCTTTCTTTGTTGAGGGTGTGAAAGTGTATATTAGGGTGTAACACTTGAACTTGGGATACTTCCATATTAATTTTTGTGGAGAAAGTGATGCCATCACAAAGAGGAAGGTTGCGAGATTTGCCTAGATGAGGTTCTCTTTGGAATGTAAAAATGGAGATTGATTCCGAATATGAATGGTTTAATATGCTATCCTGGCAGCACTTTGCTTTGATCCGTAGGAGAAAAGACCCATCATGAGGATGGGATTCTATAGTATCCCAGATGGTTGAAAAATTACGATATGGAAATTTAAGATTTCATGATTTCTAAACACTACCCGCACTATGATCTCTACTCAGTGGTTCAAAAGTGACCGTCAACAAATCGATCATGCCCAGCTTTAATTCAATCATCCAACATTATATCTGGAGATATTGTTTATTCATACGCTATGGGAATGTTCTGTGTTTGAAAGATCTGAAAGTATTCAATACTAAATAGGGATAATCTTAAAGAGAGGTTTTAATAGAGTAATTTCTTCTACAGCTGAGTACTCCCATTTGCCAATTGCCAAGGAATATTCCTTGTTGAAAACTGCAGTTTGAGACATGTGGATATGTTACCAACGTCCATGGGAACCTAGTTGTATTGACCGAAGTATTGATAGAAAACACTTGGCTAACTCATGCTTCGAGGCACTTAGGATTTTGAAGTTTGCTTTACCTCTAATGAATATGGTTTATCAAGCAACCCTCTCCTAGGAAGTGAACGCGATTGTTAAGCAGTGAAAGTGATCACGAGGTTTTTGAAATAGTTTTCGATCAGAAATTCCAAGGATTCAGTTGGAGATATTTTAGAATAAACATGGACCCGTGAGTTACAATGAGAGGGTGTCGATCAGAAATCACAGAGTCCGAGAACATCGTATTGAAAACTCCTTTGAACTGTCATCGAAAAAATACCTTTCATCCAATGATGTATATTTTTTAGAGGAGAAATCTCATTTTTGGTTTGAATCCGGAGGAGTAAAGACGTTCTCTTCAAAACACTTTCGAATATGTGCTATAGTGTGCAGTACATTCAGTTTAATATTACTCCAAAATGGGTACTTCGTTTTGATCAGGAGTCACAATTTTTTGACCGAAAATTAGATTTGAAAATAAACGATATATTTTGGAAAGAAATAGTATATGCAGATTGGTGAGATTGTTGACAATTTTGAACATAAATAGTAAGAATCGAAGGCAAATCTTATGCCTGAGCCAATTTTTGAGTTGAAATTCCAAATGTCAAGATTCGAGGTATTTTATGAGGTGATCTTTACAAATGATAAAAGCAACAGAAAAGCAAACCTACTTCAAAGATAAAGGTTTAGTAGATTAAAAGTCATACAAACAAACTTTTTTCACGCTACAAATGAATTTTATATTCATAGCGTGAATTTCATGATAATATTTAATAGGGGCCGTAAGCCTGTAGTATTTCTGGAGATTGATGAGAATTCAATGATACAAGTTTATGATTTCTATTTGTCTGAATTAATCGAATTGATCACATTGTTTATTCAAGTTGCGAGTATTAAGTAGTGTATGTTTCATTATTTTTCTTGAAGTTTATTGTTTGAAATGCATATATTGACCAGCCGATGTCATTCATTCTTCTGTACTCTTCAACCTTGATAACATATTGGACAGATGCTTTATTTTTACTCTAACATTGTTTTACTTAGTTTTCGCCTCAAATGTTTTGATTTGTTTCCGGTGAAGATGCATTCTGCTTAGAAACTCATTTGCAGGTATTAGTAAGGAAGGCGGAGATTCTCGAGATATCTTGCAATGACCTTGTTACATTTTGAAGTAAAATGATGAATTCGTAAGGCATATATGCGTTGAATTCTAATTTCATTGTGTTCAGAGATTGATTGACTATCTTGTAACAAAATAGATTTTCAACCTTTCGGTGTACAAACGGAGAATAACGTTTTGTGATGTATGGATATCTGACAATACGAAGCCCTGTTCGGCGATATTGACCCTCTAAAATGGTATTGGTACTATACACTTGTTTAGGCTACTTTACATTTTTTTTTCTGAGACTTTCCCCCTTAGCTCTATTCTGTAAGAAGAGTGGACCAACTTCGAATAGCAATCGGCGGTCTCTTCCCGTGATGATCGTACCAACTTGAAAACGGGCAGTTGATGACGATTATGGTTGATTTTCCCCGTGCATGTTTCTAATATTTCCATAATCGATCTTTGCTGTTGTTCCAGTTGTCAGTCACAAAGTCGTCGATGTAGCAGGTCCTGTTTGGCAGTTTGTCAAAGACTTCATTACTGTACCTTCCAGTCTGGCATTTGGTTTCGCATCATTTCTGGGTGTGAAGTAAGAGTTTAATCCAGATACAGCCGGTGTCCCAGCGAGAGGGCACATTGTTACTGGAGTGAAAGGTATTCTGCTAGCCCTAGTAAACATAAAGCGCGATTGAGAAAATTTTTTTATGCAGATGATTTGCAAACCGCCGCTTTTTTGCCTGAATTCTTCCAAGTTTGTCTGACTGGGTTGCGTCCATGACTTCCGATAAAGCACGTGCTTCGCTGTGCTTTTATTCCTTTTCCTCATGTCTTGTCACGCAGCTGTGTCGCTGTCTGATCATTGTGTCACCATAAAAAAAAATTTATTTTTTTTTTTTTATGATGCGGAAAGAATAAGATTGATTTGTATGACGTTTGCTGAATCGCTGAGCAATAGTACCAAAGGAAGGCAGTTAAAAGACGAGTTTACAGTTCAGACAGGTATTGAAGTATTGTTTGCCAAGCCTGGATAAAGACTAATTGAATTCCGAAGAGTTCTAAGTGATGTGCTTTTCCAGAGCAAATAGAGTCTCGAATGTAACAATCAGTTCAGGAGGAACGCTGGTACGGTAGTAATGTGAAATAGTCTATGCGCAGCAATCAAGTATGCAGTTCTTAATACTTAGGTCACAATCACCGAGTGATTGCTGCTTGAGCGGATAAGATTACCAGCGGTGAAGAAAGCGAAGCATCTTCGATAGTTCGGTATTGGTCATATCATAATGACTCGCAGACTGATACTATTAATTGGCGATGAAGGAGAGCTTTAGGTCTTATTTTAATTTACTAGGTGATCTTCTCTCAGTGACCTCTTTTTCTAGTTTGTGAAGGTTTTTCGTGGATTTATTCAGCATGTTTGAACCAAAGTTGTATGACAGGTCTTATTGACTCAAAGTCAGTAATTAAAAATTTATTTTGCGTAAAAGTGTATTATATAAAAGGCGAAATGATGGTTTTTAGTTTCATATTTAAGCGATTGCGAAGAGGTTAATATTTCTTTTTGCTGATTGCTCTCTTTCTTACATAGGCAATTTCACTCCATTTCTTCTAATTATTTGTTTTGCTGAGAAATGGTATTGCACATATCTTAATGCACTCTACTCTAACCAGAGTTTGATATAGTAATTTTTTAAACAACAGCTTCCCTATATCATCTCGTAAAGGGCTTTCTCTCTCCCTGGGAAAGTTTCCTCCTCTTTTAGTCTTTAAAGCGCGATTTCGCTAGTCTGTGAGATTTTGTGAATGATGTGTGGAATCACGTAATCTTTTTTAAGGGGGAGTGATTTTAGACTGTTTCCTTTTATCGTAGAAATTTTACTCTCTTCAGAAGAGGTTAGACAGGCTTTCATCCCTTTAAGAAATAATTGTACTTGATTTGATATAGTTGTAGGAAGACATATTCTTAATGGCCCGTGTTTCATAAATGACAGTCGCAAGAATGCTGTCTTGTCTTATTATTTGATTATTGGTTACAAACAGTAAATGAAAGATTCTAGTCTTTCCCACTAAGAATGTGGCTTATTTTTTTTCTGTAGGAATTGACTATAATTTACTTGTGCTAGAGTATTGTGATTTGGATTGAAAATTTTAGGTTATGCCGCTCAATTTGTCCTTAGACTTGTGTTGAACAATCAGAGGTCTTGGTTTTTGAGAATTTTTTCATCTGGAATGTTTTTTTGATAATGCGGAAACCACCTTCTTAATCCGAGTCTTTTAAATTTCGTTTGTTAATGTCTAAGTGTGAGCGATGTGACTTCTAGTGGCAGTAGACAAAAATCTTATCTTCAAAAAGAGCATTTCTTGATGCTTCGAATTCAAATACACGTTTCATGCTTGATGTTTATATGATTGGTAGTAGTTGGTTTGATTCAGAATCTTTCTATTGTCAAATATGTATCAGTGGCAAAATTAATTCAATTATTCTATTTTGGTTCTTCCAAATAGTTCTATGTATCCATTACAAAATGTACTACTAAGATTTCAGCTCATTTTTATTTTTCCCATGTAGTTTTCGATATTTTTTGAAAAAATCCTCCTTGTACTTGCTGATATCATTTACAGAGAAACTTATATTGTTTAGCTCATCATTTTCTTTAAATATTCGTTTCCATGTGGATAGAATTATAGTGGGATGAGTTTTAGTATTACTAATAATTCAGAGTTTAATGCTTTGCTCTCTGTTTTAATTTCAAGTTGTTTTTTTATGGAAGTGATTGCAATATTTAGATTACTTTACAAATGCGGCAATTGCGGATTTTAAATATCAGAATTTGAATATATTATATTAGAGCGCCTTGAGGGCTAAATATTATCATTTTCAATTAGTTGCTATTTGGTATGATGCTTTAAGATTGAGCAGTTTTATTTATGGTTAAATTATTTGCGATAAAATTGACAGTTCTTGGGTTAAAATGTACAGAATAAGGGAATTTAGGGATAAAAATTGCTTTGGAGGAAATTGTGGATGGAGTACAACAATTTCAAAAATTGAACACTAACTATAATGAGGAAATTAAGATATAGTTTCCAAGGGACTAGGTGTATCCAGAGCTTTTTTTGGTTTAGGTAATCTTATTTTAGCTTTATTTAAATGTTTCAATTCTAATGTTAGGTGAATGGAAAATCTTCTGAAAATTTTGAACTTTTCTCATTTTAGGGTTTTTGATGAATTATAGTATATCCTTTCTGAGATGATACTTAAGAGAATATTTAGTCTTAGTTATTTCTGTCAATAAATTTGAATGTGAAATAAAATAAAGATAAATATAGATAGTTTATTATAATGGATAATGTTTCTTCAGGAATTTTTATTTATTTATATTTGTTTATATACTATATAATTTTATACAGTGATTATGTTAGAAAATTTAAGTGAATTATATTAAAGCAGATTTGATAAAATATATCCAAGGAGTCTAAATGTTTATTTATATATAGTTTATTTTTGATTATTATTATATAATTATATAGGTTTTTATTTCATTAGGCTAAGATATTTTAAGAAGGATAGTGAGCTTTCTCAAGTTTTTACGTTAAACTCCATTGTTTTTGAGAGATCAAGCATTATTAATTTAATGCTAAGAATGTTGTTACGGTGTATATGATTTATAGTAATTTTTATATGCTCAAGATTGTCATGAATTTTATGAACATCAAAAGCTATGTTATTTCGCCTCTTTAGGTTGATTTTCATAATCTCTATAAATCGTCATCAGCCAATCTATTTTCGCTTCCATTGGCCTATTCTCCAGGACAATTGGGGAAGATGATTTGGGTCTTTACTTTTATTATTCTAGAACGGATACGTGAATCGACTCATCTGATATCAGATATTTATAAGACGTCGGAAAAATCAGATTTGGCAATAGTTTAACAGTTTTACCATGGGGATGTTCTCTTGAACCAACTCCTCAGTTGGGAGGCTCACTGATGCGTTGATATACAGGGAAATAGCGATAGTTATTACTTACTCTCAATTGAATATCGTCTTCGCTTCTTTAGGCTTTAGCAAGCGAATAGGGCCTTCAGTGTTTGGTCACTGATTGGTTTTTCAATGCGAAAGCTAGTATTGCAACTTTAGAGGTGCCGCGGTGGTGGGTGAAATTCTTGTATTCCTAAAAGATTTTTGTACGTTTGAAATACGCATGACGGGAGAGTGGGTTTCTATTTCTTTATAGAGAGCTTTTAGTTTTTTATGGAATAAGGTTTCGATGAAGAATTTAAGTTTGTAAATTTATTTTGATATAACCGGTATGGTATATATAATGACTAAAGAGGATTATTCATTGCAGTTAACGGAGAGCTTTTGTGCTTTTTACTTCGTATGTCGATGATCTGTAGATGCTTTCTTTGAAGTTTGCAGTATTCTTCATTCTCAGGCCGTTTCGTCGTTGCTTGTTTGATATATCAGCAGGTAAAAAGGCTAGGATTTTTGCATTTCCTTTCTCGTGTTGTTTATGGTGTGTATTGGATGCCGTCAGAACTGAATATATTCTTCGTTAGGTAGGTGTTGATTTGGGCACGAACTTGATAAGTCACTCGTTAAAATGACATTCAGATGCGTACAATGGTTTATTAGGCTCAATGCGATTCCGATATGCTCGTAAGGGAGAACTGATTTACGTCAAAAGCATTGACTTGTAAATTGGTGATTAATTCTTGTTACAGCTAGCTGTATGTGAAAACTCTGTGCGATTTCTTTTAAGTTCGGTAAATCTTAGCGTGAGTTTTTCATATTAGGGAATATGGGGTTTTTAAGGATTGTAAAGCAATCAATTTATTTGTTCGTGACATAATTACGTTAGCATTCATTTGCCCGACATCCTCTTTTTCCGTTTTCGTAAAAGAAGTGATTGGTGCATTTTTTGATAAAGTGTTCAGTCTTTTTGCTTCTGGATACGTGGACTAGAAGATTGATTTGATGTGTAATATTGGATTTTTAATTACGTCTGTCTATTCGGGCTAATACCGCCAGGCTATCGCTCCCAATCTTCTTTTTTGTAATGTTTTTATTGAGAAATGGATTTTGCATTGTTATCTTAGCTATTTTCCTCCGTTTCGCCCCTCCCGTTCTGATCAGTGCACATTTTTCAAAAGACAGCTTTCCTCATCTGGGAGGCCTTTCTTCCCAAGCAGATCTCCTCTTAGCTTTACCGAGTCCGCACCTGGATCGAAGGCGTTAGGTGGACGCCCTTAACTTCTTAGGGGACAGCTTTTTTGATTTATAGCCTAAGGAATTTTGTCCGTTGTCATGGAGTTTCGTTGTTCTTATTTTCTCCTAATGGCTCATATGTGAGTGTATAACGACAAAGCAAGGTTAGAGCGCCTGCATTGGTAAAATTGCTTCGCCTGAGTAGAAAACGGGGTTCTCCTACGGCTACTCAGTTTTCCTCCAGGCTTTTGCCCTATGCAGATAAATTGCCTCTTGGTTTTGCATGTGGTCAGAACCTCAATACCAGTGTAAAAATGTCATTTCAGTAGCAATACCTTTCACTTCCCCCATAATCCGACCTATTGAGGGGAATTTGGTTTAGTGTCGGGTTGAACTCTAACATTATCCTTGGACTATAATAGGGACTTTGTGTGGCTGGAATCATCTAAAATGATTCCTTAAGTCTGTAACTATTATGAAAGATTGGAACTTCTAACAACTAGGGAAACAGTAACAAGAATCTCGAGGGATCAATGAATCTCACTTGGGACAGTTGGAATCCAAAAGCACCTAAAATTATGCTTAAGATCGTCTTTTTAGGCTTTAATTTTCTTATGCTTTGGTTTGTGAATTCAAAAGTATCAAGAGTCATCAATTTTCTGACTTTAACAAACGGCTAAGCATTGGGTTGAAATGTGAAAAGAAGAAAAGGCACCGAGGTTGTATCTGGAAAATTATCCAATTTGTCAATGGTGAAACAAAATTGGAAGTGAGAATGAGACAGTTTTTTGGAAGATAAGTTTCCCTACTGGCGTTTTTTCCACATCGATCATAGATAGAATTGATTATCCTATCAGAGTCCGTTAATTATATTCTCGACAGATATTGAACTGTGAGAGATTATTTCAGGTTAATGGCGATTGTCCATATTGTTATGAGGCATATGAAGCTTTTTATAGTCCTCTAATGATTTGTCATATATGCGAAAAAGAGCTCAAAGGACGAGCTTTTACTCCTAATCTTTTTCATGAGATGAACCATTTACGAACATGAAACAGTTAGCTCCGATTTGGAAGATCGATTTGGTTGGTTTTGGCTCGATTGAATAATTCAAAAGGAATTAAATTGCAGAAATGGAGAAGCTATTGATCATCGCAGAATTAAAGAGCAAATTCAAATTTGCTTCTGAAGGATGTGAAGCGCAGATGAATCTAAATCTGATCTATGCCGCTCAAAAGGTATTCATAGCAGCTATTATATCTGAATGATCATAGGGGAGGAGTTAATCTCTTTTTATTGAATGGGTTTATGACTTAGCTTTGCTTGTTCAAATAATTGACTGAAATAGTATGTTACAACACTGCTGATTGTTAATTATTTTCTTGGAACTTGGTTATATTTCTATAAACCGGCAATGAAAAAGCACTCTTTCTAGAATGGCTTTAGCTTTGTTAGCTTGGTTCAATAATGCTTTTTCTCTAGTTTTTCGCTTCCATGAAGTTCTTTTTGGTTTAGAGTTGTAGATTTTCTCTGATAGGACGCTTTGTCCGTTCCTTTTTTTTTGACGTAGTGAGATATACTGATTAGATTCCCCAGCTAAGCAAAATAGGAAAGAGATCTAGCGCCAAAGTGATGGATTAATTACTTATTGACTATTTTTTGTTTTACAAGGAAATAAAAATAATAATTCACTCTATTTAAGAATTGAATTTTTGAGATTGATCGATTTTGTCTCAGTGCTTATACTTCCTCTGTGAACCTTAATAAGCTTGTTTTGTTTTCTGGAATAGTGCTTCCTCGATTTGCCTTTGAGAATAGAGAGTTGATTGTAGTATAGCAAATTCAATGAGAGCGTTCTTTTCCATTTTATTCTTTTTTGTGTTTCACACATTAAGGAAGCGTAATTGTGCAAGAGGATTTTCGATCGATGTCATATGTGAGGAAGGCTAGTATAATTTGTAAAAAGTAGTTTCGGATGAACAACTGAAGTATTCGAAAGGAGGAGGCATATCAATACGATGAGGTATAATTTCCACTGACTTTCGACAGGGAGTGATTTTGCTGGATTGGAAATAAAATTGAAACCTTTTTAAGATGATAACGATTGATGGACAAAGGGGGGACTCGCAGTGATGGATTCTAGAAAAAATACGATCAAGAATCTGAATCTAATTTTTCTACATATAATAAGAACTTCGGGTAAGTTCATCAATTAGGCTGGTGATGAATGATCTGGGGGTTGGATAAGCGGTCTCTATGTGATGATCGAACGAGGTTACTACACATTACCAGGCAGATAGCACTATGCATTATCGTAGATCGCTACCAAATTGTATGGTATCTGGCAGCAGAGAGATTTATTCAAATTGATCTTCTGATCCCGATGCTGCGGTTTTCGATTCAATGTATCTACAAACTGGGGAAGATACCATCAGAATATCTGGTTGGTAGAATCAAGACACAAGGTGGTACTGTCGAGTTTGAACTTGATCAGTCGTAGAGAAGAGTCAGTTGACATACAAGCTCCGTTTTTGGTGAAAGTTGCGCTTGACCAAAGCGACTGTGATCGGGTATTGGGGAGATGGCTATTTTATCGCGGATTCGGATGTGAAGAATTTAAGAATCAATCATCCGCAGGGAGCCGAAAGAGATATAATTCTCCAATTTCGACAGCATGATATTATGATGATGGGTTGCTTTGGCTGGGACTTTCTCAGGAGGCGTTTATTTGTATCTATCGCGGATTTGAAATCGCCAGATGCTTCGATGACCAGTGTTCTGATATAATGTACACTTTTACTAGGATAGCAGGGGTTTTATAAAGGACTATGAGGACTTCACGTACTAATTCAGCTTCTATTCTTGGTGAGAGTCATCGAGACCAGGAAACTGTGTATATGAATGGTGAAACATTATATAAGGCCGGGAAGGGCTTTAATTGTTGAAACGAGACTTTAAGAATCGCAAGCATTTTGTTAAAAAAATCACTGCATATCAGGATAGTAGAAAGGCTGTGGCTGGGCTCCGCAATTTGGTCTAATGATGCCACTTGATGATCCGAACTCAGCGATGGACATTTTTCTCAGAGACATTGGGGCATACCTGAGAAAAGGATAGCCGATCAAGAGATCGGTTTGGGAGGATATGGCTGGGTACTTATTCAGGATTAATTTATCGATGAGCTAAAGCAATTTCATTGCTCAGGAGGATTGGGATTGGAGAACTATCAGCCATCATTATCAATACTGTAGTTTAAAGGAGATACATGCTACTTGCGCTCACAGCTTGATGAATTGAACCTCGAAAAATGGCTTGAAATGATAGCCTCATTTGCCGGAATCCTCTGGTTGTCAAGATTTTTTCTTGCAAGTGAGAGGATGGACAGGAAATGTATGTCTGAGTACGTGACCTCCATCCAAGATTCAATCCGGTATAAGACAGTCGTCAATTTTCGATAGAGGGCGGGCGGTGATGTGACTCGTTCATAGTGGTTCTCCTTAGTAGGATGATACGGGTAAATGTATTTGGCGGCTCCAACGGCTTGATTTCTCGACTTTTTATTACTGAATCAATTATATCCGGAGTTGTCTGACAAAGTTACTGTGACAAAGACTGATGTGGGAGTGAGTGAATGGGAAGTGATTGGGAATTCCATCAGGATAAGGATAATCCGATAGGGTATTCCCAACATGTATTGACATCCTTTATGATTTGTTTTGGCCGAAAATATTTTTGCCTACAAGTAAAGGTCTAAATGAGTCTTGGTTTGGGTAGGAATAGTGAGCTTCGGACTAAGCATGGTGGATATGAATTTGTTGAGAGCCAGCAGAACACGGCTTGGGTCGCAATCAGAGATTCTTGATACGCGCACTTGGTTACTTGATGTTTCTTTTTTACCTTTTTGTTGTCGTAAGTATTATCTTTGATTCGATAATTTTTTTGACAGGCCAACTGAGCGGCTTGAGGATCCGATTGAGAAGGAGAAGACCTGAATTGATAGCTAGATACTTTTTTCAATATTCTCATGAGTTGGAGCCTTTAAGCTGACTTAGCCGGTGCCGATTTGGATTGAGATTGTGAGTTTGAATCAGGTGCTGTAGATTTGAAGGATGGATATCTTTGGTTCGATTAGAGGTTTATGGACTTAGTAGTTTTGAGTTTTCAAGCGGTTTATTAATCGGCATTAGAAAATTTCTTACTCATTTCTGCGAGACAAGTAGCTTCTTGATGATGAAACAATGGAATGTGTTATATCTACTTTCAAATGCTTTATATCCCAAAGAAGGAGGCGAGATAGGCTGTCAAATGAAGTAAACGGTAGATTGATCATTATGTCACGCGATTCAGGCATCGGGATGTCCAAACTGGAATCGGAACGCCATTTTTGACCGATTATAAGTTCAAAACTGAAACCTCCAAATTTGTAGGTAGTGGTTTGGATTTGGTTTTTCAAATATGTAGAGTGATCAAGTGATCCAGTGTGCAAAGGGATGAGCGTAGGGAGAGTGTTTGTATTTTGTTTCAATTAATTAAGTTATGAATATGCATTTCGGTTCCCCATATGTTCAGAGGAGTCATGAACCTTGCAGGTGGCTGGACTTGGAGGGATAAGCAGTTGTTGAAAATTACTCTACTTAAAAGAGTTGTCATTATGATTGCTGAGATGTGAGGATGATTAGGGATACTGAATGCTATTGAGTAAGTTGAATATGAGATTTTTGAGGCGGTAGTGGGCAAAAGGCATTAAGAAATAATTAGAAAGAGCTTCGATTTTGGTCATCAGTGATGTGATGATGCCCATATGGTGGGATATGTTCTGTGTCATGAATCAAAACCAATCAACTACTCAACTATGTTTTATTCTTTTGACTGCAGCTCCTACGCTATGAAATGGGTGGGTTGAAAGAGGGTGCGGATGATTACATCCAAGCGGTTTAATCCTGGATCGTCAGACCGTAATTCAGAATTATTTGGAAACAGAAAAATATCAGAGAAATTTCTAATAAGTTCGCTTCGACAAAAAGTAGAACTTGGGTGGAGAGTAACCTGAAGCTCTTTTGATCGGAAAGCTATTCTAGTCAATGAATATTAAAATGAAACTTGGGATTGAAGTATGATTGAGCAGCTCAATTGAGTCATCTCCTTGTTTCCGAAGATAAAGGATTTTGCAGGATTTTCACTACTGGTTTTATCGATCTGTGGAAGCTTGAACATGCAGCCAAATTGAATTCTCCATCGCTTATGAGTAGGTGATTCGAAGTTAGGCTTTACGATTTATAAATATTTACCAAACTGCTTTCAGCATAGTTGAATTGTTGCGTCAGAGTACAGGATATAAATTCTGAAAGGCGGTAATAAAGCGCTTAATACATCGAACAAGGCTCCAGGTGGTTGGTATTTGCTTTGATGAACATTTCACTCTTTGTTGACTCTGATTACCATGGTCATAGTGAAGCATATTTGACTTCGTACAAGAAAATGTAAACCAAATTTAATCTTAGAATTATCTTTTATCTAAGTATGTATCATTAAAGTGGAAGGCGTCTTGCTCGAGGAGGCTTCGCTATGGTATGCTCTTACTCCTGACTTCCATTGTGTCTTATAAGTGCTTTCAAATTCCAATCAAGTGTCCGGGTGGTTCATAGCGCTGGCTGGCTACATTTCCGGCGTGTGTTTTTGCGAAGGAACTTAAGGTGCTCATGATCTGGATGGTATTATTCTATCAAAAAGCAAGGAGCGCGAGAACAGTGTTGGTTTTTAGTCTCATGGATTTTGATTCGCAGGCCAATAGTAGTTGCAATCAAGCCATTGATGTGAAGCTATCTGAAGCAGATCATGGCTCGTGAGGTAGTAGTAGTGGGTATGGAGAGCAAAGAAGCTCAACCTAACGGGGCGGTAGAAACTATAGAATTTGACGATGCGGTCATCACTGTTACAACTCTGCACAGCTATGTATGGTAGTTTTTTCGGGGTTCACTGACTCGTCTACGGGCTTACATGGATGATGGATTCTCTATTATCATTCGTGGTAATCGGTACTGTTTGGAGCAAAATCCATAGTGTTATTAGATACATACGTAATGATGGTGGCTGAGTTTATACTAGTTGCGCTTCGGATATTGGAAAGTTTCTGTTTTGCAAGACCTCGGCAAGCGCTATTTCGTGCAGGGGAGCAATGGAGTTCTAGGTGGCCACTACACGGGAAAGTGTAGTTCACTGTTGATTAAACAACTATTTTTGGTTCAGCCAACAAGTGGGTCATCTGAATTCTTGGATGCTGTAAATTATGCAACGCTTAGAAATGAAAGAGATTAATAGTCAATGGGCCTAATGCAGCGTAGCTTTACTGAGGAAGATATCAATGCATCAAGACGGTACGAATCCAGACATATGCGAATACTAATTGGTCAAAGGTTGCATTAAGAAATGCTTCTATCCGAATGACTATTCTCATTTTCGGAGGAACTTAACACTACTTCAGCTTCTTGGGTTTACTTGATAAGAGGCAATAGTAAAAGGCAAGTTTAAATCAAGATAGGTATAAAACTGGACTCCTCAAGCAT
>Ga0163217_1060927_pt1 | contig 15450 bp, 10 predicted proteins | sample SynspAceP_FD_185933 | JGI IMG/M metagenome (GOLD analysis project Ga0163217, IMG submission 185933) | Saline lake microbial communities from Ace Lake in Antarctica - Synechococcus sp. Ace-P (PacBio error correction) | ecosystem: Environmental > Aquatic > Non-marine Saline and Alkaline > Saline ...
ATGAGGAGAGATTGGGCGTGCCATCTTCTTAGAAAGCTTTTGCTGACAAAAAAAGCATTATCGCCCATAAAAGTTGGCTTTTATCGAAAATAACCCTGCTTTTTTGAAAATTTTGGCTTTCTTCGGAAAATTCGCCGGCCCAAAAAGGGGCTTGGGCGATATAAGCCTTCTGGCTTTGCCCTTAAAAACTTCGCTTTCTCCCAACCGAAGTGGTGAAAAACTCTGTGAAAGGAAAAATCAGGGAACATCCAAACCATAAGAAAAACCAATTCTTTCTTGGATCCAAATCCAAGGTCAAAATTTCCGGATCGCCTTCATTTGGAAATTGACCATGATCAAAGCGTGCGCCCGCGATTGGAAGAAAAGAGATTGAAAAAAACTGAAAAAGGCAAACGAGGCCTTTTTTCGGCTCAATGCTTGTTTCCAAAATTCCATCGAGAGTAGGAGGACCACACACTTCAAGGCCTTGGATCGGAAACGGGGAGACTGGAGAGAAGAAATGCTGGGTAAGGCTCCGCCAAAATTGGGGGGGTTAAACAATAAAAATCAATCCCGCTGAGAAATTCCAATCTGAAGTTAAACCCCGTAATTCAAATTCCAGATTCTTTTCCACAAAAAGATCATTAAATGTTAAGGTAGCAAGCAATTCTGCTACCATCAAGCCAATTAATCCAATGCAATGACTGTTGTCAAAATAGCTTCAGTTCAAAAACTGAAAATCAATTGGCTGAAAATCTGCCTCCCATCGGTTTCTCCGCAACGCCAACTTTCTTTGGCTCGAGGGGTCGTGGGCTCGGCCTATAGCCATCGTCCGTGAAATTGAATCTGCAATTACTCAGAATTAAAGATCGCAATTCCTGATAAGTCTTTAGCAATTTTAGGCTTGGTTTACGTCCGTCATTGTGTCGGTTTCCGCATCAGAGAGGTGCAATAATCCAGATCGGTTCGAGGGTAAAAAAAAAGTAATTCCCCCTTTACATAGCTTTCCCAAATACTTTTCTTCATCATCCCCCTCTATATCCTTCTTCTAACAATTGGATTCGAAGAGCTTGATCAGAAAGCTTTAACATGGTTTCGAAGATAATTATCAATTGGTCATGATTTCCTCCAATCAAAAGAAAAAGGCCAAATTCTCTCATTGAGCAAGATCTTCAAACTTTAAATACTGGAGTTTTCAGGAATGTCTTTGATTACCAGTGACTTGATACGTTCTCAAAATCTCGCCCAACTTTAAACCGAAGGGATTTCCCTATTGGTTTGGTTATCAGCAAAGTATTTTTTTTTAAGCAACTTCCTCAGTAATGACCACACTATATTTATCATGTCAATAACTTTATTTTTTATCACTTCAAATTAGCTCAAAATCAACATCTCAAGAAAGGAAGGACTAACGCATCAAGTAGTTTTGGAAGTCCCGTCCGTCTCATCGCTGAGGTATGCCCTGCGCCGCCGCTACCAATTCGGGTGACTTGCTCAATCTCGGGAATTCCGATTGAATAGTGGAGGTCAGCGATAGCTGGAGAGAAAAATTTCTCGAAAAGTCCCCTCTACTTTCCTTCAACTTTTTGAGCTTTAAATTCATTTTTTTTTTTTTTTTTTTTTTTTTTTTTTTTTTTTTTTTTTTCTCCATCCTGAATGAAAATCATCAAGTTCCATCTCAAACTGCACAAAGAAACAAATCAGGATCCTCACACCTAGCCAAGCGGATAATCCAACCAAATTGATTCCCCCGTATGCAGCTTGTGCTTGAGTAGGTTTCCGGGCGGCTATTTTTAGGTAGTTTTTTGAGCCTTTTTTCAGTTGTCGTTATCGGTTCTCAGTTGTCCGGTTCTCAGTTGTCGGTTGTTTCAGTAATTCGCAAATCAGTATCAATCATTCGATGTTTTTTTAAGTAAGATCTCCGGGACCGCTTGTGCATCTCGACCGCGGGGAGAAGCTAATCGATATTCATCTTCTATTTTGAATTTTTTTCAGCTTTCTCACTTCAACTTCTGACTTCTCAATCTACTGCTCTTATCGACTCCACCGGATTAGCAGTGGCAAGATTTTCCAAGATTGAATGGATACTGTCACCAACCGCGATTACCCAAAGAATCGGAGCTGTACCCAAGAAAACCAGATAGAAAGGGAACTTGTTGCAAAAAATTGACTCAGCCACCCATTCTCAGTAATTCCCACGGAAGGGCAATGAGCATCCTATGCCCTGGAAATTAGAAATTCGAGGATAGTTTTTGACGATACCAAATGGCGGATGCGCCAATACTTTAACGAATCCCAATTTCTTTGCGCTTACTCTCGCGTGAAAATCGATAATCCAAGCAAATCCCAAGCAAGAAATAAATAGGGTAAGGATGCAAAAGCACGGAGATATTACCAATTCCTGGCCTCTTGCTAATATGCAAGGCAATAGTGCTATCCACGAAATTGTAGTCACATGGAGTTCCCCGGGTTTATTTCTTTCCATTTTGATTTCCAAGGTTTTCTAATCCTGAGCGCCGAATCCATACTGCTACACGCAAGAGTAATACCTACTAGCGTCAATGCCCCGCAGTTTGGAAGGAAAATAGACCGTAGTACAATCTCAATCCTTTAAATTTTGGGTATGATAGTTTCCACGACTCCAACTACCTTCATTGTAATCCCGAAAAGAGTTTGACCGTTTCTCCGTAAATACTCGAACACTCCATTCCAAGCTTGCTCCTGGATTTTTCTTCATCCATTTTGCCAGCCCGATTCATTGATCACACACCAGGTCTTCTAAGGCCGCAAATCGCTCTCGCAATCATATAGGAAGTTCCTGGTCCGCGTATTGCAGGACTAAACTCCGACCAGAAATCACCTGAACACCCATTTCTTGGAAAAAATCAGCATCTACATATTGCAATGAACATTTTCCTCATCTCCTTCTTTCCTATCTGAATAAAGAAAATGAGGTGCCAACCTACATCCACACCAGGCATAGCCGTGTTGGTATTAAGCAGACTGAATTCCTTGTTGGTTAGCCTAATTCAGTTTTAAATAGATTCTATATTCGATAGGTTTTTGTTCATTTCAACTTGATGGAACAAGCTTTTGTAATCAAGCCCATGTCAGCATTTTTTCAAAAAGCTATGTTTGAAAATAAGCCACTCCTCCGCAAAAACCATAAAGCGAAGTAACCAAACTGAAAACATACAAGCGATTTCCTCAGACTTGCATTTCCTTACTTCCAGAAGATTTTCTTTTAAGATCATCTCAGGCTTCAGTCCTGAAAGATAGATGCAGGGAAATGCCAGCCAAAGTGAAGAACTACCAAATTGCTCCTACAAAAATGCTAATAGATGGATCTGAGTTGAATTTTTGGAAAAGGAATTTCTACGCCGATTGCCGGGCTTAGTCCAATGGCAAAATCAAATAAAACCATTCCCTCGCCGACTAACAATTGCGATCCCATTAATTAAATGACTTCCGTAAGAACTGACGGATCAACGCCTCTTTTGGCACGTTCACTTTTTCGAATTCCGATTTCCTTCATTCGCTTGATTGCTCTTGCTGTAGCCAAATTGATAAAAATTGAAATGCAAGCCAGCGCAAACAAAATCCCGATCGAACCAAAATAATATAAGTCCTGTCGAGACATTACTGGAAGTCCATTCTTCGATCATAGCCAGCTGTAAGGTGAATAGCTGTGATTGGTGTAAATAATGTTTGGTAGTTTTTGGCCTCATTCTGGATCGGTAGTTCATTTATCTCTTGGATTCGATCACTGATCAATCGAGCATCTGTGGGACTAGCCGTCTTAACATAAGGTATAACCTTGAAGGCCACCAGAAGCTTCCGCAAAAATCAGCGTCAAGGGGTAAATAATTCTTGAGATTTGAAACGTAGCCATCCTGTAATGAGTCAAACTTCAGATTGTGTGCGTAATGTCCGTCGGAACTAAGGATAGCTTTAACCTCAAGGTTCGTCCCGTCCGAAGGAGGACAAGAGTTTTTTCCAATTGCGGATTCGGATCCAAAGTATTTGAGCCTTTCTCAGTCATCAATTGGTTCGGGTTTTCAAAAAACACCTCCAGATCTTTTCAGTTGAAATCCAAAGACCTCGTTGAATCCTGCATCTGCAAATAAAAATGAGCTTCCTGAAACTTTTCAATCCGGCCGCTATTCATCTGGTGAATTGAAATAAGACAGTACTTGGAACGAGCCTCACCACATTGTGCTCAACTCATTTTGAATTCCTTGCGAAGCCATAGGTGATACTTGCATCCAGCTCCAGTCCAAGCCCATTGACTAGACTTATTGACATGCCCTGCCGATCGTTTAAGATTTGCTCACATCTCTGGGTGAAACTGATCATAAGGATTAGCCACTGCTTCACAAAAGCAAGTAAGATCAAGCCCAAGAAGCTAGACAATAGAAAGTCCGAGGATATTGATCACTGAAAATGACTTCGTGTCCGAAAGTAAATTTCTCCAAGCGATTTTAAGTAGTTTTTTGAGCATGGTTTTGTCGGTTGTCAAGTTATCGGTTGTCGTCGTTGCTTACCGTAGTTAGGGTCTAATGCGTATTGTCGTAGTGATTCTAGTAATCGATTCAATATTCCATTTCAACTTCTTTGCAATAACCGTATAAACTCTATTTCCACGTTCTATGCACATGAGAAAATAGCCTTGATCGTTAAATAAAGCATATTTTCAATACGTCACCCCAGGTTTTCAGTGCGAACAAATTCTGGTCCGCTTGCGGGCAAATTAGAAGCTTTGCTATGGAATTACGGTCTATCATCTAAAGTGGAATGGTACAGTTAAGCCGGTAAGGTGGAATCGCACCATTAAAGAATTTTTGATTAGTGCCTTTTTTAAGATCATTTAAATTCCTATCAAAATGATCATAACAGATTTTCCGAGACTGGCTAGACTGGACTAAATAAGAGTGAGTGATCGACTTTTAACTCACTTTGTCAAAACTATTCACGCGGGTTTTGCCTGAGCAGCTGATAGCGATGATGCGTCGCCGGACAATGACTGCTGTAAATGCCAAAAGTCATCAAGCAATGAAGCGGGAAATCATTGGAATTGATTTCATTGGTAGCAAAATTATATATGTTAGGATTGCCGTATAATAGGCAATCGGCCAAGCGAGCATGAAGAAAGACAATTCAACTAAGATCTAATGTCTTTATGTAGCCGATGGGGATGATTGAATCAACGAACGGTCGAGCCCTGCCTAGCGACTTTTCGTGATCGCCATTCGTCTTTTTTGCGAGCCATCAAGTTAGGAAAATGGTAATTTCCTATGATCGTAAAGCAGGCAGGCAAAACTGCACATCACACTCACTTGAAGTAAAGCAGCTGGCTTTTCGGATCCGCCTGTCGATGCTTGAAGCGTAACACGCTGGGCTACATCTTCGCTAACGGCACTTCAAAGTTCTAAATGGGCACAACTGTGTTCATCCAAATCACCATAGATTAAATTCCAGCTTGCTATAAAACGGCAGCACACTGGGCCTATAGGAAACTAATAACTTCTGGGACCATCACATGGGGGCATTGTTCCATAGAGCGTACCAACCGAAATACGGTTCTACTTTTTCATGAACGGGAAAGAGATTAATGTCTTCAACTATATATATTTATGTTTTGGAAAAGCAACCGTGTCCCGATTCTTCATCAATATACTGAGCCGCATCGTGACGATCGCATCTACCCGATCAAGATTCATCTGTGTTTCTCTCTTTAGCTCTCGCAATTTTCTCTTGCAGGCCGTCTGCGATTGAAAGGGTAAATCTGGCTCGCAGGTTTATTTCTTAGAAGCGTAGTCTCACAATTCGTTGCTTTGATTCTTCGAAGTCCAAGTACATTGGTTGGAATCATCAAATACAGTCCTCCCATCCTCAAGCTGTCTAGGTGCCCGCCCTTTGTTGAACTGATTGAATCCAACACGAGAATCCCAGTTCCACTGCAATGCATCCCAGAAGATCTGCCCGAACGTCCTTGTCGCTGAAAAACTCGCGAAATTCTTGCCGGAAAGAACGTAGGTTATATAAAGTATCCCCTTACTTCTTGTATCGATATCTATTTCCTTCCCCAATAAGAAGCTTGTGTCCGTGGTGTGTTATTATATAATAGGAGGGAAACACAGCTATCGGGCAATGCAAAAATAACACACTGACTGATCACCAAATATGGTTCGAATAGGAGAAATTGCCTCGGAGCTAGACTGCTTTTAGATCGGTGTCTTTGAAAGACTGATACCTGCGCCCTCTCAGTGGCGAGTCAGCCGGGGATAAACTTGCCGATCATGCCTCACCGAGAATACGAAAGACTAATAAGGTCAAAAGGGCTCTCGTTCGGTGATTACGATTAATTGGAATCGCCGTCCCCATACAATGCGATGAATTGAGGGCAGTTCTAGCCAGGAATCAGAGGTCCCAAGGCGAAAGGGAGAGCAACAGTTGAAGAGTAAAACTCCTCCATCAACACTGAGTGGTTGACATGGAATTTTGAGCTCCATGGCTTTCAGCCCTACTCCGATCTCGCTTTTACTTTACTTTTGATTTAATAGTCCAGTGTATCAGGTTCGGCGACTAGTTAAAAATTGTACGTCTACCACGAATAGAGCGCGTGCAAAAAAAAGCCCGATTTAGGGTATGTATGTGGTAATGATCCCGGGAGTTTTCGACTCGTAGAGAATATTCGAGTTGAGGTGAATATCTTGGATTGGTTTGAAGGTAGTGCCCGGCATCAACTACCTCTTTGCAAGCCGTGGGTTGAAGACCTGCTATGGTTTTTTAGTTGACTTTTCACTTCTTTGAATACGCTTTTTTCATTGGTCTGAACATAGATTCTACTGCCCACCAATAGTGGCTGCGACCCGAACTAATGGCAACACTGACAATGCAATGTGCGAATTGAGAGGAACTCGTCTTGAATACTTGCTTGCGAAGCTGCATAGCTCTTCACCACCAATCTGACACGAGAGGCTATTGATTAGACATGACTCGCGACTGGAATTAAGTACCTGGATCCGGAGAGCTTTTTCGGCACCGAAGACTGTCGGAGCATACTTTGTTATTGCCCAGGAGGAGAAGCTCTTGGGAGAGGTGGAGGTGTTCCAGGTAAACATGATTTATACAAAAACCAGCCTGGCGTATTGGTAGTTCAAAGATCACCGCATCGTTTTTTGGAAATTTTACTTATCCCTCAGACCCGCATAAACTTCCGTTTATTAGGTGAATGTAATCAACAATTGGAGTATGATTCTCTAATTCCCGCGAGGATGATTTTGAAACAGTTTTCAGCTTGGTGCCCCTTCGCTGCACTTCAGCCGTGTATCGATCAGACCTAATTCGAGACTATCACACTCGTATATTCTTCTTTGAGCAACGGTAGGATTTCGAGCTATTCGATAGATTTGATCGGAGTTTTCATGAAAGTTGTTCATAACCGTATTATTTCAAGATAATTGCTACATAGCCTAGCAAAGCAGACGCGCGCAACCCAAACTCATCAAGTTAAAACGGTGAACTTTTCGATTTCTCAAATTATCCGCACGGAAAGCAATTTTTAAGGTAGTTTTATTTGAACATGCAATTGTATTGATTGTCAGTTTTAGTTTCTGTTTTTGGGTTGTCGTTGTCATTGCTTCACGTCCATCTGCATGTGCTTTATGTCATCATATGCGAAGAACTGAAGCGCAATATTGAATCTGAATGTGGGATCTCTGATCTCGCCACGGTATTTCGAAAGCAACTCTCACTTCCGGCATATTATGTTTTCGAGTTCTGACAGAGTCTGATTAACAGCTTAGGGCGGCCCTCTTTTTTTTAGGAACAGAAAAAATCACACTCCCTCGCAATGATGAATAAAGCACAGTGAAGCAATCGACACACGGGACAACCCCGAAAACAGACACAACTGACGAATTCAATGACAATTCCATAGTTCCAAAAACTACCTTAAAATTGCTATTCGCGCTATTAGAGATGGCCCGAAAATTCCCGATCTCTCTCCAAACTTGGATGAGATTATGCGGCGTCTGGTTTGTAGAGCCTAATGTAGGGCATTCGTTACATCAGTTTTTGAGGTAAAAGCGTTCAATGAAAAGCTCACCGATGCTAAACTCTAGTGGACTAGCTCGAACCTACCGTGTGCTCAGGATTTACACCCCTTTGTGTGATACGGATTCTCTCGATGGTCTGAATGGATACAGCTGAATCCCAGCTATGACGGAAAGCTGAAACTTTTGAAATCATCCGCCGGAATTCGAGTAAGCATTACGTTTATATTTGTATTAACTTATCACCCCTAATACGGAGTTGTGTCGGGAGATTAATGTAAAATTCAAACGATGGGATTTGACTACCAATCACGCAGCTGGTGTGTAAGATATGTTTACTCTGTGGAGCCCAATTCTAGGGACTGTTGGAGAGCTCTCCCTGGCAATAAAGAAGTACTGGCTGGACGGACAAGCTTTCCGGCTGCCGAAAAGCTTCTCTCGCGTCACCAGACTATTCATGCAGTCCCAGGTCATAATCAATAGTTGTGGTGCCAAGCGGACCGGCACGATTGGTGGTGAAGACTATGAAGCTGCAGCACATTATTCAAGATGTTGCTCTCACATTCTCACTCTTGATTTTCAGGTTGCATAGACTCTCGCTCGCACTCGCACTCACTCTCGGGGCAGTAGACTATCGTTTCACCACCAATGAGGAAAGATTTGACAAAGAGTTGAAAGCTCAGGTAAATAAAGACCCAAGTAGCAGATTCAATCCCCAGGGCTTGTCTAAAAGAGGGAGTTGTAATGCCGGTTTCACTGACCGGAACAGGAAGATATGTGCACCTAAGTCGAGGATATTGTGGGCGGGAGCCTACCAATTTATATTACCGCTAATCGCGCACCTTTCTTTGCAGGCTTTATTCTGAGTAATAACAATCTTTCTCTCACACTCGCACACTCACACACTGGCTATTAAGTCAAAGCACAAAACACTGAAACCACCCACCCACCAGAGCAACACAAAAAGCTCAAAGAAAATGAAAGTACAACGAGGAGAGAACCGCCTGATAAAGATATACACAGAGAACAACAAAAAAAACACAAGGAAATACACAATTTAAAAAAAAAAAAAAAGAAGAAGAAAAAAAAAAAAAAAAAAAAAACAAAAAGTAAAAAGAAAAAAAAAAAAAAAAAAAAAAAACAAAAGCTAACAACAATCGAGTGAGGAAAGAGCCCTGGGAGCTCACAATTATGATCAACACACTCAGTTTTGATGGGAGGGAGTTTTACTTTCAACGTGATTGCTCTCCCCTTTTGTTGGACTTCTGATTCCTGTGGTAATCCTCAATTCATGCCATTGAATGGGGACGGCGATTTTCCAATAAATCTTAATCACCACCCGATCCGATACCTTTTTGACCTTATTGATTTTGGCAATTCTGGGTGGCATATTGGCAGGAGTTTATCCCCGGCGAGTTACTTGGAGCATGAGGGGCCGCATGCTCAGTCCTCTGTTTCAAAGAGAAGAGTCTGAAGAGCGATGTCTAAGACTTCCAGCAATGTCCTATTCGAAAATATTTGTGATCAGTTTTCCAGGTTTGTATTTTGATGCATTAGCTGTGTTTCCTATTTCATATCCAACAGCTTCTATTTGGAAGGAAAAGAATATCGGAATACAGAAGGAAGGGATACTGTTATACCTACTCTTCACGAAAATCGGGGAGTTTTTCAGAGTTCGGCGAGGGTGGCAGTTGGAATGGGAGTTCTTTTGGATTCAATCATTCAACCAAGGCACTATAAGCCTTGAGGGATTGAGACTGTCAATTTGAGATTTCCAACCAATTGTAATTTGGCTTCGAAGGAATCCAAGCATAAGAATTAAGACTACGCTCAAAGAAAAACTGGGCCAGAATTAACCCTATCATCGCACGGCCGGCAGAGAAAATATGGCAAAGCATAAAAGGGATTAGACTACAGAGGTCTGATCGGTATGCAGATCGTCACCGAGACTGAGTATATTGATGAAAGAATCGGACAGGTTGGTTTTCCATTTACTATTGAGGGAATTTTTGAAGAAATTAATCTCTTTTTCCTCATGAAAAAGTAGACCGTATTTCTTGACGCTCTTGACAATGTTTGAAAATGGATGGCAGAAAGTATAGTTTCCTATTATCCGAAATGCTGCTGCGCTCTCTAGCAGCTGTGAAATTATCTATGTGATTTGGATGAACGTTTTCCATTAAACTTGAATTCTTAGCGAAAATGTAGCCCAAGCTTTACGCTCAAGATGACAGACTGCCGACCCTACTGCTTTACTTCAATACTTATTGCAGTTTTCCTTGCTGCTTTAGGATCATAGGGATTACATTTTCCTAACTATGGCTCGAAAAAAAGACAATGGGATACCGAAAAGTGCTAGGAGCTTTCCGTCTTTTCAATCATCCAATCGGCTACAAAAGAATACTTGATCTTAGTTGGAATGCTTTTCTGCTCGCTTTGGCGAATTGCTATTATGCGGCGAATCCTGCTTTTCTAATTTGGCCTACCGATTGAAATGCAATCAATTTGTTTTCGCTTCCATTCGGTTTGATGATTTGCATTTACAAGCAGTCCTTGTCGGGATCACATCGCCTATCATACGTGCTCAGGCAAACCCGGTGAATAGTTTGAAAAGTGAGTAAAATTCTCGATTGAAATTTTTGATTTATTCCAGCTAGCCATTGGAAAAATCTGATGATCATTTGAATCAGATTTTAAGATGTTTAAAAATAGGCCTAATCAAAAATTCTTTAATGGATTCCACCTTTACTGCTTAATCTGTACCATTCACTTTAGATGATAGACGCGTAATTCCATAGCAAAGTTAATTTGCCCGCAAGGCGACAAATTTGTTCGCAACTGGAAAATTTGACGTAATGAAATATGCTTTTTTGACCGACTAAGCTATTTTTTTTCATGGCATAGAAGTGGACAATAAGTTTTATACGTTATTTGCAAGAAGTGAAAATGTGAATATTGAATCATTACTAGAATCCTACGAACAATAGCATTGACCTAACTACGGGTAAGCGCAACGACGGAACAACCGATAACTGACAACCGACAAAAACCATGCTCAAACCTACTTTAAAATCGTTGGAGAAACTTTACTTCGACAGAAGTCATTTTCAGTGATCATTCCTCGGACTTTCTATTGTCTAAGCTTCTTGGCTTGATTCTTACTTTTGCCTTTGTGAACAGGAGCAATCCTACTGATCAGTTTCACCCAGAGAGTGAGCAAATCTTTCGAGTTAGTGGCAGGATGTCAATAAGTCTAGTCAATGGGGCTTGGACTGGAGGAGCAGTATCACCTATGCTTCGCAAGGAATTTCAAATTGAGTTGAGCAAAGTGGTGATGGTCGTTCCAAGTAACTGTCCTATTTTCAATTCACCAGATGGAATAGCGCCGGATGAAGTTTTTCAGTGAAGCTCATTTTTTATTATGCAGATGCAGGATTCACGAGGTCTTTGGATTTCAACAGAAAGAAGGATTCCTGGCAGGGTGTTTTTTTGAAAACCGACCAATTGATTTTGACTGAAGAAAAGGCTACTAATACTTTGATCCGAATCCGCAAATTGGAAAACTCTTGTCTCCTCCGGACGGGACGAACTTTTGAGGTTAAGCTATCTAGAAGATTTGCCATCGAATACCCACAATGAAGTTTGACTTCATGTAGCAGAAAGGCTACGTTCAATCTCAAGAATTATTTACCCCTTGACGCTGAATTTTGGGAGGGCTTCTGGGTGGCCTCAAAGGTTTACCTTATGTTAAGACGCTAGTCCACAGATGCTCGATTGATCAGTGATCGAATCCAAGAGATAAATGGGAACTACCGAATCCAGAAGAGGCCAAAAACTACCCACATTATTTAAGCCAATCACAGCTATTCACCTTTACAGCTGGCTAAATGGATCGAGATGGGACTCCCAGTTAATGTCTCGCAGACTTTATATATTTTTGGTCGATCGGGATTTTTGTTTTGCTGCTGGCATTGCATCAATTTTATCAATTGGCTACAGGCAGAGCAATCAGAATTGAGGAAATCGCGAATTCGAAAAGTGAACGGTGCCAAAAAGGAGGCAGTTGATCCGTCAGTTTCTTACGGAAGTCATTTTTTAAATTAATGCGCATCGCAAATGTTAGTCGGCCTAGGATGCGTTCTATTTGATTTTTGCCCTTGACTAATGCCGCCATCGCGGTAGAAATCCTTTTTCAAATCAACTCGATCCATCTATTAGCATTTTTTGTAGAGAGCAATTTGGATAAGTTCTTCACTTTGGTTCTTTTGGCAATTTTCCCTACGCATTCGGGTGGCTGAAAGCCTGAGATGATCTTAAAGAAATCTTCTGGAAGTAAGGGAAATGCAAGAATCTGAGGAAATCCGCTTGGTAGTTTTTCAGTTTGTACTTTCTGCTTAGCTGGTTTTTTGCGGAGGAGTGCTTATTTCACATAGCTTTGACCAAATGCCTGACATGGGCCTTTTTGATTACAAAAGCTTGGTTCATCAAGTTGACTGAACAAAACCTATCGAATTATAGAATCTATTAAAACTGATAGGTAACCACAAGGAATTCAGTCTGTTAATACACGCATGGCTACTGCCTGGTGTGGCACTCTCACTCTCGGCACCTTCATTTTCCTTTACAGATATGAAAGAAGGAGATGAGGAATGTTTCCAATTGGCAATATGTAGAGCTGATTTTTTCCAAGATCATAGGGTGTCTCAGGTGATTCTGGTCGGAGTTTTAGTCTGATACGCGACAAGGACTACGCTATATGAATGTGCGAGAGCGATTTGCGGCCTTAGAAGACTCGCTCGCTCGCGCTCGACTCAATGAATCGGCTGCAAAATGGGCATGAAGACATCAGCCGGCAAGCTTGGAATGGGTGTTCGAGTATTTAGCGCGAGGAAAAAACGGTCACTCTTTTCGGATTACATAATGGGAATATTGTTAAGTTTTGAGTCGTGGAAGACTATATCCAAAATTTTAAAGGATGAGATTAGTACCTACGGTCTATTTTTCCTTCCAAAACTGGGGCATTTGACGCTTAGTAGGTTTTAACTCTTTGCGTGTAGCAGGATGGATTTCGGCGCTCAGGAATTAGAAAACCTGAAATCAAAATGAAGAATAAACACCGGGAACTCCATTTGGACTACAATTTCGTGGATAGCAGCTATTGCCTTGCAATATGAGCAAGAGCCAGAATTGGTATATGCCTCGGTGGCTTTTGCATTTCTCTTACCCTATTTATTTCTTGCTTGGGATTGCCTTTGATTATCGATTTTCACCGCCGAGAGTACAGCGGAAAAGAAATTGGGATCTCGTAAAGTATTGGGCGCATCCGCATCTTGGTATCGTTCAAAAACTATCCTCGAATTTCTAATTCCAGTGGGCATGCGATGCTCATTGCCCTTCCGATGGGGAAATTACTTGCTATGAAGTGGGCTGAGGTCAATTGCCAACAAGGTTTCCCTTTTCCTATCTGGTTTTTACTTGGTAGCACTTTTCGCTTTCTTTGGTAATATCGCCGTGGATGACAGTTATCCCATTCAATCTTGGAAATCTGGGCCACTGTAATCGGTTGGAGTCGATTAAGACGAGCTAAGATGAGAAGTCAGAAGTCTGAAGTGAAAAGCTGAAAAAATCAAAATGAAATGAATATCGGATTTAGCCTCTCCCGCGGTCGAGATGAACAGCGGTCCCGGGATCTTACTAAAAAAAGCCATCGAATGGATGATACTGATTTCGAATACTGGAACAACCGCAACTGGAGAACCGAAACCTGAAGAACCGATACCGACAACTGAAAATGCTCAAAAACTACCTAAAAATAGCCGGCCGAAACCTACTCAAGCACAAGCTGCATACGGGAAATCAATTTGGGTTGGATTATTCGCTTGCTTAGGTGTGAGTATCCTGATTTGTTCTTTGTGCAGTTTTGAGATGAACTTTGGATGATTTTCATCAGGATGGAGAAAAGATATTTAAACTCAAAAAGATTTGAGACAGTAAGAGGGGACTTTTCGAAGAAACTTTTTCTACTCGCTATCGCTGCTTCCAACTATTCAATCGGAATTTCCCGGAGATTGAGGCAGTCACCCGAATGGTAGGCGAGCGGCGCAAGGGCATACCTCAGCGATGAGACGACGGAAGTTCCAAACCTACTTGATGGTTAGTCCTTCCTTTCTTGCAGATGTTGATTTGAGCTCATTGAAAGGTGATAAAAATAAAGTATTGACAGATAAATTAGTGTGGGTCATTACTGAGGAAGTTGCTAAAAAATACTTTACTGAATACAACCCCAATAGGGAAATCCTTCGGTTAAAGTTGGGCGAGATTTTGAGAACTATCAAGTCCACTGGGTTTAATCAAGACAATTCCTGAAACTCCAGTTTAGTTTGAGATCTTTGCTCAATGAAAGAGAATTTGGCCTTTTCTTTTTCGATGAGGAATCACTGACCAATTTGGTATCAATATCTTCGGAGAACCTATGTTAAGTTTCTGATCAAGCTCTCGATCCAATGTTAGAAGACGGTATAAGAGGGGATGATTGAGAAAGTATTGGAGAAAGGCTATGTAAGGGGGAATACTTTTTTTACCCTCGAACCGAGTCTTGGATATGCCCACGCTCTCTGGATGCGGAAACCGACAACAATGACGGACGTAACCAAGCCTTAAATTGCTAAAGATCTTTATCAGGAATTGCGATTTAATTCTAGTAATTGCAAGCATCAATTTCACGACGATGGGCTTAGGCCCGAGCCACGACTCGAGCCAAACGAAGTTGGCGTGCGGTAGACGATGGGAGCAGATTTTCAGCAATTGATTTTTCAGTTTTTGACTGAAGCTATTTTGACAACAGTCATTGCATTGATTATTGGCTTGATGGTAGCAGAATTGCTGCTAACCTTACATTTAATGATCTTTTTGAGACAAATCTGGAATATGAGATTACGGGGTTTACTCAGATTGGAATCTCAGCCGGATTGATTTTTATTGATTACATTTTAGAGGAGCCTACCCAGCATTTTGCTCTCCAGTTACTCCGTCCCGATCGAAGGTCCTGAAGGGGAATCTTCGATGGAATTTTGAAAACAAGCATTTGCGAAGGCCTCGTTTGCCTTTCAGTTTTTCATCTCTTTTCTCCTAATCGGCGGCCCACGCTTGATTTCATGGGTCAATCAAATGAAGGCGATCCGGAATTTGACCTTGATTTGATCAAGAGATGGTTCTTTGGTGATGTCCTGATTTCTTCATAAAAAGCAGAGTTTCACCACTTCGGTGAGGAGAGTTTTTTTAAGCAAGCAAGCTATATCGCAAGCCCTTTTGGCGCGAAAATCCGAGTAAGCATCAGAAGGTATTTCGCATAGCCACTTATCGGCGATAATGCTTTTGGTCAGTCAGCTTTTTTCCTAAGGAAGATGGTCACCCA
>Ga0163217_1009365_pt1 | contig 15449 bp, 10 predicted proteins | sample SynspAceP_FD_185933 | JGI IMG/M metagenome (GOLD analysis project Ga0163217, IMG submission 185933) | Saline lake microbial communities from Ace Lake in Antarctica - Synechococcus sp. Ace-P (PacBio error correction) | ecosystem: Environmental > Aquatic > Non-marine Saline and Alkaline > Saline ...
CAAAGAGAGGATTTTAGGGTTTTTAATGTGTGTGAAGAAAAGAAAAAAGAAGAAAAAAATTAGGGTGTGTGTGTGGAGGTTTCCCCCAAGGTTTTTTTTTTTTTTTTTTTTTTTTCCCTTTTCGATTTATTCTTCTGGTCCCCTCAAAATAAGTTATTTTAGAGGCTTTGAACGTTTTCATTTTTCAATGTTTTCTAATTTTCCCAAGGAATTGTCCGTAAAATCGTCCCCCCACTTTCGTTAGAAATTCTTTTGCCCTCTTTTTTTTTCCCAAAAAATGCCCCTAGGATAACACTTTCACGCTTGCCCCTTGCAATGGTAATGGGTCGCCTAGGCGATTCACATGGCCCAAGCCAACCAACAAGAATCCATAATAGCCAAGCCCATTGCCATGACTATAGGCCCGCCAGAGTCATTCCAGGGGAAAAACCAATCCATTCCCATGGTCCTCATTGAAAGAGCCCTGTTGCCGATGACTATGCGCAAAATAATGGAAGTATTTGCAAGAGGCCCCTTCTTGCCAACAGTAATCAAAGAAACGATCAATGTAAGCTGGCGAAGGCCGTAACAATAGCCTAACTGGCTTCAATAATACTCACAGACAGCACCCGGAAAAATAAGTCCCTTCCGGTTTGGAAGATAGGCCAGCGCGATTAATAAAAGCAACATTTTGGAGGAAGGTTTAAGGAAAGCGCCATCGGGCTCATCCACTTGCCAAGTCCCTCTCGAGAAATGGCAATTCACCCAAAATTCCCCCTAGCAAAAGAGCGATAACTCCCACTCGTTCCGTAAATGCAAGCCATAATCAGAAGTTGCTGATTGCCAATCCTCCATCGACCTTTTCATCGAGAAGGGAAAGGTGAAGCCATCCCTGACCAATTTGTGAATTCTCCAAGTCGATAGATCAGTCACGAATGTCCCAGGAGATAGCAAAAGATATTTTTTTCTTTGTAAAAAAAAGGTCTCAAATCCCTTAAAGAGAATTTTGCTCGTTTCTCAGCTTTTGCTTTTGCTTTCAGCTAAGGAAGTAGCCTCGTTTTCTTTCTTCCACCAACTCGTGTGGGTGAAAATAATTGAACTGCTTGTGAGAATCACATCACCCCGCGCCACAGAATGATCATCGTCAAAGACCAGGCTTGGCCTGTTATCAACACCCAAAGTGATCTCGAGGATACTCCTGGCAATATAGACGAGAACATTTCCCGTGATCATTCCTATCCGATAGAAAGTACCGCGAGTCGACAAAAAAACTTTGTTGCTCGGGCTTCAAAGCAATCACTACATGCCATCAGATGAGATATCCGTTGGTGCTTGACGCAAGCCCCATCCAAAGAAGCGCCAAAGTCATCAAAAAAGAATTGTTTGCCGGAACGTCAGTCCCCACTCCTAGAAAAACCAAGTAGCTAAAATAATTGCCATGCTGAGAAACCATTTCGCGTTTGTGCCGCATCAGATCAGATGATTGGACTTCCAGCAGTCGGTTTGGTAATCACGCTAGCACGGTACAATATCAGTAAAACTGGTATAGTATTTAAAGACCAAATATCGTGCATTGGACGACGCGAGTTTTGTTAGTAACGGCACGGAGACACGAGGACTATGATCACATATAGATAAGTATGCTTCGGTGAGGGTAAAGCGAGGGAACCCAAAAGCATGGGGATTTTTTAGCAGGTATCTGGGTCATGATTTGCGGATTAGATTTTCGTAGAATCCGGACCATGAGCTCGATGACTTTGTTTTGCACTACTTCCTCATCGCGGCTTTTTTCGTAGATTCAGCGTGGGCTCAACACCAACTCTATGATGGCAGTAGCCGTAGCCGCACGTTTCTCCGGAGAGATTTCTAAGGATTTGTCATGCAGGGGAAAGATTTGTTCCCAATATCTGCTTTGCAGCCTCGCTCTGATGTCACAAGGGTACCAGTCCGGTCCAAGAGTTCCCGAGCGGTGTTCCATAGCAAGGCAAATCGCCAAGAATATCATTTTCCGTTCCTTTGCGCCAGCCGATACGAATACTGGTTTTTAACCAGAGTCTGCTAAGAATATACCAGAACTTCCGATTCCCAAGTATGCCCTGCCAAACAATGCGACACAGAGTGTGTGAGCTTCTGCATGAGATAACCAAAGTCTCGCACCACCGGTGGCAATGTGGCTTGCCACACCGTCGATAGAATATTATTCTATCAGATCTCTTTATGCAATGAGTTCCTGTCTAGGCAGTTCTCTTACTGGCACGGCCGACTCTCCCGGAAGATGTCGGTAAGCGTTTTGGAGACGAAGCAATATCTTCTCTAATGGCAGGCGAGATTAATGGGTACACTTTGAGTTAATGGACTCGCTGGAGACTGCTGACCGTGTCATCCACAATGCGGAGCATGTGTCAGTAGACTGAGCCTGTGACATGAAGACGAAATTCGATTTGCATAGCCGTGGTGTGCGGTTCCACGTTAGGAGTCTGCCGCCCAGTCACTCCGTGGGATGGATTTTTCAGCCTCTAGTGCAGTGTTATATTTTGGAAAGTTCAATAAGCTGCGCGGACACTATAGGTATCATGCACGTCAGCGGTAGAGCAGCGATCAATTGCGTGTTTTCTCTCAAGATTGCTTGCCGTGACTTGGTCATTAAGCTTCTTACTTCAGAACTTCGGAATATCGATAATCGATGGAAGTTTTAGGCTGGAAAGCCGGAGGCCAGGTAGGCTCGTTATAAGAGTTTTCTGGAATTTCCAAGAGCTGCGCCACAATCCTGAATTTTTTTCATCATCATCAGATTTGGCAGAGAAAAAAGCTTGCTTGATCTGTGAAGTGTACGCGTGTAGGAACTGGGTGTTGATCTTCTCTTGGATTTTCCCATGCCTTATCCGACATCTTCACGGCTTTTAATACGGCCACCCATTCCACATATACGTGGTGCGTTGGCCATTAATGGACCACCCATCATTCAGCTTCCGATGTGAGGCCAGCGGGATGCTCCAGGCTCCAGTAGATTTGCGGAATCAGGGTAATCGTCCACCGTTTTTCATCCAACAGAATCACATCTGCATATCGTCCGTAGTTGGTCTGTCCCGGCCGCGGGGTTGGAGATCCTTTGGAGTTCCTTTTGTCCTTGAATTTGCGCCAACTCCAACAAGGTGAAATGCCGAATTGCAATCCAAGGCTCTCTCGATTTGAATCGTCTGGATTAATGCGAAAATCAATTCGTTGACATTACTGTCTTCGCCAGTCGTCTTGGCTTTGCCCAGGCTTTTTTGTAATTTGTCGTAGGTGCTTTGTTTCGGGAAATACCGTTTTTGGCTACTTTATATGGTACAAAATAATCGTCAAAGTGAATCGTGCAAATCGATGTCATAATTATCCACAACTTCCTTGATTACTGACAGAGTAGATACGCTTTTACTTCGGGTAATCCTGGGTTTTGTAATCCACTTGGTTCATATTTCAGCATCCAAGTTTTCGATAGTGCATTGCAGTCATGCTCAGGGCTGAGATCATCTGGTTTTCACGTCCATAGTAGCTCGATAGGGTTGAGCCAGGCCGTGAAATATCACATCCTCGGCCATGAGATTCCTTGATCAACTGCAAGTTCAGTGGATTGTCAAAGTGGTACTCCGGCGCTTTCTCCTTGTTTACCTGTTCGGTTTATTCCTTTTGACACAGGCGCAAAGTTGCTCTGGGTGAAAAGGCATCCGCCGGCAGTCTCGGCATTTGACGATGACTGCGTTGAACGTTTTAGTCCTCACGACCGCTCTGCTCACTCACACCAAATGCCTTATGAAGTCCCGCTTGTTGTTTTTCGTAGGAATCTAACGCCTGAGATGGGCCAATTCGACTATTAGCGACAGTTGCAATCCAACTCCCACGGATTCCTCTGGGCCATCTCCGGCATTTGGTAATTCGCATAGCCGGGCGCAACGGCACTTTAGGCAATCTTTTTTCTGATGCTGCTGGTTCCTTTCTGGACCTCCTGCGTGACAGGAGCAGCTCGGGTCTTCTTGGAAGGCGTTTCTTTGGTTTTTTTGGGTTTTACAGGCAGAAAAGAAAGTCCGCAAACAAGGAAATACACGCACAGTACGAGGTACTATCTCGTTTTCATAAAGGGATGATGTCAGCTCAAACAGCTCTGGGGATTGGGTTTTAGAACCCAAGGTCCAGAAAGATTTTTTAAAAGTTTTTCCATGAATTCCATCTGCCCTGGTCCGGTTTGTTCAGTTCGGTAGTCAGGGTCTTCTCTCTTTCCAAGTGGGGTAGTTTGAAAGTTTTTGATATTCCATCTGCCGATCACATAGTCATTTGGGTATTCTCCGCTTGAGGTATCCGAATCCAGTTCTTCCATTGGCTTTCATTGAGCTTTCGTTAGCTGTGGCATGCTGCACCATCCAACGCTTTTTCAATTCTCCGATAGCCAAGTAAGTTCAACCAATCGTACTTGGACGGGCAAAAGTTCGATCTGGCAGTGAGACGGAAAATCCGTGCATCTCTGTCAATCAGGAATTGAGAAGACACATTTAAGTTACTTGCGACGGTCAGGTTCAGGTCTTCGCTCCTATTGTCGGGCGACTCAACACTCAAAAGTCACCTCGATGTTATCAATCGCAGTCCAATGGACCACGCCACCATTTGAAGGGTTAACTATTGGCTTCTCTTGACTCCAGGCATGCGTCGCATCTTTTCAATATTTCAGGGAAGGCCCTCCTCCGTTCGGCTAATTCCAAGTGATTCGGTTTTCAAATTTCCGGCAAGCGTAGGATTTGGGACCTGCACTCAATTGAACCAACAGTAAAAATCAAAAAGTGGGAGAGCAAAGATTTCCGATTTTTTAGATTTCGTGCAAAAGTCTATTAGACACCAGGTTGATATTGAAAATACGCTAGTGATTACGTAGCGAATGCTTAGCTAAACTAGCCAGAATTTCCCAAGGTAGCCTCCAATTTTGAGCACTTTTTTGTTGCAAGCACTTTTTTTAATCGCTTCTCTTTTTTGCATGTTCTTGCTGTTCAACTAGCTTAACGTGGCTCCAGCGTTTCTTATGCTCAAGAAGAAAGACTAAATACAATTTTGTGATCACGTCATCCTGCATCATCGCGGTCCTATTGGAATGACTTTCTGAACTCGCTTGACTGTGTCATCGAATACTGTTAGGCCGTGAAATGTCAAACGACTCCATCAGGACAAACAAATGAAAAAAGTCCATGGAGGAGCCACTCTTTTGGTTTACTGCCCTTTTTCCCTCCAAGCATGCCACTCTACTCCAATCGAAGAAAATTCAAAATTGCTGAAGAACTGTTTCCCTTAGCTTTCCGAAGGACAGTGATCTTGATGAGCGGTGGTACGCACTAATTATGGACAGTGGCGAACATGGGATCTCCTTAAACAATGCTATCCTTGACCGTATTTACACCCCAGCCTTCATGTGCGCGATGGGCACTGCTTGAACATAAAGATGGTGGAAGGTGATTTTCTTGGGCGGAAAGCTACTTCAATGAGGCCAATTTGCGTAGGAGGAACGTGGTCAATATGCTTGGCTCAGTTTGCGAGTCGATCTGTGCATTTTGGGGCACTGCTATTTAGATCCGTTTTTGGCCTGACGAATTTTGACTGGGAGGCTGATTCAAGGTGAAGCAGGCGATGATTCGCGCAGCGAAAAAAACGTGATTTCCTTTCGGGTTTTCAAGTATAAACTTCATTCGATTCGAAAATAAAAACCTGCGATCCTGACAGAGGTGCATACGCTGGTCCCCGAATTAGATATCTAGCGATCCACTTTTGATGGGTGTTTCGCCTTATGATTTGAAGTTGGTTTAAGGAACAGATTATTAGAAATAATTGTATTCTCTGCCAGTTTATACCAGTAGCCTTTTTTCTTCGCTTTTTTTGGTAACGAAGAACGAAGACCGAAAAGCCTAATTAATCTCCCGCGTGCCAACGGGATTACGCCAATTTAATATTTTGGTTTGCTACTGGCTAATGGTAATAAAGCGGAAAATCATTTTTGTCTTTAATAAATCGCACCGCTTGGGTGCTCTGGTTCATCCTCTAATCTATAACTTACAATCAAATTGCGCTCTGCGCTTCATTTCCTTTATAAAAAAGGATAATCCTTTAATGCTGAGCTTATGGGATAATATCGATTTGCCTAGAAATCATTTTATAGCCCTTATTTTTCTTGTTATTTTGGCATCTTTTGGTTGAATTTGGGAACTGGCTATTTTTGGAATTTTTTTATACCTAGGCACAGGATACATCTTCTACCTGTTCCAGAAAGTAGCTGTTCCTTTTGGTTGGTATCAGCTCAGAGAAGATTTCTGATTTGTAGCAAAGAATATGATTTTCCTGACCAGAGCCTTCAGAGAAGCGATTTCAATGTCTAATTAATATTCAAATGTGAAGAATTTTGGTAACCTAAATAAGGTGCGTTATGATTAAGGATAAGCAACTCTATTTGTATTCATTAGCTACTTCGGTCTTCTGTCTTCAATAAAAACTCACTTTTTTGATTCAGGGTTATAAACCCGCTTGGGCGTTTTTTTTCATCAACTCAGTTTTGTCCAAACTCATCGGTTTAATTTTTGTTTTGAGCTAGAGAACAGCTCTCATCTGATCAATCATAATTGAGGACTTTCAGGATCATCTACTTGCGCCATAGCACCATTGATGGTGCTCGATCTGTGAAGTCCATCAACCAAACTGTAACCATCATAAATGTACAGACTCGCCTTGAGTACCTTTTCGCATCCATTCTCCCATGAACCAGCTGACCGCAATCGCCAGTGATCACATCGTCGATTCCACCAAGCGGAAGGTGACTTTTTTGCCTCGTACAAGCTTATGATAATTCGCCTAACTCGACAAGTTCTTTCCCAAGTGAGTTTCAATAGAATGGACTTTTGCGGCTTGGAAAGGCTTTCCACAGCTTCTTCTTCGGTGAGAGTGGGTTTTCCCAGCTTTTGCCAGTCAGCAGCAAACTTATCCCACAAATAATAGTAGACAAAAGGCCACTATTGCCGCTCCTTTTACTCTCGATTCGCTGAACTTTTGTTCACTTTTTAAGTGTTTCTATTTGGCAAAGAACTAGCGGGGTATTTCTTTGGCTTCCAGCTGAAAAGCGAATTTCCATAGTCGTGTTCTGACACAGCAAGTTTTTCCGGTAGCTTTCCATCGTAATTTAATTTGCTTAAATCGTTCGTAACGAAAATTCGTGCCTGTCTCCAGCTCAACTCCCGGAATCGATGTAGATCGGTTGTTCGTCCCGACGTGAATATTCATCGTTTTGGGGATAATGCATCAGGATTTAGATTTGTGTCTCGCCATGCTCGCGCCTGAAAGGGCTGAGTGATTGGGTGTTTGTGACCAGATATCCTGAGTTTGGATTCCAACTGCTGCGGAAGTTTTTAAAACTCGAAAATCCGTTCCGTCGTCCACAAGTTTTTCTTTGGTGTGTTATCCGGCACTGTCCTGTGTAGTGAGGAAAGAATTCCGATAGGAACCAAACCATTGCTCACGTAATTAATCGGTGTCCATATCGATCTGCATAAAACGTAATTGAAACTCCGTCCATTCCATCCCGATTCATTTGCTGCCTTGAATTCCGTGAAAATTCTTTGCTTGTTCATTCTCCACCATTCTTCAGGTGCACCGATGCGATCTAAAGCACCCATTCGAATCGAAATGACTCCTTGCTACAGTTACCCAAAGTAGGTCCATAAAATGACTTTTCAGATTTTATGGAAAGGGATGGTAATCAAGATCCCAAAAGCTTTACCCGAAGCCAAATTGGTTTCCTCTCCAGTTCCAAGCATTCCATCCACTGCGTATTGCCCATCGTTCTCTGGATTGATTCCAATTGATAAGTATCTAAGCAGATCGGGGAAAATTCACGCGGTATGTGCCCATCCAATTTTCATTAACCCCTGAAATCATTTGCTCCCTCCAGGAAATAAACCTCCAAATAATATTCCAAACCTTCCTCCGAGTGCAAATGTGCCTCATACCAAGCCACTGGAAACCCATGCGTGAGCGGATGTTGTGTGAATTGATGGCTAGGAATTTTTCCCAGAATCAGTTTCGAGAAGAGTGAACCTGCGATGGCGTTTGGACCCTTTGGATTTGGTGTCAATGGGAAGGTTTCTACTTGTGCCTGAACGATTTGCTGTAAATAGCTTGATCTGCTTCCAGACATTTGGTGCCAGTGAGAGAATGTACTAGCGGGCTGCCATCTCTTTGGTGGTAACCGGAAAAGCGATTTGAGCAAAACTTTCCTTCCGGAAATGTTGCTAGCGCAAAGTCATTGCATTCCAGCAGCATAGCCCCCTCCAATACACGCTTTGAATTCCAACCGAGTAGGCCGATTCTACTTCGCTTCTCTGCGATTTCTATCGGTTTGGATAGAGTGGACCGGAAAAATCCACTTGCGCAATACATCTGTGCTGTAGACTCTACCGACCCATACTCGCTTCCGGCGAGCAATGTTTTTTGAATCGTTCGAAATCATCCTCCGCCTGGGCCCCAAGCTAGAAACCATATGCGACATCAGCATCAGTTTTTTCCGATATATGAGGTAATGCCAAATTCATCTCTTGCGATTTCTACCTTGCGGTAATCCAACCAGATTCGGATATGGAATTGCAACTGAAAATAAAAAGGGAAATGACTACTAATAGTAGCCGGAAGGAGCAGGGTCTTTTGGGTGAGGTTCATGGTCATCGAAGGTAAAAAATGGCAAAGTAGAAAACAGCCTTTAAGCCAAGCAAGTTTTTTTATTGAAAGAGTTGCTAGGAAAAAGGTAAGGAGTCTTAATTCTTTGAAAAAGGGTGCCAATTTGAAATTGAGATAAAAACAAAACTGATCAAAATGATCAGCCCTTTTCCGGGTGAAAACAACTTATTCTATTTAATTTTTTGGTTTCTACCCTGATTTAATGAAGAAGGATAGCCTCACTGTGTGTGAGTTTATAATATTATGCAAGTGTATATGGATATCCATTTTTAATAATGATTTCAATTACTTTGAGAATAGTCAACCTATTGAGTTGTATTCAAAAATTTTCCATAGAAGGTTATCTTGTCAACTTTTGGACAGTAAACCAAAAAGCCCTGAGCCTCAGGTCCTTTTTCTTTTCTTTCCCGCTGGAACTATTTATTAATTCATTTGACATTCTGTAAAAGCGGAATTTTGGACTGCCTTGCCCCCTAAAAACTGACTGATCTCCCCTCGTACCCGTCGGGAGCTAAGTCATTTTTTTAACCGGCGTTCAAAGCAGTCCAAAACCGAAAAATCCCCAAAGGGCTCACCCCATGCCGGATACTAACTCCATGAAAATAACTTATCAATCAAATGACAAGTTGACGATTCCATTAAATTCGTGTAGAACCAATTTTCAATTTTTTTTCAAGTAAACTCATAGGGTACACCAAACCTTGAGTCAGTAATGTGTCTGGAGCTCTTCAGAGCGACGCCTGATTTTGGCAGGAATTGGTGTTACGGGTGAATTTTTCAGCCTGAAGTCAATTTATTATCGCTTCATGAAGGGTGTATTTAGTGTTTTTGCAATTTTTTAACCCCAACGATCTCTACAAGGATTTCATCGGAATCGACCTTCTTCCGCTCACAGGCAGAATGGTATAAGCGGTTTTCTTTAAATCGATTGCTTTCCACTATTTTTAAGCTCTTTGCCTCGTCACCTTTCTTCTCCCAAAGCGGATTGAAGCTCCACATGCAATCCTTTGAATTTGAAACACCCAGCCACCGAAGCGTTTTGATGCCTCTTTAGCAAAAACATTATTTTAGCTTCTTTTCTAGCCCTTCGCACGATTTGCTTTCCACTAACTTCGTCCCGTTCGGATATTAGCAATTCCACAGGGAGCAATATCCATAGCATGAATCATTGGTGATAGGAATATTCCGCCCGTAATGATCAGGGTTGGAAATTCGGGAGGACAGAAACGAAAGCCGTTGGAAGTATAGATATCGACATCCGGGTTTTGCCAATCTATCGCATCGAGGACTAATGTGTCGATGGTGTTTTTTCGTATCACGAAATATCGATAAAGTGGCAATTGGTACCTAAAGGCCCATTACTTTCTGAATATCTGCTAAATAGGGTCCCTCATTAACTTTCGATACAGGCTTGGTCATTTCTGGGAGGCAGCAGGATATTTTTCTGCCATTGGACCTCCATTAAATTTATAGGTTGTCTGCAACAAGCCTTTCCCTCATCAATTCCAGTCAAGTTTTTTCCCAACAAAAAGCCAAAGGCACCAGGTCGACCACTTTCAGTTGTAAATGTTTGCTTGTAATAAGGGCGCTCCTGACTCCTCGTGGGTGTCGCCCACCGAGACTTAATCAACGCCCCTCCCAGGCAGGTAACGTTTTTCCTAAATGAATCTGCTGGGATAAACCCACAAATGAGCGACGATCGCTACAAGTGCACATTTTTCCTGATACGAAGTACATCTACGTAATGAGCCAAATTCCTCCTCGGGCTTCGTGAAGACAATCCTCTTTGCTATAATTTTGGAGACTTGTCGTTTGGGTACCAGATGATCTATATAGCCTCAGGAATCCTACTTTTTTTTCCTCATTTACTGCTCAGATATAATAGTGGAGGAAAGATTAATTCTCTTTGAGTTCCCATCTCCGAGATATGGTACATAATTTGCACAACCTTTGGGGCTAGTCACGAGCCCAAAAGGTGCCCTAGCAATCGTTTTCTTATAGTAAAACTACCTCCCAGTTGCCAGGAAGGTACCAGATCATAGCCCTTACTGAATTCAAGATTGGAAGCTGGCTTCGCCGTTCCGTTTTCACATCCAGAGAGTTCTGATCCTGAAACATATCGCCTGTGTCAATCAAGAAGCTGTTTTCAGTTTTCTTCGCGCAGTCCTGATCTAGAAAAGTTTTGAGATGTCAAATAGCCTCCTGTTTTAAAACGAGAGATACCGCTTTGTGAGTGTGTGCAGAACTAAACTCGATCGTGTTGCATGAATTTGACAGTTGGCCGTCGGTTGTTTTGAAAATTGTAAGCTTGAATTTTCGGGGTTTTAAATTTGGAAGTTTGCTATTCCGAGTCAAGGCGTCAGTTTTAGTCTAATAGACAGTGCTTGCTCCAATAGCTCCTATTGAGTGAGAAAACGTTCTTCTTTGATCTTTTTTCATTCGGTTTTTTTGGGCTATTTCAAGGTCAACCTCCTTTTCGGAATCTAATTTCAATTTAGAGAGTCCATAATTACCTAAAATTAGGACTTGTTTCCCCTCTTGATTTTGGTGACATTCTGCACATTGCCAATCATCAATTTGAAAAAAACCAAGTGTTAATTGTGAATAAATTACCCTTTTTTACTTGGAATTACTAGGTAGTTTTTCTCCAATGGAATTGATCCAAATTGTTCTTTCCCACTGAATATCATATTCTCCATTTTGCGAAGCTTCTTTTCAACAATTCTACTTTGGTGCATAAAACCTAACACAAATGAAAATATATATTTAATACGGTCCTTTTATGATCATTGCTATCGCCTTCTCTTTCGCACAGGAAGAAGTTTTTGAAGAAGCTTGATTCAAAAGCAGATTTTTTACGGAGATGCTAGCTATGAAAATCTGGTCTAAATCCAAGAGCTTGGTTACCCTCGAAACTGAGAGTTCGGCTTTTGCTTCAGCAAACCTTAAAAGATTTGCTGGCTTTTGTCGTAAAGCGCGGGCGTAGCAGGGAATTCCTACAGCCTTGTGGCTGAGTATGGTTTCAGGCAAACCTGTAATTGGGATAATGGCAGAGATTTTGAACGCGCTTCCGGGCGTTTCCCAAAAAGCCGTTCCTTCCGTGATCCTGTGATTGAAGGAGGAGCAGGTTTCATGCTGTGGCCATCCAATTTATTTGACCCAGCATCTCACTGCGGCAGGGATCTCCTGTAATGGAGTGGATGAAAGAAAACAATTATCAAAGGACGCTACGTGTCATGGATACCTCCAGCCGAAGAAGGCGGAGGAGGCCAACAGTCTATATGGCAAACGCAGTCCTGATGGATGATGTAGATGCAATGCCTGCATTGGCCAGTCCAGGATCAGCAATGAGGCAGGTGCTACTTTCTTCACTTGCAGAATATTTCCACAAATTTTCCGATTCTATGGTGTAAGCCTCTCCTGCCGCCTGGGCCGCTCCAGAGCGCGTAAGTCTGCATTGAGGATGGCTGTAAGAAGCGATGAAACTATATGGTCCAACTTGATGCGTGGCACGTGCCAATGGAGACTCGAATGCATTATGTAATCACCCGTGGTGGTGAAGCTCCAAATGTGGTCCTGCTTTGGCAAGAATCCTATCATATGTGAGAACCCTGATGCCAAGAGTGGTAAAAGAGATTTTTCACGCGAATGATTCAAAACTCGCCGAAGGTGACACTGCTTTGGGAGGCAAGAACACGAATGGAATATGAGATTAATTTAACGGAGGTCTATAACCTGCTTCCAAATGAAACTTCTTCGCAAATTATGTTTAAAAACTTGACGAAAGTGGGCCGGAGTGAATTAACACAGCGGATGAGAAAAAGTTTGCTGAAGAAATCAATAAAAACTTTCCCTGAGGGCTGTTATAGCATCTCCTGCGGCCGCCAGCAATAAATCACTCCTTTTGAAGTGAATGACAAACGGCGCAGGTGGGTCCTACAGATGTTGGAGATGTGAGTTGGTTCAGTTCCAACCGCTTGGATTAGGAACTGAACTGGGTGCCGGGACCTCTGCTCATACTTGGCAAGCTTCGCCGCTGGCGGTACTAGTATTGGAAAAAGGGGTGATGGTAGCTTGCAAAAAACTTTTTGACTTAACCGCAATGGATTATTTTCAAAGATCCATCTGTAACCGCTAAAAGCCCAAGCTGAGCTTGACCGAAGAAGAGGTGCTGGATTCAAAGTATGAAGCTTTGACTGAGATCGAAGCTCCTTTAGATTATAGAAAGTAAGAATTTTAATACTGAATATTTCTAATAGTTTCCCTCCAACTCACTTGTGTTATAGCGCAAGTGAGTTTTTTTTAATCCCACGACCTTCAACTGTTTCATGCCAAGATAGGTTTATTGCTAATAACGCAATTAAGACGAGATCGGATTGGTTATTTGGATCAATCGTTGAGGATTTAAACCTTTGATCTCATCATTTTCGCTGACGGAAGATATTATTTTTGACGGGATTTTTCAGGAATCAAATCCTTATATTCAAGCAGTATTATTGCTTGAATATAAGCCATGAAATAGAAGAAAATCACTACAATTAATTGGAGCCTGCAGCTGTGATTGCGTTGGTTATGTTTGCCGCATTGGAAATGGCAGATTCCTGGATCAACTCACTCATAAGGGTTTTTTTACCTTCAAAGGAGCAGACGATCAGTGCTAAATCGCTTGACCCTACAATCTATTCCCCGAAAGGTCTTCCGCCAATCTTCCAATCCAGATTCAACCCAATTGCAGCTTTGAGTACGGCACGATAAGTATTTGACAAAGGTATTTGAACATTTGCTACGCAAAAGACATCAGGATCTTGATCAAATCTCAGTTAAAATGCTTTCGGGAGCAAAAGGTTTCCTAAAAAGCCGAAAAGCAAGATCGAGAGACGATGCTTTTGGCACTTTCAATTCTGAAAGGAAGAAAAAATGAATTTTTTAAGGTCATGAAATCTGAGACAATCACTGGTTTTACCAACCGTAAAGAGTCATGGTCGAACTACCGTAACGTATCAAGTTGCACAGGATTCTATAACGGTTGTGTAGATCAACCTCAAACGCTTAATCAAATGCTTACAAGACTCCTAAAGGAAAAGAACCCTACGATGCTATCGTGATTGGCTCTGTGCCTCAGGTGGCTGGGCCCGCAAAAAGATTCTGCGATGCCGGACTCAAAAACAACTCGTTTTATAAGGGGAAGAATGGTCAGACATTCGGAGGAATTATCCTCAGCTCTATAAGCGCGTGGGAATTTGAATTTCGGGGGAAATATTCCCCTCGAAAAAGCTGCAGGTCAGCTGATTGGTCCCTGGCGAAGCGGGAGAGACAGTGCAGTGGGCCATTGGAAGATGAGCAAACCAGTGTTTTTGAAAAGACCCTTTCGCTGGTGGAGAGCTACATGTCGGCGGCAGTCATTGTTGTGGGCAGAGCAACGCAGCGTTGGTCGGACTTTGATTTTTGGATGGACCAGCGAGGATGGCTTTGCCGTGGTTGGCTATTCGGGCAAAAGATTTGAACTGCTTGGTACGAATATGTAAGAGAAATTTGCGGGACTAGCGTGCCAAAAGGGGCTTGCCGAGTTGCCAGATTCCGAGGTGATGCAGGATTCGAATTAAGCTGCCTGAGAATTAACTACAAAGAGCCGTTGAAGACAATTAATGTTGGTCGACATTTGACTCCAGGGCCGTTTGTTGCCACATTTGACTGATTCCGCAGGAAATTCATAAGCAGGCAGGGACCGGAATACAATGCCGAAGAATCAGGCGTATGTGTAAATCGAGGTTGCGTCCCCTATGGGGATATTTCCTCTTCTAATGCTTCCCACCTTTACTTGGGCGGGAAGACTGGAAATTTGACTGATTCGTCCAAATCTCCGATGTACATTCAGTGATTTACGATGATGCAAAAAGAGAAGGCGACAGGAGTTAAATCATCGATCGGGAGACCTGTTATGAGATTGGATTTTTATGCTACTATCGTTTTTGTGAATGCTTCAACGATAGCTTCCATGCGTAGTCTACTCAATTCAAATCCTCGAGATTCCCGAATGGCATTGGAATGATTCGGGCTTGATGGGGTAAATTCCTCGCTTCGCATAATTACCGTGGCAAGGGCTAAGCGACTTTTGAAGGCTTTTTGATAAAAAGCAAGAGGGTCAACATGCAAGGCACGCCCTATGTACCAAGATTTAGAAATGTTATTCCAGCAAGACACCCTGACTTCCTTCTGCGAGGCTAATTCCATTCGGGATGGTCCAGGAGGTTCGTGGGATGAGTCGGATACAAGATATGAATAGGGGGACGAACGTGCGAGCAATCTGCTCATCAAAAATTGAATGACCGCTGGGGAATGGCCGCATGGATGCAAGGGGAACTGTACGGTGAGGATAATCCACATCCCGACCTCAGCACGGACCAGGTGATAAATACGGGGATTCAAATTATCTTTTCGTAGAATGAAGGAGAATGATGATAAATGGTAGCGGACTTTTATCGAGCAGCAACAATGATGTATGAAAAAGCAGGTTTCACCAATATCAAAGTGGGAGGAACAGCGGGCGCAACTGCAGGATCGGATCATCCACGAAATGGTGGCGCGACTGGGAAAAAATCCAAAACGGTCTTGCTAAACGGCTGGATCATTGCACAACTGTCAGAATGTCCTTTGTTACGGACGGTGCATGCATGAACCATACTTCCACTCAAACCTACTTTTGACCTATGGCGATCACGGCCCCGCAGCTGCGATTA
>Ga0163217_1014870_pt1 | contig 15449 bp, 6 predicted proteins | sample SynspAceP_FD_185933 | JGI IMG/M metagenome (GOLD analysis project Ga0163217, IMG submission 185933) | Saline lake microbial communities from Ace Lake in Antarctica - Synechococcus sp. Ace-P (PacBio error correction) | ecosystem: Environmental > Aquatic > Non-marine Saline and Alkaline > Saline ...
AAGTTATTATTCAATGTGGTCGAGTTGTGCCTTGTTTTTATTGAAAAAAAGTTTAGTGGATCATCCCTGAGTTCGAACAAGCCAGCCCCCAAACATCGGAAGGGAAAAGTCATTGGCGTGGCCTAATTCATGGTAGCATCAACCATGGATATATCGGCTTCTAATGCAAATTCAAACGTTCTGCGTCTCTCTAGCTGCTGAAGAGAAACCTTTGGCCAGGGCATGTAAGGCGCATTATTTTTAAACATACGCCATAATACTCTGAATTGTAAATCACCGCCAAACCCAGTTTCTAAAGTCCAGGTACCTCGCATTTAACGTATCCTCTCTCATTCTGGTGTAACCCCAAAAATTTCCGAGCGTCTAGATAAATAGCTCCGTTTGCAAGCCCAGTAAAAATGAAGGACGCACATCCATAAGATATAACGACAGCTGTGACGCCACGATAAATAGCTTCAACATTATCTTGGACCAGCCGCAGTTGTTCCAAGGTAATTGTCCTAAAAGCCGTGCCCCAATCCAATCGTGGGCGACACGAGAGTTCTATCAAGATATCGTCAATACTTGGGTTAATAGCCTGTTTACCTATTAATTGGTAGAGTTACCAAAGTGCAAGTGCTGCCTTAGGCGTATTCGTATATATGCAAGCCTTCAAACTAGCCGCTTTGTAGGCGAGTCAGAAGTTTAAATGAGAAAAGTCCTCACTCGTAATAATCATTACTAATTGGGAAATAGGCATTATCAATTATCTGGATCATTAATAGTAATGAATTATTTGTAAATCAATTGAAGGCTGCTTAAGTCTGAAATGTGACTGCAGTTTCAAATTGAATAATTTTGATCAACCTGTTAACAGCGGGGGCGGTTAAAAGAATGCTCTATTTTCTTGACTTTGAAAATCGATCACGGCGGACCTGCTACTTGTTCCACACAATGGAGCCGTGCTAATATCGTTGTTAAATGAGTCGACGCGGAAGGGGACACTTAGCTCGTTCAGCTCACCGTATGGAATCCAGTCTTCAGGTTCGCCACTGTTATTTCGCTTTGCTGCACTGTAAAAGTCGTGAGTAATTTGTCGAGTCGCAGTATTAGTTGGTGACATTGCCTGCAGAATATAATCGCCTTGCCTTCGAGTTGCAATCAAACCGATAGTTTGAGAATTAAAGTTTGCTGAAACAATGTCCAATTCAGGACGCTTATTTGTTGCCAACGAACCGGAGGTTATCTTGGCTACTGATCGTTAGTGATAAGACAAAGCCGTACGAGCCCATTCCGTGAAATAAATTTCGCTATCGCCATAAAGCTCAATATTTCCAAATACTGCAATAGGATCGATAGAACCAACACTGTCAGTTTATGACTGGGCGGCGGTAAATTCTCCCGCGTCCGCTAGTCTGTCCCGTCTTTGAAGAGCCGCCCGCATGCGTTAAATAAAACGCGCAACAAAAACAGTAGCTAAAGTAAAGTGAACTTTTATTACGAAGATATTGTTTACTCATTGTGGCTTTGCCGCTCATACCAGGTTTTTTTTCTTCTTCAATTACGGTTGACAACTTTGGTAAAACCGGTTAACCTAGTTCTTGTCCACGTGTAATCGAGCGAAAACTACTACAATCCGGCCAAAACAATGCCAACAGCGAGAACAAGCTCGATACCTCGCATAAAATATTTGCGTAGGGTTTCAGCATAATATGACGTAAAAATTGCATGTAAAAAAAGTATGCAAAACAATAAAACTAGCCCATAGCATCGAGGTAAGGTTTTCCTTGCAACCTATGCCCGGTAATGGCATACCAAAGGCAAAATGTAATAATAACTTTAAACGCATTGAATTAATCTGCTGTCCATTGGTAAAAAGAAATACCAGACAATCATCCAACCTGTAAACTAGATGAGAATACAACGCGAGGTATCTCAGTTTTTTTAACACGGTCCGACATTGGGACACTTTGTTTTGGATTGGCTCATATTAATTTCCTAATTAATTTTTAACTTTTTAGCATGATGGCAAGGCGTTTTCCTTGGGCCAATAGCTTATTTCTTGGCTCTTCATGACTTAGTCTTGTTTTTATTCGGTAAACGCAACGCTGATGCACCATAACGGCGTTCCACCAGACCGTCGTTTTATGCAGTTCTGCAACGGAATAGGGAACCCAATATATCAGCATACCATGGTGTATTACACGGCATCATCATACTGATTAACTCGTTGTTTCCTGGCCACCATGCAGACTTGAGCTGGAATGTAAACGTGGCAGGCAGGTTTATTAATCAAGCTTCCCTTTCAACCCACAATCCGGAGGTTGTATCCAAAGAAATTTTCATCTGGCTCCAAGACATATTAAACCAAAATGAGGTTTGGACTGCAAAAGTGCCAGCCCATCAACAACGGGCCTAGTTCTTTACGTGACGTACGGAGCACCGCTTGTGGGAACCGCTGCAACTGATCACCGATCATGATTTGCTTACGTCAGGTACTGTTCTTTAACATGGCTGCTTCGGCCACTGTAAGACTCATACCTTTTACTATCGACGTCAAGCTTTAAGCATTTTGTTAGCCGTGTTTACTGTAATACAGACACGGCAGTACTTGCAATAATGCCATTGTTCATTATTTATCTTTTACCTTATATAGCTTTAGTTAAAGCCCGACCTATTTTTGTATAATTCCCTCTGCTAATGGACGAACCGATAGCTTCGCGCTTTTTTACCATTTAAGTGGAGGAAGGCCGTTCATAGTTTAGGAAAGCGACTATGGTTTTTAAAAACGTTCGCTAAATTTAGATGATGTTTTGGCAGGTCCCACCATTGTGAATTCTTGTTCCTTCGTTCGAACCATTTCAATGCGTTAAGCGAACCTAATGCATCAGAAGCCCAGAAATTTCCTTCAACATCTAAGGGAACCTTTAGGTATCTCCTGATGTCCTACTTCGATATCGTTTTCCTTTAAGAAGGCTAAACCTCCTGCTTTTTTGTGCACCTAGGATTATGATAATAACGTAATTAGCCATTTTTTATTGTCTCTGTTAATTTTCAATTTTTATTTTATTATATTACTATATACTAAAAATTAGATTGGTTCAGTTACAACAACCCAAGTATTAACTTAAGCGTGGTTCGAATCGAGTAAGGAGTAAAGAGTGAAAAAAATTCTATTATATGTGGTTGTTGTATTAGTTCTCTTGCCCTTGGGAATTACCTATCAACTCAACAATAGATACGCTTTTACTACACCTTGAATGGTTCCCACTTATTATTCAAAGAATTACAAGGTAAGTGGATTGGTTATTATTACTTTGGCTGGAATGGTGCGCCCTCCTTGTTTTACGCGAAATTCGCGGAACTTAACGAGTTCAGTAAATTAAATTTGATAGAAACCAAAATGCCGTAACTATTTGGCGTGAAGTTTATGATGCATTCAGGATCATGAACCCTTTCTTTACTTGCTGAAAAATATAATGATTGAGTTTCCGCTCATTAACAATATTAAACCGTTTACATTCGAATCACAAAATATTTGCCCGCACTTTATCTAATGAAGGCCCGACGGCACCTCTTGCCTGGCCAACTTTTAGGTGAACAAAACGCAAAGTCTGAACCAAGTTAATTAGCCGCGACTAAAAAGTCTCTCTAGTGTTGCTATTTCATTCGAAATTGGTTCTAGTTCTGCCTTTATCCTTTTGTTTTTTCTAGAAAGTCCATGCCAGTTTCATTGTATGCAACCTGCAGTTCATCGATGGCCTTAGGATAGGCAAGTAATTTAACCCATATCGTTCTGCACTCGCCTTATACATCAGTTCTTTTTTCACCGTAGCAATGTAGAGCGTCAATCAGATAATGAATAGGAACAAGAGTGCTCTGGATGAACCAGCAAACATCACGCATAATTTGAATTGCTTTCTGGATATTGTTCTGCCCTAATCATCGCATTTGCCAAATTAAGCGCAAGTACCTTGTTTTGTGGTTTGAAGCGTTCCACAATGGTTTCAGCATATGATTAGCAGCTGAGGCTTCTGCTGGAGCAATCAACACATCAGTCATCGCATCCAAATTAAAATAAATTTTCCGAAAGTCATTGCTCAGTAATCAGTCAAAATTTGTGATGCGATGCATATTGTTCACTTTCAAAATACGGATAAAGCTAGAACCGTACAAAGCGGCTTCACGAAATATATACTTATTTTTCTTGCAACTTGATAACCAAGTATTGTTATGTTGCGAAGGGGGGTTACCTTCCGTATCGTGCAAATGATTTCTCGACTTTAACTAAATGGAAAATGTAGACTTTTGGGACTTACGAGGTTCCGTATGTTTTGGGCGGCCCTCGCTCGGGTTTCTGAAATAAGATTCTCGTGGTAAAATTGGTGATTCTCAAAAACTCAATTGTCTCTTTGAACCCTCGAGATTGCTGCGCTTAAGTTTTGAGAAAGAAAGCAGCGCTCCAGCTGGAAGTCAAAACCTGCTCTAGCTAGCATCGGAAATACCTATATAATCAGCTTCTTGTTTCCATACTTTCTGGTGTAGTTAATTCGGCTTTGTGGCTGGGCAGCATTTCCGGCGCTGATAGTTTGCAATACCGGCTTCGGGTCCAGCCAATTGCTAATAAGAAGCCACAATAAGCGTAACTATTTTTGCATGGTTGCGCTCTTTTTTGTGCTTGACTAGCACGAGGCCAGATGGCGTTGCGTCACATGCCGCTACCTTTCGTTGCGAAAGACGGAGGCCAGTTCACTTTCGTGACTCGCTTGAGTTATCAAGCCTAGTGTAATACCTATATGACGCACCAAAAATGCAAACGCATTAATAGTAGAAATTATTTAGCTATCAAAAAAGGAGGAACGGAAACTTTTGCATTATCAGCTTCAAATACTAATTTGTTTTCCTAAATCTTGAATATAATACTCGTTTGTATTACGGGGTCATAAATAACCGGGCGCCTGACCCTCTTAATTGACGCATGATGGCCTTACCATAAGTATTTCTTTTCCAATTGTTCAGCAGTGTCAGATGCCAGCAACACCAATTCGGGTAGCTTGATTTTGTTGGTATCATAGATTGAGTATGCTATTACGGTAATCGAAAGCAAAGCGAAAGGCGACAATACTTTCTTTGTTAATTCATACTCTGTGTCGTTTTAGTTGCCCTTAGTGTAAGTAGGATTATACGTTACATAGAACCGTAATTGTACAACCGATAGTTTCACTTTATCCTGGTTTTTTAAGTTGAAACTAGGTTTAACCATAATTGTAAAATAAGCAATAAATCAAAAAGAAGGATGAATACCGCGTAATGTTGGCGTTTTTTGATCGTTTGTATCAACGCAAGTTTCAGACACCTAACGCAATGTGTTTTTGATGTTATAATTGTAAACTGCTGTTATTCTGCTTGTCTGGGGTGGCATATTCTATTGCCTGTCATTGTTGTCTGCTATCATAGCTATTATTAGCCTGGCCTGTGGACGCCATTGAATAAGCGGCGGGATTAAATAGAACACTAGCCACTTCATCAAACTTATTCTTTTTTATTTCCTTATCCAGTATTTTGATGCTTAGTTCGCTTTAGTACCTATTAATTAAGTAACAGAGCATAAACTTGTTCAAGAATTACCCTTAATATGGGATTCCGCACAAAAATGGCTGTTTGCGAGTTTGCCCTCGTAACTATCCTGAATCTGATAGACGTTGATTACATTAAAAATGCGATGGGAGTCTCATCAGCGAATGGGTCGGTATCGGTCAGCCAAGTGTTAAGTATTTCTGTAAGTTCGAATCGGAATTTAAGCGGCTCTACCTGATATATACTGAATATTAGTGCCGTTAATGGGTTTTTTTTCATGTTAAAAGGACAAGAACTGTTTCTAAATAGTAATTTCAAAAGATATTGGCCCGAACGACAACGCCGCCTAATTAGTCAGGTTGGAGGAGGAATGAATTTTGGGCAGATAGCAAATTATATAGGGGGTAAGGTCATTGAGATACTATTGTTGGAGGCGTGACATCGGGCCCGCAGCATTTGCATTTAAATGGAATCCTTATTTGGGCGGAGGTGTTATGTAAATAATTTTGCCTTTTCAAAAATGCAATTAAGCATGGTGCTAAAGTTATATTGAATATTAGCCTAAGTCCAATAAAAAATGCTTTCTATTGCAAATTATGGCTTAAAGCCCGCTTATGAATCCCGAAATTTGTCACCGCGTTTCTATAGAGAAAGTACCAACTGAAAAAAATCTACTGGACTTGGCTAGCTATTTAAAACGATTTGTGACTCTACGGCTTTAAGGATTACATATGAATTTATAGAAAATCGTCATAATTTTTAAATTAAATTTTGAATTATTCTTCTTTTTCTACAAAAATTTTTCTGGGCTTTAGACCCATCTTTAGATTTTGAATTTTAAGTTTTGCGCAAAAAAGAAATTTAGAAATGAAAAAAAAATACGCTTACCTTATTTTTATTCTTTAGTATTAGCTTTTTATCTGCACAAAAACGGTTAACGTTAGGGTCAGTTAGTAGATGCAGAAACAAAGAAACCTTGCTTTCGCCAACGTGCAGTAACATTCATTTGCTGATAATGTTTTGGTTGCGGGTACAATTACCGATATAGACGGACGATTTCAAATTCCAAGATTGCCTTTAGGGAAATATGAAATTTATTTTTCGTTTATGGGCTATTCAGGTGCCCAACAGACTTTACTGGCAGGCGGACTCATACGGTATTTGATTTAGGAAAATTGAATTACAACCTTCGGCCCAAGCCTTGCAAGAAGTCGAGGTAACTGCCACATTAGCCACCACAAATTTCAATTTAAACAAAAAATATTCAGCATGGCACGATAACATTGGCACCAAGCTGAAGGCTCTGTTTTAGACGCAAATAAAACTATGCCCGGCGGTTGCCTTTCGACCAAGGGGTAAAGTGGTGCTCGTGGAAGGATAAAGTGGTCCGTTTTAATTGTGGAAAACAAAGTAAGTCTTACAAGTTCGGGAATCAAAAAGGCTTAGGAAAACATCCCAGCTTCGAATATAGAGAGAATAGAATTTATTAATAACCCCTCTGCCAAAAACTATGATGCAAATGTTTTGCGGGTATTGTCACATCATTTACAAAAAAGGAAAACAAACAGGGATAAATGGTGATATAGGTTGTCGTTTGGACTGGGTTGCGATAGCAAGCGCAAACCTGACACTCCAACCGATTTGGCTCTTTTTTTCTGTGAATCCAAACTGATTACCTAGTATCAACTTAAATTATAGAAAAGATAAATTAACTATTTTTTCTACAAATTTCCGAATTTATTGTTCAAGAAGCTTAAACCAACAACGAATTTTACAACACGTTAGTATGACGATGGTCCGCAATTATTAATTCGCAAGTTTTCCTGAAAAAATAGAAGGCAATTTAGAAGCATAATTAATGGTGGGGGTTGATTATGATATCGACGAGAACAATAGCATAACTTTTTTCGGTCTTTAATGATCGCGAAAAACAATAGTCGAATCCGCTCAAGTAGCTTTATAGATTTAAATACAAATACTTCGAAAACATAGGTTTTATAATTGGCAAGAAGAAGAGGTTTACAAGAATATATAAACGGAGCAGTAAATTATCGTCAATAATTTTGAAAAAGCCAGGTCATACGTTTACGTGCTAACGCACAATATACTGCAGGGCTTAGAAGATGAAACTCTATTCTTTAAATGATACTCAGCTGTTCGAATTGGTCGTGAATAAAACAAACATAAAGCCGTAGAAAAACACTACCAGTATTTCTACAGACTATGTTGCGACCTTTAAAATCGGGCGAGTGAATTGGGGGAGCAAAAGTTGCCGATATTAGAAGATTACCCTGTTGATTACACAATTAACGCAGGCAAACCAATCTATCATTTATCCTGAACTTAAGGTGCCTATTCTGATTGGGGTGAGATTTTATGCTGGCTATGTTTAATTAATCTTTTAGAAAAAGAAAACTTATGATGTAGAAGCGGGTCTTAGAGCTGAACAAACTAATGTGTTTTAATGATTTAGATCGCTGTAAATGCCTACTACCCTGATAACGATAAGTATGATTATTTTGAAACTTTTTCCTAGTGTATCGGTTTACCTATTAAACTAAATGACAACAAAAATATCTGCTTTTTATAATCGAAGAATAGACCGCCCAGGCGAACCTGAATTGAGGGTTTTTTTCCTTAATATGATGATCCAGAATTATTAAAAGTAGGGTAATCCGTATTTTAAGACCACAATTTACCGATGCTTTTGAAATTGCCCATAAGTAACTCTTGGGGAGATGGTTTCCTTTTGTTTTTCTGCAGTGTATCATCGCATGATTAAGATCAGTACAGCGCATATTTAGTATTGACACAAGTAACCCTGATTTACGATATTGTTAACCGAATTTATTCAAAACGGGTAGTGCGCACCAATACCGGTTTAGAACTTTTTATTTCAGTCAAGATATTACCCAAACACGTTTTAAGTAATCGGCTAGTTTTTAATGGGTTTTGTCCAATAGTATAAGATGCCTATCCAGGTAAGCCTTACTCTTTCCTTTCGAACGTCCGTTTTTTATCGAGGCTTCAGCTGATCCTGCTTGGATACGGAAATAACCAGTGGAATTTAATTGGCCTTGGAGTTATCAGCACAAAATCACAGTGTATTTTTCAAAATAGAAATATACCACAAGGCGAACACACTGAGTTCGCTTCCTCTTTTAGATTTGGATTCAAAAAACGATTGGGATTAGTAAAAGGAGAACTAAGCTTGCGGGCCCACTGATAATCCTATAATACTTTTGTAATTCGTCCAACGAATCATCAAGTGAAGGTTTCTGCTGTCTATGAAACTATTATGAAACCCAAGTGATTCGGTTAGGAATGAAATATAGGTTTTTAGAAAAACAATGAATTATATAAAAAACTTAGATTCCTTAAACCACATTTAGATTTTCGGTGTTAGGTTTTTATAAACTAATTCAAGAGACATTTTAATGATGAAAATTAAAGTGTTTTCCATAAAAGGGCTGAAATACACCCTATTATTTTTGGCTAATGAAAGATGTTGCCACCACCTTAGGCGCACTTTAGGAGATTTTCTTGCACAAACTTTAGGTTTTAGGGTATACAATAGGTATACTAATTACATTTTTATTTTTTTTAAATTGTTCCTCGGTATACAGTTGAATTCTAAAAAAATATGTGCCGGCCTATATTGGTTTTTGGCTTGTCATAATTGCGACAACTACTTAGGAACGGAGATTTCCCGATTTTTAAATGGATAGAAAGTTTAGGACTAGGTTATACGTAATGGGCAGTTTTGTTTTATTGTGGTTTGGCAACTATCTTAGGGCTGGTGGGTATGCAAAGTTTTAAGAATTTAGATGTCTATCCAGTTTTTGAAGAAATTATAAGAGCTATTTTTTGGACAGCAGTTTTTATTCTCAAATAGTTTGGGTATCTGCATTTGGCGATTATTTAGTGATAGAAATTGGTCTAAGGTTATTTGTGGGTGCATTGGTAACTGAGGTATTATTGGCCATTGGTAATTTTATTCCATTACTTCTCAAAAGTAAATCAAATAGTGTTGTTTGGATTGTATTTGTGTTCACACTCGACCATTTGGAGCCAACTTTTGGAGATTTTCCTAACCAAACCTAATAAATAAAAAACGGTTTAGACCCTCGTACTTACCAGCAATCAATTTTTTATTGCTATTAATAGCGGTTCTAATTTATTATTCCAATCGACAGCTTCAAAAGAAACTATATAAATATCTTTTAGATTTTCTTTTAACCCATGCTTTAGATTTAGGTAATTAGTTTTATAGTAATAAATTAAAAATAGAAAATCATGACAAAAGTAAAATTTTTAGGAACATTGGTTTTACCCTATTAATAGGAGCTGGTACATTCGCATTTAAAACCAGTGATGACACTCCAAAAAAAAGTAAAAAGATGCCTTTGCGAAAAATTCCTATGGTAAAAAAAGTTAGCTGGGAAAAGGAGAGTGCAAACCCGAATGGGAAGCAAGAATTTAAATGAATAAAGTCGACTTTCTGCGAACTTTTTTAGAAGATGGTACTTGGCAAGAACAGAACATGAAAATTAAAAAAAATGCCATTCATTAATGTAAAAAACAACTTTAGAGCGGGAATTTTTAGGCTATAAAATAGAGAAGCTGAAAATTTCAGAAACTAGCGCTGGTACTTGTGTAGAATTTGAACTTGAAAAAGGAGAGCAAATGAATGGAAGTTTGCAATTGATACCAAATTGGTAAAACTCTTTAAAAAAGAAATAAGGGAAGATAAAGAAGATAAGGATTGTTTTTCATTTTAGTTCGTTTGAGGATTTAGTTACTAGTGGTCGGAGCAAAGGTCCGACAACTTTTTTTTAGTTTTTAGGACTTTAACTTTCTTTAGATTTCAAGCCTACATTGAAGTATCAATTCAATAAAAAATGTGGTTTAAATTAATTTTCCCAAAACGCTTTTTGCATCTTAAAAGCTTTCGTACTGTTTTCTCTCTATTTCTACGTTCGTAAGACTCAGCTTTTGGTTTGGGATTTTACTGAAATCGATAAAGGTTTTTATCTCTTTTTCAAAACTTTTGGGCACAGGATTTCCCTTTTTGATCTGGCGACGGTCTCTTTTTTCCTGTGCCCTATGTACTTTATCTTTTAGTTTTTCCATTACAAATGGCAGGTTCATTACTAAGACAGAATAATTACCCCTATTGGTTTTTTTTAGGAATTTAATCATCTACTTTCTTTTTTGGAGAATTCCCTTTTTTGGGAGGAGAGTTTTTCACCGCAGGTTATAATTTTATTGCTGTTGATTATTTGAATTTATACTATGAAAGTTGTAAAAAATATTTAATGAATCCCTATTCCTTTACCTATTCTAATAGATCCCTATTGGTATTGGTTGGGCTGACTATTTTTTTTAAGTTTTTAATTAAAACATAATTAAAACAAGCTATGCGAAAGAAACTACTTTTAAGCAGAAGGTTATTGCCGCTACAAACCCTTGGTTTTTAAATGGCACTTATCTGTACTTTATTTTTGAATAATGATGCTGCAATGGTCCAAAAATCGTAACAAACAATGACTTCTAAAGCCGGAATTTTTCTTTTTTTCGCTGCTTTTAGAACAATGAATTGGCGTATACCGAATTCATATAAAACGATATCTGAAGAAAGGCTTTTTGCGCTTTAAAGGCTACCTACATGCAAGCTAATGGCATACCTTTAATAAATGGCCTTTTTGGAAAAATGAAATTAGGCGTAAAGTAAATTATTCAGGGAGTTTTAAAATAGTACACCAAAAACCAAGTAATTTTTTAAAATCTGTTCGAAGTTTAAGTGCTAAATATTTTAAACTCCCTAGGGAGTGATCCTGCCAGATTAACCAACACTCGATTCCTGCCAATGAAAGTCTTTTTTTACAATTTTTTGCCACAGGCACTAGAACTGTTCGAGTATGGAGGCTATTACACCTTCCAATACCTCCAACACGCGGGGCGAGTATTGTAAACGAAAAAATAATACCGGTTTATTACTATTGGCGAGGTTAATTTTTAAAGGAAAAAGGATATAAGCGAAACTTCTTCTATGGTGGTGGATGGCTATTTTTGAATAATATGAATACGTATTTTGGGGTAATGGTTTTTAACATTGGTCGATAGAGGTCGGTGGTTTTCTTTTGGATAAAAGTATCAACAACTACACGAACTAATATAGAAAGATGATGAAGTCACTTTTGGAAAATGCCTGGGCGTCCTGTGATGAGATCTTTATAAACAAAGTTATAACGGAAGCAGAACAAAGCCTATAACGCAGGAACGTCCATTTTTCGAAGTTTGTGATGACCACATCAAATCATAAACCTTTTACCTATCCCGGAGGTAAATAGATATCCTTCCTGGTAGTGGAAGAAAATGGAGGTATTAAATTACCGATATGCATAGGTGCATTTCTTAAAACTGCTCGTTCTAACCTTGGTTTAAAAACACAATTTTGTCAATCCTGAGTGATCATTGCTCAAGTAGTGCCGGTAAGTGGGAGTTAGAATGTGCCAGATAACTATCATATTCCTGCCTTTATTTACATATAACCAAATGTGAACCAACAGAAATAAATAATTTGAGTTCACAGATTGATGATTTTTCCGGACATTTGCACAGCTTGGTGGGAGTTATGAACACAATTTGTTTGGTAAACATTCCTTCAAAATGAAACCTGAAAATGAACGCGCTTTATCGGTAATTAACCGAACTAGGGTATTTTAAAAGATAATAAGTAATGATTTAGGAGATGGAAAAACAGCTCAATTTTATACCTGGAATCCAATAGACAATAGTTTTAAAACCGAGCAACCCATAGATAATTGATTTTTAAACACCACAATTTCAAATTATCAAAGTAGCTGATTATTTGTATTCGGAAATGGCGGCCTTAAAGTAAATAAATAAACAGAATGGATTCATATTCATTTTTTTAATCGGGTAAAAAAAAAAACCCCCCCAAAATCCGGCCCCTTTTGGGGGTCGTCGCAATCCTTTATTGACAGCGGCATACCTTAAACCTTAATTTTATTAGCAGTTTGCAAATGCGTTCCATTAAATCATTCCCCGACTAATAAAAAGCAATGCTATTGGCTTACTTTAGCATCAAATTGCTGAAAAAGCAGATATTATTTGGCCTGCGGCGGCGATGGTACTATCAATGAAGTAGCGTCTTGTTTAACAGGCACTACCATTCCTTTAAGGATTATACCCTTGGGATCAGGAAACGGTTTTAGCATCAAATTTAAATATTCCTAAAAATTTAGGAAAGAAAAAGGCTTTTAGCAGTTTATAAGAAACCAACGAATGACGACCATTGACATTGGCAGTATCAACGAGCGTTATTTTTTAGTAATATGGGAACGTTTTATGCTATGTCATTAAGCATTACGGGAGGCTTCCAAAAAGAAAACCATCTTGGCTACGTGAATGCTTGTTTAATATCGGCTTAAGAGACTTAATAAAAATAATAAGCTATCCGTACAATAGATGGCTCAGCGTTTTTAAGAAACCGTTTATGATCTTAGTATCTAATCAAAATGAGATGGGGTATAGTATGAGTCTTACGCCAAAAGCAATCATGCAAGATGGCCTTTTAGATGTTTTAATTATAGCTAAATTAAGTAGGATTTAAAGTATTATGGTTGATTGTTCTGATTGCTTTTTAAAAAGTACATTGGCTGAGGAGCAAAGAGTTTTCCAACCAAATAAAAAAATACGATTTATTCAAAGAAAATGACGATTCTTATTTTGAAAGCAAATTGATGGAGAATATCATAAAACAAAATCTGATACATTCGAAATCTCTGTTCAAGAAAAAATCATTAAGAGTAATAATCTACTCAGTAAATTCTGCTTGATGAGATACATTAAGTTTAACTTTGTTTTGTAATGCCGTATGTTTTCGTTCTATAATCAATTTATTGGAGGAACGCCCGTAGGTAGTTGCTCTTTCCGTAAACAATGATTCAGTCCAAGTGTCCGTAGGGGGTTGACAACAGGCTTTAATTTTTTGTTTGGATACATCTAGTGCGCGGTGTTCGTTTTTTTGCGGGCGTGAAAATATTGATGTTCCCAGCATCATGGTACGCTTCTTTCGTCAGTTTAGTTTTGGATTGTCCCATAGTTCTTGTAAATAAGGCAAATATTACTTTTTATAAATTCCGGGCAGCGGTAATGACACGATTTCATCCCCGGCGCCGTCCATTGTAGGAGTCTAATCCCCATAACGGAGGATAAAGATAGCCCAGCCAAGTAATTTGGGGTTTTTTGCGACCTTTGACCTTGTTCTCCATGGCATACCAAACAACTCTTTTTAATAAACACCTGTTTCCCTTTGTTCTAGGTTCGAATCACGGCCATATCCGGGGTAGCCTAATGGTTTGATATCCGTTATATATATTTCTTCCTTTTCAGGCAAACCCTGGCTTATCAATTCATATACCCAACGATGGCAATCCATTTTATCAGACATTTTTCAGGGAAGTTTTTTTACCATTCATGCTGCGTCTATGCAGCCCGTTGATACGATCTTCTATGGTGGCCTATATACGGTTGGCACGACCCCAAATTGAGGACGCTTATAATCCCCACCCAAGAAGAAGCTCCCGCTGAGTGGCCAGCTCCTAGGTGACAATTAGTAACAGGCCAATTTATTTCCGTAAAAACGGTTTGCTTGGGTTCTTGCATGCCGGACCCATAGTATGGTAGGTTTCGTAATTAAATAATAGCCTTTTTTTAACTTTTTTTCAGGCATAATACTTCCATCGATTTACTTGGGTCTTTGGGTCGCCACTGGTCCAGGCATACCTCATAGTGGCAGTGCAATCAAAAGATGTTTCCCTTAAAATGTATAGGTGTAAAGACCATACCAAAACGATCCAGCAAAACAATGAGGATAATGGAATACTTTATTAAAATGCCTTTTATAGTGGGTACTTCTTTCATTTGTGTTGAAATTCTTTTACCATTTTAATGGGTGCATTCTGCTTAAAAATAGTAATGAAACTATATACTTCGTAAAGGAATAAATTAGATTGTATATTTAAACACCAAACAAATGTACTTTTTCTTTCTTTTTATTTTGAATTAGCATGATATGGATACGGTAATCTTTAGTTGGCTTTTTAATTTTATAAATAAAATAGATCATGAAAAAAATAATTTTTAGTAGGATCTTGCTGGATGCTTGCACAATTTGTAAGTCTTCAGAATGGATAACGCCGGTTTATAGATAGGTTACGGTAAAATCAAAAGCATTTAAGGAGGTAGCCGCTCCAGCCCGATGCTGCTATAAGAATACACTAGTTTGATGTTATTGATGATTCGCGAAATGGAAGGTGTCAATATAGGATTTTGGAAAATTGCCAGATGTGATAAATATGTTAGGTCTAGTGGCATTTCACCGATAAAAATTCATTTGGTAGCTGCCATTCCAACTGAGGGGCTATTTTGGCCACTTAAACGAGGCTAATATCAAAGAAAAATACTCAAAAACCAAATCCCAATGCAGAAATTCTAAAGCTTTTTAAAAAAGACTATGGCGTGGGAGCTTTTTGTTTGCGTACAAGCGGCCACTTCCCGAAAATTAGTCCAGAAAGAATTTGAATTCTAATACCGAAATGGGGCGGCTTTCAGCAATGAGGTAATTAGCAAATTATCAGCTAAAAGGATATGCTTTTAATGCCCTTAACCCTTAGTGGTGCAAGGGTAACCTAAGCATACTACCCTATAGTGTGGCCTAAAATAAGGCTTTTAAAGAAACGAGATGGTTTCGTAAATAAGCGTTAATTGAATAGGTGACGATACTCTTTTTGCTAGCTTCATTTAAAAAAACATAAAAAAAGGACTAGGCCATGTTTACCCCAAAAGCGAATTTTTTAAGTGAT
>Ga0163217_1029393_pt1 | contig 15447 bp, 7 predicted proteins | sample SynspAceP_FD_185933 | JGI IMG/M metagenome (GOLD analysis project Ga0163217, IMG submission 185933) | Saline lake microbial communities from Ace Lake in Antarctica - Synechococcus sp. Ace-P (PacBio error correction) | ecosystem: Environmental > Aquatic > Non-marine Saline and Alkaline > Saline ...
GAGAGAGATATGACGGCGGATCTGTATGGGCACTTATTTAAGGTTGGATGGAAGATGGATAGATCATGCTGAAGGAAGTATTCAGTAAATTAGTGACAGTTTTTCACGTGAGCCGACAACGAACTCGCACATACTAAATCCGCATGAAATCCACGCGCTTGTAAATCTACCAGAAAACGTCAGGCAAAAAAATTTGTAAGCAATAAAACCTGATTCTTTTAAAATTTGAATCTGCTTTTAAATGTCCCCTAATCCTGGGCGAAAATCAGCGCCTTTAATCGCCGAAGATCCTGCGGGAAAAAAGTAACTATAATTTTTAATTTCCAAATTCTTTTGAAATCACATGATCAAAAACGTAAAAAAATCACCAAACACAGAAAATTCCTTTCAGAAAATTGGGTAACAACGCTTCGGAAATCACTTTTTGAATACAAAAAGAAAGAATGGGAAAGTCATCAGTCAAAGCGCCGAGAAGCTACGATACGGAGGAAAATGGCGCCACCATTCTTTTTATACAATCAGGAAACAAAATCTGTTTATTCTAACTCCGTCAATTTCGGGTCCTTCCGACCTATACCAACGGGGCAATGAAACGGGAATGATGGAATCCGAAGCAATGTGCTGGGCTTTTGGATCAGGACAATGCGGATAGAATTAGCATTCCGAAGAGAAACAGAGGAAAGAAACTGCTATCAAGATCAAAAAGATTGTAAAAAGTCTTTGAAGGCCCTTATAATGTTCCCGGATTCGGTGAACGGAGATCCTCTTACTTTTTTGTCGCAGCCTAACTGCGCCAAAGCAGTGAAAAAGTCGCGAAGGGCGTGGGGGTAAGATCATGAGGAGGAAAATATCGAAGTACTAGAGATGCCATTCGATAAAAGGCGCTGGGAAAATGATTTAGCAATGGTGAGATCAAAGACGCCAAAACAATTATGCCCTCATGTCAATATCTAACGGCTACATGGATTCTTTAACAACCCAATTTATTTACTAGCCTTAGCTACAACCTTATAAAATTGCACTGGTATCAAAAAAATTAAAAAGATCTTATGAAAACACGTTTTTCTTATACTTCTTCGCTTTTATCGCGCTGCAAATTTGTTTTCGCTGCTCCAGTCCGCAGATCATACGACCTCATCATACGCAACGCAAGAATCATAGATGGTTTTCAGTGCGGGCCTCCTATTTAGGTGATTTGGGGGTGTGGCGAGGCTGACACCATTGCCTGCAATTGGAGATGCTAAGCAAAAGCCACTGGCGAATTAACGGAGAAATTCGATGGCAGAAGGGCAAAGTAATCTCTCCTGGCTTTAATAAATAAATGCCTCAAGTTGGGGCGACGGAAAGCCTGATCGAAGATGGGAAAATCCAGAAGGAGACATACGACAGGGAGTTGACTTTGGAAGTATTTGGCGAAGGGGAGTCCAATGGTCCCCTTGACTGGAAGCTAGCAACAAGCTATGACATAAGAATGCCCAAGGTGACATTAAGTATGGGTTACTTGGGAAAGCCTAAGCTGAATACCTTGATTTCTAGAGAAGAAAGGGAAATTTCCATCCAATGTGGCTTCTTTTTCGGAGCCACTATCTCCGAATCAATACCGTTGGTTTCGAGGGAATCGGGCAAGCGACCCGCGTGAATTGGAAGCGAATGAAAATAATGGTGGAAAAAGGAATGAAAGAAAGGAGGCTTTAGGCCATCGCCTCATCACTGATCTAACGCTGCCACTTTTTTTATTCGCAGCAACCGGAGGAGCTGATTGAAATCTCCAAAGTAGCTGCAAAGTAATGACGGCATTTGTAATATTTCCCACATGCGTAGTGAGGGAGATCGCTTGTTAGAAAGCTTAGATGAATTGATTCGAATTGCAGCAGGGCCAGATTATCAGAGGCAGAGGGTTTACCATCTAAAAATGAGTTGGTCAGAAGAATTGGTCAAAGTATGATCAGGTGGTTCAAAAGAAATAGATTTCAGGTTTCAAGAGCAGCAGGACTACAGATCAACCACTGACATGTATACTTATGTACGGGAGCGACAGGTTTGATGCAGCAAATTGCCTCGTGGGTGCAAGAAGGAGGTTTTTGAAGCCTGGAGCAAAAGACTTCAAGATCCAGCCATTCGTAAGAAAGTGGCCGCAAGAAATTGAAAAAAGATCCCGAAATGTGGCTTGGGAAAAGCTTTGATGCAAGCTGCCCAGGAACCACTGACAAACATAACTTTTAGTAGGATTTGCTAATGATAGCTTAAAATATTTTAAACGGGAAAAACACTGACCGAAGTAGCTCATTTACGGTGGGCAAAAGCAGAGGAAACGGCAATGGACTTGGTCGTTCAAGATGGAAGCCGAGTAGGCACGGTGGTATTTTTCTTGATGACAGAAGAGATGTCAAAAGAAAAGCAAATCGGCGCTACCCCATATGAAAGTTTTTGGGGTCTGGTGGAGTCCGGATGGTGCATCCCATGGCTACTCCGGTGTTTTTTCTGGAAGAGCAGTACGCATCCCAGAATCCTATGGCAATTTTTCTGACTTTTGCTAAATATGTCCGAGATGCGAACGTGATTTCTTTGGAAGAGCCATCTAATAAATTGTCCGGACTACCCTGCCAGTAATTGAAAATCAAAAAAAGAGGGCTACTTAAGCCTGGCTATTTTGCCCGATTTAGTCATCTTTGGATCCAGAAAAAGTTCAGGATCATGCGAACTTTCGAGAAGCCGCAACGCCTACTCCTACTGGGATTTCAGCATGTAATTTGTGGAACGGAACCCAAGTCCTAAAAGACGGCGAGCATACCTGGCGCTTTCCCGGAAAGAGCTGTAAAAGGCCCAGGAATAACACTGGAAATTAAATTTCGATTTAACGCTAATATGAAATTAATGATTATTGACGTACACACACACATTAATAATTACCATGGAAGATCGAGTGGTTTCGCTGGCAAGGCTTGCTTGGATGAGCTTTGTAAAACATGGAAGAAAACAAGGTGGATTAACACTCCTTGGTAATTAACTTCTTAAATAAGTAAATCAAGAATGCCGTCCGAAGTACTACCCAAGTAGTCGAGGCGATTAAGGATTACTAACAATCTAGGCGTGGTTGCATGGATTTCTTAACCTCAATTACAACCACCGTGATCTTCGCGGAAATAGCCGACTATTTTGGAAGCGCGGGCCTAATGCAAAAAGGGCTGAAGTTTTACCCGGCTACGAACCGTTTTTCCCAAATGATACACGAATGAAAGTGGTCTGTGACATGGCCATTGAGTATGATGTGCGGTAATGTTTCACTCAGGCCGACACACTACTCTCCTACTGGTCGCATAAAGTATTCACACCCGATTCACTCGATGATTTGGCAGTGGACTTTCCAGAATTGAAGATTGTGATCTGTCACGTAGGCAATCCTTGATCAAAGACTGTATGGAGGTGACGTATAAAAACAAAAAATGTACATTGCAGACTTTTCGGGGCTCGTATTAGGGATTTTCTCGGAGAAAGTTTTGAGAATTCCATGAAAACTGAATTGGAGCAATGATCACCTATGCCTGGAAATTCCTAAAATACCTACATTTATGGTACAGATTGGCCTATTTCATCGATGAAGCTCCTATTTGAACTTTTGAAAAACCTCGATCGCCCTGAACGATAAAAAGAAAAATGATCCTTGGCAAAATGCAGCTTGAACTTTTCAAAATTGACGTACTAAATTTTAGAATCCACTTTTATAATATTTGTCAACTCTTCTGAATTAATTTTCTATAAAAAAAAGGGTCGAGTCACTTTCGAGAAACCTCAGACCCTTCCTCAACAAAATGTAATAATAGATCAGTACCCTAAGGTTTTTCAACAATACTTTCCTGAGTTTTGATCTTTTGCAAGAGTCGTGGGTCGCACATTTCCATCCTTCGTCCCCGATACAAATCAGACATGCTTTGGTGCTGGGATAGGCAATGCGGATTCCACCGTAGCCTCCGAGGATTCTTGGTAAGCTCCAGTAAAAATGGAAGATCATGTATGCGTCCGGCCGGCTTCTATTTTTGGTAAGTAAATATTTGAATTCATGTTGCCTGCCGAGTTGTAGTAGTCCATACTGTCACAAGTCAACCTGCCCAAGGAAAATATTATGAAAAGTTTTCAATACCCAATTATTGATGGCAAGCATGAATGTATTTCTGATTTCAAACCACAGCTATCAGGCAGTTTGCGTGATAAAATGAGCCATCAATCATATACCCAAAGCTCTTTTTATCATTTTGGAAGTTTTTTCCATCCAAATAGAATAGAGAACGCGGCCCCGCTTCTCCTCCGGTGTAGCCTACCAAAACTTCCGTAAATATGTGTGGTTCAGGTAGTGTTTGTTTTTGGCAGCACCATCCATTTAAAATATTTTTGAACGATCTGATCCGCCATATATTGGTAAGTCGTAATCGGAAAAATAGAATTGGTTTTTATTGGCCAACCCGCCTCCGATATCCATGGTTCGCAATGAAGGTGCCGATTTTTTTCAGATCCACGTACTTCCTGGATAAAACGAAGTCCAATTCTGACGCAATAATATGCTGTGTCCCGGATTTCCTGAATTGATAAAAAATGAAAGCCATTTTTAAGCTTACCAGTGGATGCCTATTTATAATTTTCTCCCTCGTAAAGACTGATGATTCATTGTATCGTACAACCCAGTTCTTGAGGTGGTAAAAAGCCAAACTTCGCGTCCTCGTCAGCAGGCAATTCTGATCCCTACTTGGAATGGAACTTTGACGTGGCCTTCTAAAAAGTAATCGTCCTCGGAGATATTATCCAAAAAATGGGAATGCAATTCACAAAACCGCATCATTGAGCAATTCAGATATGTATTGTTTATAAAGTGGTCCGCGCTAAATCCATTGCAGATAATATAATTATTCTTGTGATTTTTCCTTTTCTCATAAAGCTTCGTACCAAAGGAAATATCACAAAAGTCGAAGAAGTCTCAATATGAAATGGTCCATTTTTCAAGGCCTGCATCCAATACGAAGCTGAAATGTGAACGATTTTGTAGCAATAGCAATAGGTAATATGTCACTCTGGTAAGTCGTGGTTTTGATCGCTGTGTTGAAATAAGTCTTTTGCATCTGAAAACTTTCAGAATCTTTAAGGCAATAGGTTAGCTTCAAAGGAGTTAACCATAAGTATCGATAATCTTTTGAGGTTTACTCCATGAAGAATAAATTGATTATTCTCGCACATGAAAATTCTTTGGTAGGAAAGTCAAAAGTCCTGTTCGATCAGTTCTTTATGGAATTCAATTCGCGTTGGTTTGTGAATAATTAAAGCTGTGCAAAAATTGCTATTTATTGAGGTAATTCAAACGAATCAAACATAAATCCGCCAAAGTCTGTTCGCTTTTAATGCAAAAAAAATCTAAACTCTTCATCCTCCCATCAAACTTAGCTTATCAGCTGTAAATCACTGAACCCTCGCATCGGAAAGCTTATTGAATGAGTTACATTTCAACGTTAAAAATAGGGTCCTTCAACAGACGAATTTAATCCTTCAAAAAACTCTGAATCATTTTTAAGCAAAGGAATCGAAGGATTTTAATGATCTGTTTTTAATCTTTGGAAAAACACTGAGATCGGAATACAAGCCACGCCATAATCCGTCGTCCAACCGTTTTGCAAAATCAAATCTGGCTGCATTGTTGGAAGATATCTTTAATAAGATCCACTGAAAAAAGCTTCCTTGAGCAGGGGTAAAAGTAAAATCTGTGGTTCCAAGTCCTTCACAAAACAAATCGCGCTTTTCCTGATAGATATTTACGAAAGGGATTGATAAGTTTCGAAGGATCTTGAAATGTAATCTGCAAGGCATATTGGAATGGCGGGTAGGTGTAACTGAATGTGGACAAATTGATGGACTTTTTCTAAACTCTTCGGTAAGCTTTTTTTGGAGCCCAACAGTAACCTACTTTCCATCCTGTAATGTTGAAAGTCTTCCCAAAAGAACAACAGACAAAGTTCGCTCCGAGCAAAACAGGAATGGGTCTAAGGATAAATGTGGCGCCCGTCAAACTTGATATGCTCATAGAACTCGTCAGAAACTATCAGGATATTCCTCGATTCGATGCAGTTCAGCCAACTTTATTTATGTCCTCGTTGTGTCGCAACATAGCTCCGGGATTTATGAGGTGTATCGGACCATAATCATCCTAGTTTTCTTCGTTACAGCTGATTTTTAGTTTTCCCATTCACAGAGAAATCAGGCATATTGCAGTGAAACAAAAACTGGGATTCCACGGCAAAGGTTGAATGGCAGGGAACAATATAGATCACATAAGCTGGTTCTAATACAATCACCATCATCTCTCTGGCCTGATAGTAGCAGTCAATCGCAAGCGAATATTGCTTCAAGTAGCTCCGGAGAGCAACGGTAAATCTCTCTTCTTCATTATAGCTGATTCCAGTTTTCTGACTGAACCTTCTTCCGCTTTCCGCCTGTCTCAAAATCGGAACCCCACTCATGGGCGCATATGTGGTTTGTTTCCCATCGCAATATGGGGTGCTGACTAATCCAGTAATTCCTTCGGTGAATTAAATCCCGGAAAGCCCTGCGAAAGATTTAATCGCATGAATGACCAGTTGCCAGCTTGGACATGATGGTGAAAAAATAGTGGTCCTACTTCAGGCAATTTGGATTCCAATCAACATGGGTAATATTTTTTTTAGTCTTGGATTAAAGTACAGCAGATTTAAAAAATAGTCCCGAATTCATTCAATCTAATCTTTTGGATAAAAAATTTGAGGTTTTTTTTATCTATTCCCATTACCAATCCACCTAGGAATGAGACGCTCACTTTTTCAGCCAATTTCCCCTACTTTTGCGCGAATCTACACGCCAAATTCAACTCAATGGAGCCCCAAATGGCCGTGATATCAAATTAGTAGAAGTACGGTCGAAAATTGGGCTGCCGGAACACGAGGTGCGAGCTTTGGGGTATTGAGCCTCTGAAAATGCCAGCGCTAGAATAAAAAAATCTAATTTCTTTACTCAGTTTGACCCAATCAATGGTCCCAGATGCCAATAATTTCCTTTGGAAAGGGAATAAATTTCCCATGCAAAATACCATAGACGGCGTCTACAAGTACTGAAAAACGTGTATTCCACAGTGGAATCGCTTCGAAAATGGAGAAGAAATTTCCGATAATTTTGGGCTGGCGATCATAGGTACTGCTGCTGGCACGATCATGGACATCAAAGCTGCAGAACCAGAAAAGACATGGGTGTTCATTTTGGATTGAATGCCATGCAGATGTTTGCATACTCCTTATACTACACTTCAGGTAATATGCATGGCAACATGCCCTGGCAATGGTCACGCCCAATTAGACAACTGGATTGCCAAAGTGAATGAACCTCTGAGGAGACAATTAGCCTATTGGGAAAAGATCAAACTATCGGAGGAGAATTTTCCCTAAAAATCCTTCCGAGCGACATCATATTTATCCTCAGTTGCGTGCATACTGGGGCCTGAGAAATTACGTTGATCAAAACTCATGGAATTCAAAAACTTCAAAACAAGCAGGTTTCGGTTCTAAAGGATCAGTCAGATCGCAAAAGAGACTTTGGATTAATTAGAAAGACTGTGATCAATCTACATTTCATTTGAGTGTGGAATAGTTTTGACCAGTTTCAATTCTATGGGAACTGGCAACTCCCTGTACCAGATGGGATTGACCTTTGGAAGTAAGGCAATTCAACTGAATGCTGATTAATAATGGATAAGCCGAGTCTGCTGTTGGGAAATGCGTTTGAAGTAAAATCGCAAACATTGGACACAGAAACACCAATGGCTTGAAGCAGATTTTGAAGTTTTAGGAAATTAACAACCAATTTCGTTGGTGCTAATTTCTGAATTCTGTTTAACGGTCTAAGAGTGGCTTTTAACCACTATCGGTCCGCAAAAGATTTAATTAATTGAAAACCCTTAAGCTTAATTTTTAAGCTATCGACCTCTAGGCCTAATATACTTTTTTTCAAGGACAAACAAAGAAAAAGTTTTATAGAATCTAAACACAATATGATCGAAATTACTCTAAATAAAGAGATCTAATCCAACAAAAACTGCATCCAGATAAACAAAGGTATTAACAGAATTTTAATATGGATAATTTAACAACTTACCGAAGATGAATTGGCTTAATAAAGTCATAGGATTTGCAATTCAGTTCACTCGGCCTTTTAGGCCTGGAAACTTCTTTGAATGCTTATAAACAAAATGGTTTTTAGCTAGAAAAATTAAGCAAATGAGGGCTTTAATGTTGAGGTTGAGAAAATTCTAACACTTGAAATGGATGGGACATTAAATAGAAGTAGGCTTACAAAATCGATATTTTGTAGAGAACAAATTGGTTTTTGGAGTTGAAAGAATCAGTAGAAGCTATTAACGATCTCCACTTAGCTCAAACTATAAGCTACCTAAAGCTGGGAATTTCAAACTAGGATAATAATAAATTTTATGTTACTCGCCTTAAACAAGGTAATTCCAACGAGTTATCAATAGTAAAATTAAGAGTTTAAGTTAAAAAAAGGATTGCTCTAAGTAAATGCAGCATTAAATTTTGGAAAAACCTTGCGCTCTTTTAGTTAAACTTTGCGCTCTTCGTGCTAAAATATGAACATTCAAGAATCAAATCATTTCAGGCATTCACTTGCCTTCAAAAAATAATCCTTCCATCCGGATATCGCCTTTGGATAAATGGCACTTGCTACCTACAACACGAAAGGAGTTTGAAGGAACCTAACACGTTTTGTGGTTTTTCCCTTTTTGAAAATTTCTCAAGACCACGACCAGAGAATACTGCAACCAAAGATTAGGCGCATATCCTTCAAGACCATATCGCTGGAAGTTCGCTGGCTTCAACGTGGTCAAAGGCTTTTCTAATTTGGAATTAAAAACAACGCAGATTTGGCTAGGCGGTATTTCAGCAGCTTTTTGGAACAATCAAATAATCTTGGACAGACTGTCCTCCGAATGGTCAGAAAGTAATGGTAAGAGGTATTCCTCACCAATACGATATCACCGGCGTTCAACCTAGGGCATTTACGGAATTAATTTTCTCGCTACTCAGTTGTGCCCGGAAAATCCTCAAAGCAAAATGGCTTATGAGGTAATTAAAAAGCTAAATCTATGTAAACGATCGCGGCATCCATATGCTGCAAATCTATGGTCGCTTAACAGTCACTTTGGGAATGCTGATAACTCCTGAAAGCTCCAGGTTAAGAGAGGAGATCACCTTGGCTGGAAAATAGCTATGTGTTTTTGACAGCAGGTATACAAAAAACAAATCGCTGAGCCTTTAGTTTGCTTCAGGCAAATCTGAAAGATGAGGCCAAAAAAACTGCTCCCTATCATTTTGGAAGCCCAGGAAATGCTTTACGTCAATGGGAAAGCCAATGACGTGGGAAGTAGTCGCCCTCTGGAAACGGATGAACGAATGGGTCTATGCAGGATTTGAAAAAAACCTATGAGCGAATGGGGGTGGATTTTGATAAATTTTATACGAAATCAGACCCTATCTTTTTGGGAAAAGATAATTTCGAGGAAGGTCTTTCAAAGGTGTTATTCTTTAAAAAGATAATGGCTCTGTTTGGGGTGGATTTGACCGCAGAAAGGATTAGACGAAAATTGGTGCTCCGAGTGACAGGCACTTCGGTATACATTACCCAAGATATGGGAACAGCAGATTTAAGTGTTTTGTAATATGAAGATTTTAAAAATTGATTAAGTGCCGTATATTGGTAGGTGTGTGGACAATGTGGAGCAAAGATTATCACTTTCGATGTGCTGTATAGAGATTCATGCGAAACATTAAGGGCCGACCATACGGAGATGGACTCTATGCATCTTTCTTAAGTGGGGGAATGGTCGAATCTTCCTACCTGGGAAAATGAAAATCCGAGACAGGACAGGTCGGTCGCTGCGGATGAAATTGAATGGCGAAGGAATGGGTTTGACGACCGCTGGAGGAGGGAGCCATACCAGGAACTTGAAAAATCGAGGGGTTATCTCCGGTGATAACAGCGGCTGAATCTCTAGTCGAAATGGCTTGTGTTCGGGGTGCCGGCTTAGCAAAGTATTTCCTACTGGAAGGTTCCCTGATGCCAAAAAACGAATGCTTGTTTCAAATCACAGGAAGTCAATCGAATTTCCAAGGGGAATACGGGCCCTGTTGTATTCCAAATTCTTCAATGTGCCCGATATCGGCCTCCTATCGCTTCGAAAAGCCAGTATGTATTGGGCCAGATTGTATCCAATTTGCGGGTGGTATTTAGTAAAATGCAGACAGAAACATGATGTTCGAGATGTTCTGAGCAGCATTGATTTTAATATTTAAATGATTTTTGAAAAAAGATTGAGCTTGCTGGACAAAGATATCCCCATTGTCGGAGTTGTAGCGCAGTAGACCGTTTTTGATTTTTGGCCAGGAATACAACCGTTTCCTATGCTGATCTACGCGATCTTTCCTCGAAAACGATGAAGCTATTTTGGCATTCCGCGTAGCACTTTTTCTATCTTACCGGGCCAAAACAATAAAAAAAGGCATGAGTTTTACTTGGTATTAATGTCCCAGACCGAAATGTAAATATGAAAAACCTACTCCTACTTATCTCATTATCTTCTTTGCTTGCCAAGCAACCCGCCTCACGTCCCTGAGGGGTCTAGAATCCGCTAGCCTAACTAACCAAATACCTCCATGGAAAAAGAAAAAAGCACTTTTCTACGATTTCAAAATCAAGGATATCAACGGACAAGAAAGTTGATTTCAACAGTTTAAGGGCAAAAAGATTATGATTGTCAATGGTCGCGCTTCCAATGTGGCTACACAAGCAATATGCTGCACTTCAAGAATTAAAATGAGCAAGTACGAGAGATAAAATCGTGCATCCTGGGCTTTCCTGCCAATAACTTCGGGGGAGCAAGATCCGGGCTCAAATGAGGAAATCAAGAGAGTTTTGTTCAAAGAATTCGGCGTTACTTTCCAATGTTTTTTTGAGAAAGTTTTCGGTTCAGAAGGATTTGAACAAGCATCCACTCTATCGCTTGTCTTCTGATTCAAAATTGAATGGTTGGAATAACGAAGAGCCAGGGTGGAATTTTTTGCAAAAATATTTTGATCGGATGAGAAAGGTGATTTTGGTCAAATTCTTACTTCTTCTGTAAACTTTCCCGCTAGTGAGGTAATCTAAATTTTGTCGGAGTCTGAGCTTCCCTTCAAATCTGTGGAAAAGTATAGTATTGCAAATGAACAAAAAACAGAGGCCTGGGTTGCAACACGCAATTCAGGCTTTCGGACTTTAGCCCGCTGAAGCCTTAGCCAGTAATTCTGCCGGTTCATTTTGGCGCTAAATCTTGAATGTTTTTCGATGGGAAGATTCTAGTTTTTTAAGCCTCTTGAACTACGCATCTTTTCTGCAATCCTCTCAACCCTTATCCAACGAATTACGGGGACAGCTGTAACGGAGCTGATAACGGCTGATCGTCAAGGCCCAATCCGAGCAAGTTCAATCAGGCTTGATTTCACTTGCCTGAAATGAAAAAAGGCCATGTACATCATTTTTGGGAGCTTTATCGCTCATATCCGGTTTTGTTACTGCTTTTTTTGGCTGTGCAAAGGCATGAACACTCTTTGCGTATCTTTCTCCGGTTAGGTTTTAGCTTGCCATGTTGGGGCTGGGCGATCACCTACCTTCCGGAAGTAAACCCTTAAACGGGTACGCTGGTTTAGGTGACATCTCAGTTTCATCTTTTTTGGGGCATTTTGGGTGTATTTGCCACCTACTTTCTTCACAGTTTGACACTGAATCTTTCTGGTATTTGGATCGCAATTGGGCGCTAGGACTTTTCAGTACTGGCAGGTTGCTAAAGCATTAATAATATTCGAGATATAGAAAATCTGATTTTTACCGCGGTAAAAAATCTATTCAGTACCGGGATTGGAAAAAGCGCGGTGTTCGCCTACAATTGGTTTTTGATCTTAGGCGGAATACTGTCTTCATTGAATCATTTTTGTGGTTAATCAAGCGACTGCTTGGAGTTCACATTTTTAGCCTTACTGCATGCCGATTATGATCGCTGTAGCTTTGGGGCGTTTTGCTAAAACGGAAAAGAATCTAAAATCCATTGATGCCAATACCTTGAAAAAAAATGGCATTGAAGTCACTTGGTATGGACAATTCCTATGTCGGCAATAGGTTTGGTTTTTTTGTAAGGCCAGCGAATTAATTAGAGTCTTATTAAGCAACCTGTAGCACAATTAATCCTTTGGTTTCCGATTTTCAAACCAATGCGCTTTCCTGTTTCCTTTAAAAAAGCCTTGTCGCAAGGATTTTCAGCTAAAAACGCTGTGAATAGTCCCTTTTTTATTTTTGCTTTTTCAGGTAATTTGTAACACTAAACGACGCAAAACTAGGGGACCTAAGATCCTCGTTCCTTCCATTCGACTTTTCTGAGCAAGCACAAAAGCGCTAAAACTTTTCTACGGCTATCAGCTGCCAAGTTTGACCACGTCCATATAGAGTACTCCATGTAATGGGACGAATCCTGCTTCACTCGACCTATTGGGACCGGCATGGGCGGCTGGGTGAATGAATGCGGATATGGAAAACCGCAAATTTCTTCATCGAAACTGATGAATAGAAGGGAAAATCCAGATCGAAGAGTTGAAAAGCCAAATAATGGCTGACTCAGAGTTTCACTTTCTCAGCGAACAGGCTCTCAGCTGGGAAATGCCTTAAAGAAATTTCCAGAAATCCATTAATGAAGAGAACCCTGGATTTTGGTAGATCATGGATCCAAGGTTCCAGTGGTGTGGAAGAAGTTGCTGATCGGGAGTAATACCGAGAAAGTGGGTCCCGTACGTGGGCGACTTGTCCCAGTGATTACAAATAAAATTCAAGCTGTTGACGCCAGGATTTGAAGAAAAATTGTTTTTGCCAGTGATTTCCGGGAAAGATAACGGTAGCGATAGCAGAATCGTAAACTGAAACGACTTCAACCATCTATTGGGAGCAGAACTTTATTTTGTAAGTCATAAATATCGTCCAGGCAATTATTGAAACTCGCGCCGCGAATCCATCAAACGAATTCGAGCCTTTCAACAAATTCGATTTTAATAATGTCACCGCTGAGATTTATAATTCAATTTCGGAAGAAAACTGGAATTATTCGAATTTGCAGAAGATATCGAATGCAGATCTAATCGCAATGATCTACACATGGAAGAACTGGAAATTTTTAAACATTTTAAATCACAGGTAGTATAGCTGAGGACTGGTCATACTCATGCAAAGCGTCCCGTTTGGACATTCAATATCGAAGTAAATAATTATTAACAAATTAATGCCTGCCTTTGATGATGCAGTGCCATTTTAATAGTAATGACAAAGAAAAATAACGCCTGGAAAAAACGGGATGGGATGGCTACTTCTATCCAGTGATGTTTTGAGTTTCAAAATGAATTCCAACCAGAGCCACAAGACAAGACTTGGCTTCCCAACCAACAATAACCTAAAAGTGATGCTAGATAAGATAAGCGCGAGCAGGCAGAAAAAGTGACGGCCTGAATTGAAGGTTTTATAGGAAATGATCATTGGGAAATTGGCAGTTTTAGGGAAGATGTTGCTGAAAAATAAATGCGGAGTCGGCGGCTCGGCAAAAGATGGAGAAATCTTAATCCAAGGAAGATGCACCGAGACAAAAGTTGGTTTCCAAATCCTCCAAGAGAAGGATATAAGCGCAAAAAGGCTGGAGGATAATGGTTAAAATTGTCCTTCCTATTTGCTTTTTCAAACGAGCCTTTATCCCCTTTTCTACGCTATTTGGTCTATGAACTTCGAAGGTCAAAAGTCAGCGCCTACTCGTTAACTGGCATGTTCAGAGCGCTAGTTTAAAAAGGAAAACAATCTGAAATCCTGGCTTATAGGCGAGTCAACTGCAGCTGGTGTAGGCGCAAACGTCCACCAATTTCACAACCTAAGCTGGCCATATTTCAGATCTATTTAAGGGAGAATGTAGCCATTGGTCCTAATTTTGCGAAAATGGAAATTAGAATTGCCGAAAACGCTCCCACTTTTTGAGGCTGAGTTAGCTAAAATCTATTCTGCAAGTTCAACAAGAAGGGATATTGTATTTTTCTGGTGGCAAATGATTGGTTTTCAATTGAACAGTGAAGTCCGAAATCATTTTTGCCAAATCAATTAAGCTGGGTTAAATCGAGAGACTGGAGCAATTATTTCAGCCAATTGGAATCTTATTTTGGCTGATATTCCCACCTGTCCAACTCTTTTCCGGCATTTTCCTCGCTGCATAGCCAAGCGTTATGTCTTCATCGAAGCGAGAAATTTCTTTTAAGAAATGAAATGAGCAAGTTTTCAGCAAAATCGAAACAACCTGATTTTTTGAGAAATAAACTGAAAACTGGAAAAGAATTTTCTTTTGCTGCTGATGGGGAATTCATGGCTTCAGAACTTAGGATATCAACTATTGCTGGTTTTGCTTTGCGAAGGGGATTCCAAAATCAATGTGAAAAACCAAAAGTCTTGTCAAGAGGTAAATATAGGCACAGGAAATTGAATTGAGATTCAAGCAAAAGTGCCATATTCCTGCTCAAGATTATCGATGAATGGATTTTGTATTTTTACCCTCCATCCCTAATTCTTTGCAAGCAACAATGGAAAAAACACGACTAGAAATAGCAAACTTTTAACTGGGCCTGCAAGCAATCGCATTTGCTGCATCATTTCGCATCATTACCGTCTAAGGAATGGCTTTTTAAAACTACCTCGGCGCCTCGAGATGACAGGGATTTCTGCGGTTCGGCCAAAATTTATTACACCTCTTTTAATTCTTAGCGTAAAGCCCCAATGGAACAATATCCGTACGTGCCGTGCAAAAAGCTGGCAGACCTATCCGAAGATTCACACTAGAGCCTCAATGCAAAGAATGTGGGTAGGTCAAATTTTAACAATGGAAACTGGCAACTCAAGTCCACTTCGACCAATTTCCCCTATCGAATTAGTTATTTCGCTTCGGATGGATGATATTGCCTGGCTTATGTAGCCGATGGAGTAGCTGAATTGTAGGGATTGTTGGGGAAATGAGTGGTCGAAAAGGATAAAGCAGTGCTAACCCTCAGAAACTGGGCCTTCTCCAAATTGCCGATTTTCATTAGCCATCCCAAAAGGTTCAAGAATATGCCGGAGTCTCCCTATTTCGAAGGAAAGAAACATCGCTACTTCCTTATCCTAAAATCTTGAGCGACTACCTGAAAAAGGTAAAAATCATGCTGTGCTATCAATGAATAAGTGGTTCGGAGGAATCGCTCCAAGCATTGGATTGGCAGAAAAGGAAATCTGTGATATCGTCAGTTCAGGTTCCACTCTGATGATGATGGCGCTGAAAAGAAGTACGAG
>Ga0163217_1011283_pt1 | contig 15446 bp, 19 predicted proteins | sample SynspAceP_FD_185933 | JGI IMG/M metagenome (GOLD analysis project Ga0163217, IMG submission 185933) | Saline lake microbial communities from Ace Lake in Antarctica - Synechococcus sp. Ace-P (PacBio error correction) | ecosystem: Environmental > Aquatic > Non-marine Saline and Alkaline > Saline ...
GACCCAATTGGAAAGGAAGGGGAAAAAAATTTCAAGGGCCCTCCCCAAAAAAAAGCCCTTTTCCAAAAGCAAACCGGGGCCGGGGAAAAAAAATTCATTTTGGAAAAAGTGGACCGAAAGCCCCCCGAAATTAAATCCAGGGCAAGTGGTCAAAGTAAAATTCCTTCTTCCCTACCCGCCGACCTTCACCTTTGGTTTTTTTTTGCCCGACCGAAAGCTTGGGCCGACGTCGCCGACTACTTACGACGAGTTTCCAGAAAGATGGGCCGTGGGGAAATCTTACTCTGTCCTCCACTGAACACCCACTTTCACCCCACAAAGCCTGGCACGACAAGCTCCGAAACCCATCGGCCAAAATCAGTACACCATGGATCCGGTGTGACCCGACTGGCGCCATCACCCGCAACTTCGACAACCATGGCGAAGAATATGGGCCGGTGGCTGACCAGCGGGCACCTTCCATCATCGACCCACAGGGCATCAATTCAGGCAGGCCGTTGAAGTTTGACCGCTGAAGGCCATCGGCCGTAACGCCGAGACCTGATGCGCAAGGTCAAGGCTGCTCAAGTCAACGTTGCTGCCCACCCTGGCGACCGTGGTGCCCGGCAAGTGGAAAGAAAGGCGAGCTACTCTGGTCCTCGCTGGACCTGGTAGGCAAGATCTAAGCATTCCAGTGAAACCGTCCCGCCGGGAGCTTCTGGCTCCCGTAGCGGGCCGGGTTATTTTAATCGGCCTGCATTTTAACCAATTTAAGGACGGACACGCTTATGTTTGGCCGCGAAAATCTGAAGAAGCAACTGAAACACGTACCTGGCAGAATATCGTTACCCCCCGATCAGAACTCAAGCGTGTCTGTTGATGACAGCCCCAAGAGCAAAGAGTTGGCGAACTGGCCATGCGAAATCGCTGGAATGGTCGCGCCAAGATGCCCCTTCAACTGATCGAAGCTGCAACGTAAAGCGCCGAGCATGAGCAATTGCTTTTCAAAGTGGCGTGCGCCGCGTATCAGCTTTTGCTGGTTTGCCATGGGCCACGAATTTTACCTCGCTGGCTGCTGGCGTTGCTGCAAAATCGGGTGGGCCACCCTTCAAAGGCGGACCCCACTGCAGGACCAGATCCCGCCACCTGACCGGTGAATATCAACTTCGAGACTTACATTTTCTCTGGTCCCTGTCAGAACTGCCGGACGTGGTCCCAGGCAACTGAACCTGATGCAAATTGAACCGGAAAACATCAACCACGTGATGGTCGCACGGCGGCACTGTTCAGGATGGAAAGTGGAAAAGCGTCAGATCATGGCGGGTGCCTCGTTTATCTGAAATGGCCAGCGTTCCGGCCAAGGCCGTATGACCTGCCTGAAATCGTCACCAAGCTGGAGCCGGCGCCCGCAAGCGCAAGGCCGCCGAGCTGAGCAAGAAGAGCCCTATGAAGTACTGTTTATCGCGGTGGCCCCAGCCGGTTGCCGCAGCAAGCGATTTTATGCTGCGCGTAAAGGCATCCGCACCGGCACGGTAAGCCGAGCGTTTCGGCGGCCCAGGTGATGGGATTACCATGGGTATCGAGAAACTTTTAATTTCAGTCAACTACACCGAAAGGCCCCAAGCTGGTCGCCCAGCCGGAAGAGCACGTCAAGGAATACGATATTGAAGTGTTTTACCTCGGCAACTGCGGCCGGCCTGACCCAGGCTACGGAAAGAAGGTGGATACGTTCAGATTGAGGCTGGAAAGCGGCCGCTACGTTGTCTGGCCGTTCCGTGATTCTCGCCACCGCGCACGCTGGAGAGAAATGAATGTACGCGGGCGAGCAGCATGTATCGCACAAAGGCGTAGCTTATTGCCCCGCATTGCCGATGGCCCCTCTGTTTCAAAGGCAAGCGCGGTAGCCGTCGATCGGCGGCGGCCAACTGGGTAATCGAGGCAGCAAATCGATCTGGGCGGGCATCGTCGAGCACGTCAGCCGTGCTGGAAGTTTTGCGAACCTGGCGCGGCCGATGAAGTTACTTGCAGCGCAAGGCGCGGTCCATGCGACATCAAGATCATTCAAGAGCGCCCAGACCAACAGAAGTACGTGGCGACGGCAACAAGGTGGTCGCACTGACCTCACCGATCGCACCACGCCAAGAAAGCAAGCAGGTCGAAATGTGGCCCATGGGATCTTCCTACCGAATCGGTCTGACCCCAACACCGATTGGCTTTCAAGGAGCGGTCCCCCGGTAACGCTGACAAGCCATGGCGAAATCGAGAAATCGACAGCCGCGGCGCCACAATCCTTTTCTGGCGTATTTTGCAGCTAGGTGACGTGACCAACCGTGCCCGTTCAAGCAGATCATCATCGCCAATGGGCGCCGGCTTCCGACCGCTGCTTGGTGCCTTCTTGACTACCTGATCCGCACGCCGGCTCCACTGCGCGCCGAGGATGAAACCAAAACAGTACAGCCAAGCACCGAACTGCCTGATATACCCGCAGGAGAAAAAAGCCGCACCTGATTGGGTGGCCGGCTTTTATTGCGCGCTTTAACCAAGCCTTACAGCTTGAAAGCGATTGACGCAGAAAATCATTAAGATCCCCACAGCCAAAACGCGACAACCTCGCCGGCTGGAGCTTACTGGTCTGCTCTGGCCCCTGCCGCTGAATTGGGTAGAAAGATCGGCGGATGGTTGACCAGGTTGCGATCTACTTTCCCGTGCGACCTGCGCTGCTCTTCAGCCGCGCTGGCGATAACCAGGTTGCGCATCGTTTGATCTGCAGAATGGCTTTGCGGTTGGATGACCTCCAGCGCCTGCCCTGAGCAATCAGCCTGTTCCAGCGTGCCGCCAGCCATGGTCTTGCTCATGTTCATGGCTTTCTAAGATCGCTCGGTGCCTTTGCTGAAATGGAGCCAACTCAATTTCTTCAATTTCACTGGTCGCTGCTAGAGTGCGATGCGGCATGCCGTACTTTCATCAGCCACCACCGTCAAAAGCCCCTGCCTTTGCTTCGCCGCGCCACGCGCCGCCTCAATAGCTGCGTTTTCAGCGGCCAGCGATTGGTCTGCTCGCGATTGCCCGAATCACATCCAGCACGCCGGCTGATATTTCTTGGCTTTTTCGGCGAGCTCTTGCAAACTTTCTTGGCTGTGGCCTGGCATGGTGCTCGGACAGCTTGTCGATGCTTGCTACGGTGCGCACCACCTGCTCTGACCTTCCATTGCGGTATCACTGGTTGCCCGGATTGCTCGGAAGTGGACACCGCAATTGCTCGCGACTCATCGACCGCTGCGCCTCATCTCGTTTAACGGCCCGTTGCTGCTTTGCCTTGTATCTCGTCATCCTGACGCGCAAGCCACGGGTTGGCCATCTTTCGGCACCGCATTCCAGCTCTTCGGCCGCTGAGGCCAAGCTGACGTTGAGAACTGACAATGCCTTGCAAGGTGTCACGCAATGATTTTGCATTTTTTGCCAAGGCAGTAAGCAAACGTGCGGGTTCATCTTTTGCCTGTAGCCGCGAATTGGCTGAGTAAGATCCCCGGTAGCGAACCCGCTCGGTAGCCTCGACAGCTCAGAATGGGGCCCGAACAATGCCACTGTTGGTAAGAATCCACGCGAGAAAAACGGTCAATAACGCCGCCAAGACAATAAAAGATGATTACCAATACGCTGAGCGGCTGGTGTAACGGCCTGTGATGCTTTCTCCGGCTTCCGCCGCTCTGCAAACGTTTATTCGCTGCAAGCGTTCAACCTCCTCAACCATAGAGTCCCGCGAGCGGTTCAAACTGGCTGGTGATCAACGTCAAAGGCTTCATCATCCTGCCGCCCACCCCAAAGACGCGCAAAACGCGCGACTGCACCTGCATATAATCGCTACGGCTGGCGCACGTAAATTGTTAAATGCCTGACGTTCATTGTCGCCTGACAATCAGTTTTTTTCATAAGCTGACTCAGCCGTGTTGAGTTTCGCCAATAAGGCCCGCAGGATGTTGTTCTCCACGCCTGCCTGGCATTCTGCTCTACTAAACAGCATCCGAATGTCAGTACCGAATTCGCAGGATAATCTCTGTTCCAAACCACTGACTGCCTGATACCTCGGCATCCAGTCTTGCTCGACTTCGCGAGCCCTGAATCAACGCCAGCCACCCATTTCGCGCATCGCCAGGGAGCCCAACAAAACACCACCGGCAGCGATAATGAAATGAAGCGCATCGCCAGACGAGCGGCAATAGACAACGATTTCCTTTAGATTCAATTGGGTCTCTGTAAGGGATTGGGTGTCAACTACCAACTGCGAATTCATAGTTTGTTGTCGCTGAGCGCGCGCTATCTTGAAGATATTTTTTGATATATTGAGCAAAAGCATTCAACAGGCAGGACGGTGCGCAGCGGCAAAACCCTATTGCAACTCATCAAGCCAACATGGCCATTAAAATTAAAAGTTCCTGAGCCTGCGCACCGTTACGCTAAGTATTCCCTTCAGAAGCGCTGCCTACCATGCCAAACTCAACTGCGCCTTCAGTTCACAAGAATAGTGATGGCGCCTGTCTCGTGGTGATGTTCGGTTTTTTCTGGCCCTTCGCCGTCTATAACGATTACATCCAGCGCAAAAGCGCTGCAGGATAATCTGCGTACCTACCTTGCAGACGGCAAGGTAGTTTTGACTGCTGAAAATATCAAGCAACTGGTTAATCCGGGCGTACTGCTGATGGAAAGCCTGGCGACAAATCTGGCTGCCGATGACAGGGCAGCCGCCGGATTGTATTTGCTGGAACAACGCACTCTGGAAGCCACTTTCCCGACTTCAGTTACCTGCGAAACCAAATGGCGGATTTTACCCATGGCGTCCGGAGTCTTCCATGCCGGCTGACTATGAAAACCCCCGTACCTCGTCCCCTGGTACAAGTCGCACCCTCACGCAACGCGGCACCATCCTACCGAGCCTACCGCAGACCGCGGCGACCGGCGACCTGATCATCACTAATTGCAACGCCCTCGGGCAATAACGCTGGGCGGGCGGCGATCTGAATCTGCAGAAAGTATTCGAGCAATTATCAATGGCGCTAGACTTCGACGGCATGGGCCACGCTTTTTCTGGTCAGCAAGATGGTACGGTGCTGGTGGCACCCCGACAGTCAGCTGCAGATGAAGCGCCTTGGGCGATATCTTTTGCCGGAGGCGCGGCAGCGATCAAGCAATCCGTCATGACTGAAGCCGGAGCTTGATGGACAGATCCAGAAATAGTGACCTTTCTGCCAAGTTACCGGTTACCAAGGCGTGAATTGGCACGTGGGGCTTGTCAGTGGATAAGACAAGCATTTGCCAGCCTGACGCGCTTTCGAATCTCAGCCTTGATCCGGACTCTGGTGGCCCTGGTCAGCATCGTTCCTGCTACTGGGCTTGCTGATGAGAGCTATCTGTTGCGGCCGCTCAACTCCCTGAGTGCCGCGCTGGGCGATATCGCCCAGGGTGAAGGTGATCTGACCCAGCGGTTTCTGCCCGGTCACCCCGTCATGGATGAGTTTCGGTCGGTTTGGCCTGCGGCCTTTTAATTAATCAGTTTTAATCGAACGCATCCAATGCGTCCATACGCCAAGGTGTCATGACAAGCGCCGAGCTGCCATGGGTGGCACTGCGAGTGGCTGGATGCATGCCAACGCCAATCTGGCCAGTTCCGATGAACAGGCAGTCGAAACCCAGCGTTGCTGCGGCGATCAAATGAGTGGGGCGCCGCTGCCACAGGAGATTTGCACGCATGCGCTGACGCTCGGCCAGGCCACAGTGCTTCGCCAAGGGCCTGAACAGGGTAGTGGCGGTTGTGGCTGAAACCGTGCAAGGCAATGCGAGACCCTGTCGAGCAAGATAAGACGACGCCCAGCGTTGGCAATTCAGGCCCTGGAACGCCAGAACAGCCGATATCGCAAGATTCTTGACGTCTACAGAGTATCTTCCAGCAAACCAATCTACTTGCCTTTGATGCCGGCTATTGAGGCCGTCTCGCGCCGGCGAGGCAGGCCGAGGCTTTGCCGTGGTGGCCGACTGAGGTCGCAATCTCGCCCACCGGAGACGCAAAGCTCTGCGCAGGAAATCCAACGGGAATGATTGGGCGATCTGCGCAGTGAAGGTCGGCCACGGCTGTAACAAGCCATGGACGAGAAGCAAAAAATTCGTGAACACAGCGTTAACGGGTGGCGCAGCCAGGCAGGCAGCGCCTGGCTGACATCACCGAGCGGTATCTGAGAAATCGATAAACAATGAAACCAATCGTGGCCGCGGGGCCCCCCCCCCCTTTAAAACCCCAAGAAAAGGGAAAAAGCAAGAAAAAACAAAAAAAAAAAGAAAAAAACCCCCTCGGTTATTGAGAGTCTCAACGTGGATAATTAACCGAATCAACTCGCGAATCAGGGAAGGCGTAGAAAAACCTGCAAGCCACTCCTCAGGGCATGCCGCTCGGCTCGAACAACAAGGTCGAACAATCTGCAGCAGTTGGTCCGGACAGTTTTCCGTAATCTGATTACTCGGATCCCTCTTCAGCGGGCCTGGTTGGCAGGAACGCTTGAAAGCGAAGTCGGCCCCGAGGCTCATTGAGCCTTTCGGGGTCAAACGAGCCAGGCAGCCTCCACCAATCATCCGCGGAGGCGCTGCAGCGCCCTGTTTCAAGGGATTAAAGGAACTCATCGTCTTCAGCCTCGAAGGCCGCTCAACGCTGGGCGCACCGTGCTCGTTGTAGGCCTTGACCGCACGCAGGATAATCTCGCCGACTGATCTGCCCTACCAACATTGCCCGCGTCGACTACCCGGCAAAAGCGGCGCGTCACGGGTGAATAAAGTGCTTCGACGGCCTTGACGATATCCGCGTCGGCATCGATTGTCTCAACGACCGCCTGTCATGACCGAGCTGACACTACCGCCAACTTCTTCAAAAATAACTGGCCTGACAGAATACTGCGCAGGCAATCACTTTCAGACAGCACGCCCACAAGCTGACCCGATGCATCAATCACCGGCGCTCCAGAGATGCGATGGTCAACAGCACATCGATGGCCCTTGAACAGATACCGGTGCTCGCTGAAAGTCACCAGGTCGCGGGTCATGTAATCACGCACTTTTACTGACTTTGAGCATGCTGCCTCCTTCCGCCTGAAAGTTGAATTCGCCCTTGCCAGGTCGGTTTCAGCCGAAGCCCACTGTCTTGGTTATCCGTGAACCAACACCCGGTCTTTTCCAAGTGAATAGCGCAAACCCCGGGAAAGCACCAGATCTTTTTTCGACATCTTTTCCCGACAAGGCACCATATCGTCGGGCGGTTGTGTCTGTGGCTTGATACGCACCAACGTCCTGCCGCCCCCCCCCCTTTTTTCGGATTTTTTGGGATTTCCCGGGGGGGGCCCCCCTTGGCCCCCCCCCCCCCGGTCCCCCAGCTTCGTCTGTCCACCCATAATGAACAGGTAGCGCCAAAATCAGTTTGCGCCACGCTGTGCTGCCTGATAGGTAAAGGGCGAGCACCTACCGAGGATGGCAGAAAACTATGTGAATATTGATTACCCGGTTGGCAAATCCGTCGGCACAGTCCGGCGGTAATATTTGCATATAGCGCGCCAACACAACGCAGTCCGCCTGCTGATCATCATACAGTTTGCGCCACTTTGGTTAAAAGGCGGGCAACTTTATTCTGTGGGATTTCTACCGGACATGATGAAACGGAATGCCGTGCCACTCGACCATACTGGCGCAAATCATCGTGATTGGAAAATAACCACTGTGATATCGCACTCCACTCCACGCACTGGTGCCAGCGGTGCAATAAGTCAGCCAGGCAATGGGACTCGCGACTGGCCATCAGCACGACTTTCTTGCGGTACTTGCGAATCGCTGACATGCCAATCCATTTCCCAAACTCATTGGCGAACGGCGTAATAGCCGTGCGCAAAAGCCCTCAGGTCAAAAGGGCAGCGAGTCGGCTTAATTTCATGACGCCATGAAAAAACCAGCCTGACAGATTGTCCGAGTGGTGGTTGGCTTCGGTGATCCAGCCATTTAAAGTTGCCAGCACATTACTGACTTTTGGCGACGATCCCCACCCGGTCAGGACAAGCAATCACCAATCGAAAAGTACGCATAACTAGACTCCGGGCAAGCGGGCAACGCCGCGACAAGGCGCTCAATTCTATCTTTTCCCACGGACAATACCAGCGGGTCGTAGGCCGCTGCCTGCCGGTAAAAGATTTTTTGTTCCATGAAAACAAGTTTCAAGCCAGCCTGGCTGCAAAGTCTCTTTAAACTCAGGATAAACTAATTCCAACATTTGTTATTAACAACCTTGCTGGCCTATTATCAACACATCAAATTTAAACGCCCAACAAGGTACTATTCATGTCGCTCTTTACAAGAATATCGCAATCCCTGCAACACATCCATTTCCGTGAACTTACTGACCGCCTGAACTCTTTGTTCGGAAATGAACACACAAGCTCAAGCAGGAAATCGAGTTTGAGAGGAAAGTACCGTTCGCTGATGGCGCAATACAAACAATTCATTAAAGACGTTGTTGCCATTCTTGATCCCGATAACAAGCTGAGCTCGGCGGTAAAAAACCAAGCAAAACTTCAATCTGGCACCAACGCGCGCGCAGGTCAAGCATACAAGAATCCCAAGCCGGTGAAGTGATTGAAACCAAAGTGGCAATCACCAAGGAACTCAAAGCCTGGAAAGAAAAAGTACGGCGCTGACACTGTTGGAGTCCTGGTAACTATCCTCGGCATGAATTGCCGGCGCAGCCTACTTGCACCTAAGAGCCCCGCCCAGCAATGTTGCGGGCTTTTATTGGCCAAGCTGGTAACTTTAACCCAGGGCGGCAACCAAGGCAATGGCCCGCGCAGCGGTGATAGAAAAGTGCTTCCGGCCTTCAAGCAAGGCTCGCTGCTGCGGATCCTCACACTGGTTTTAAGCGCTTCTTCAGCCGCCCGCAAGAAAACCCTCCAGGGTGACTGGCGCGCCCGGGCACTGCGCGCTCAAGCGCTCCCTTGCTAGTAGTGTTGCCATTGCGCTTTTGTTCCGGACTCCGACAGCGTGGGCAGGGAAAGTTCCGTGCTCGATACGCGCGAGCAGTCACAGGCCGCTGATCGCGCAGGGGCCCTGGGTCTTTGGCCAGCAGCCGCCCATCGCGCCTCGCGGCTCATCGGCATATCCGCCGGTCTGCGTCACTGATAAAAGCCGTCATACAACGCAGCTCGCATCCCGACGGGCGGCTGTTCAACCGCAATGGGCGCTGGCTGGCGTAGATCGCATTGCATGCTTTGGCGAGCCCTGTCCACGCCAAGCCGCCAGGCGCATTCGCATTGGCTTGCCAGGCTGGCATATCCAGCTGCAGGCAGTTGAATATCTTCGGCGCGCAACACTTTGGTATCGGCCAGAAATGGACACTTTGTTTGATATGCACCAGTTCCAGCCGCGGTCGATTGCTCACCCTCGGCAGAATTCTCGCGGCGGGTATACAGACCGCTCGCGTAACTGATCGGCCGCCAGGTCAATCTAGCATCCTCCGGATCAGCGGCAGATCCCAGACAATTCAAGGGCGTTCTTGTTCTGCGGGTCCCAAAGGCTAGCGGTAGCAAACCAATGCCAAGCTTGCGTTCGGCAGCCGAAGCGGCCGGAGATATGCACCAAAGGCCGTAGCTGTTGCAGGTCAATCAGGGCGGTGACCCGTGTTTGCTGCGGCGATCAGCAGGTAATCGAAACATGCCGTGGTTGTGCCTGTTTCAGGCAACGGGCCATGGCGAATGGTTGCGCGCCATCGCCAGTGCATCGTGCGCCTGGCCCGTGATCGATACCGGTTGGCCTGGGTCAGCAATTTCGAGCCGGCAAGCTTGGGTAAAGCCATCCTGCTGCGGTCACTGGATACCTTCGCCGCAGCGCAATGGGTTTGCGCGCAGAGGCGTCAACAGATTCCCAGCGACTGTTTACCGGCCTGCCATTCCACGCGCAAAAGGATCATGGTTAATTACGGTAGAGGGTGAAACCGCGTTCATCTCATCGTCATAGCGGAAGCTTTATAGCCCACATGCAGGTGCCCGGCTCAGCACTGCAACATGCAGTTGCCCGATGAAATCAGCCCGGGCAAGGCCCTGGGAGGCCCGCTCAGGGCCGATACCGGGTATCAGATCAGGCCATTGGGTGGCCGCCGGCAGTACGTCCTCGCCAGACGACAAATCGATGCACACAGTGGCTCGCCAATCTCGTTGAGGTCGCTCATCGTGCGCACACCGGCAACCTGCAAAGGGCGGTCACGCCGAGGATCGATGCCCCGTGCTTCGAAGTCATACCAGAAGAAGGGTCTTGCCCATTGTCGCGCCCCTGTTCCTGTTCTCAGGGCCATGGGCTTCTGATGCCAGCCCCCATCAGGGCCGCAGGGTAACCTCCAATGTGCAGACTCAGGCATCTCCGGGTGGTAAAAACTGAAGTAGCGCTTCCAGCACCTTGGCCAGCTGGCAAAAGCTTGCTGGTGTCGATGATTACTGAAAGCCACTGTCATAGTGACCTGGCGGTGGCGTTCCAGCGCGCACAGTGGCTTGCGCGCACTTGAAATCCAGCAGCTCCACTTCCCCACCTGTTGTCAGGGCAGTTTGAGGCGTAGTTCGTAGCAAACATACCGCATAACCGGGCAGGTGGCTGATCAGCTCATTTCCCTGCCTGGAAATATTGCGGATATAACCGCTGGGCTTGTCGTGTGACGTTTGTAGCACCTGCAAGAAAGCCGCTCAACTGGTGGGCGAGATACGGCGCTGGTCATGCCAAGGCCGGCGTCAGGGGTAATGGGCAGCATATAAGCACCGCTCCCGTATCTTGCCGAACCTTCAATCAAGGCTCGACCCGGCGCTCTTCGACGCGCCGCTTGTCGACTGTCACCTTTTTAACGCCAGTAGCCTCAACATGCAGTACATCATTTTGTCATCAGCGTGCCAATTGCAATTGCTGGGCCGGGATTGCTGGCTTCTATATTGCCAATGCGGCCGGGCCGGTCTGCTGCGAGCTGGCGCAAGGGTCTCAAGCCGCGCGGCCGGCGCGGTAACTGTTTACTCACTATGCGGGTAATGCTCCTGCAGATAGGTTAGGTCTGCACCGCATTCCAGAATCAACCCTGGGTTCCCAGGCAACAACCCGCGCAGCAGGGAGACTTTCAGGTGACGCCTGATGGGGCTCGGTAGCGCGAGCGGACGCTCGCGCTGAAAGGTGCTGGAACCTGCTCGCAGCTGTCGCGAGCATAGCCCTTGTAGGGCATTGTTGATATCGCATCGGTGATTCTGGGACGCACAGCGGCCAAAGCCCAGCAACAACACTAGCAAACCCTGACGTTTCATATCGGGCACCGGTTGGATAATGATACCTTTATCGCCACAACGGGAATTTCTATAGCGCCTAGCCTTGATCCAGATTCAGTGCCGGCAGCCGGCAAGTGGTCTACCTATTTAACCCTGAGCAAAGGCACCCCCGACTGCACCCATCCGAGACGCTGCAGCAGGAGATAAACATGAAATCCAACACATGCTGGTAGTGCCATCGACCCCACAACCGAGGGGGCTCAGCCCCTCTCGAACGTGGGCCCGCAGCTAGCAACCCACTTTCCACACGCACGTATCACCCTGTTCATCTGCGACTACAATTCGCGCTGGATGGCGGTATCTACCTGCAGGACGCAGCGCTGCACAAAGCCCGCGAGTCGCTGAATAGAGTACCGTCGCAAAGCCTGGAAAAACTGCTGGCCCATTGCGCGACAGGGGCATTGCGGTTGAGCCTGGAAGTGGTGTGGGGCAAACGGCTAGCCAAGCATATTCTTCCGCCGTCAAGCACGCTAAGGCCGGATCTGGTAACTGAAAACCACACACCACCATAACCTTCTTAAACGTTTGCTTACTGAGCAACAGTGACTGGATCTGATCCGCCACTGGAAGTGCCTGTATTGGCTGGTTGAAAAAGGCCGATGATGCTCTCGCCCGCCTGGGCGTCAGCGTGGTCCGCTGCAACGAAGCGGATAAAACCCGCTGCGCTGGATCAGAATTTGATCACCTGTGGACAATCGCTGGCCTCACACCGACTAGTCGAGTCTTTGACGTGCTGTCTTTGCTAACAATCCACTTGCCGCGAACACTGGTTTTCGATGCCAGTTGTGAATCACGATTTATGAATGGTTTACGCTAAAGATGTACGCCAGCGCCACGCTGAGGCTTTTGACACAGACAGCCTGACGGCCAGTAATGCCCTCGCTGAGACTGGACGGCACCTTTCCAGGGCTATCCGAAGAGGCGATTCCAGGCTAATGTCGCGGCAACGCAGAATTCAACCCTGCTGATCATGGGCGCCATTTCACGTCGAGGCTGGCACAGCGCCCTGATCGGGCAGCACCCGAGAGCGGCCTGCTGGAACGAGTGCCCGGTGCCGAATGTTCTGGTTATCAAACCCGATGGCTTGTGGATCCCAGCAAACCCTGAGCCGTTCAGCACGCGAGCCCGTGAACAGTAAGAGGGGAGGCCACGGGCCACGTTTAGCGCTTGAGCAAAACAGCCACCGAGGCGGCACTGAAGGGCGGCTGCATAGTCCTGCCAATCGGCCGTCCTCGACGGCCGCACGCGGAGCCATCCAGGTGACCAGCCACGCCCCATCCCCTTTCCAGCGCCAGATATGTCCGGCAAGATTCTCCTGACGGACTCCTCCGGTGGGACAGAAACGCACTCCAGCAAAGGGCCCGAAAAGGAGCGCAACGCTGCACACCCCACAGACCTCGGCAGGAAACAGCTTTTGAAACGCCGATAGCCAAACCGGTAACCCATCAGTAAAATTTCCGACGCGTAAAAGCAATACCGGGCAGCAGCGGCCCACCGGGCTTTCGAACGCATCCCAGGGTCAACAGTCGTCGGTACAGCCTGGGTACAATAAACTGCGCGCCCGCATCCAGTACCGACTGACAACTGCCGCCCATCCAGCACCGTACCCGCGCCAAATACAATAAACCGGCGTTCGCGCGCAGCAAAAGCGATGCGGTCATGCCCAGCGCTGCCGCAAGGTTTTTCCAAGCGTGTAATCCCCGGCGGCCAGTGCATCTGCAAGGCGCAGGATATCCGACTCGCGTCTGAATGCTGATAACCGGCAGCAGTGGGCGACTTGGCAAACAGATCATCCAGAACAAGGGTGTTCTCAACTAAACTCATGCGCGTCCTTTTCCCCGTCAGGGCTGTAAAAAATCTCCAAAGGTGGCGCCAGAAGGCCGCCACTGGCCAGCGCGTCGCCGGCCATCAAAAGCCTCACACAGACGCTGATATTGTTAGCGCCCAGAGATACAAAGCAATTGCACCGCCGCCGTGCGGCAGTGCGGACCGGTCAAGGTTGGAGGCGTGGCACATCTTGCGGTCCGGCCACGGCCTCACAGACGGGTGTCGAAGCCACCTCCAGGCGCTGCTCAGGCCTGGCTGGCCCGGGAATTAAGAGGCGCAATGACCATCGTCCCCCCATGCCCAGCACCACCACGGTCCAATGGCAACCATGCGTCAGAAGTCGCTGGGCCGCGGCCGCATCTCGTGCGGTCACGCTTCGGGGTGAACGAAGAGAGAAGCCCGAGCCTGCCGCTGATACAGACCATACCATTTGAGCCTGACGCAGCGCGTTGGGCCAGGCAGGCGTTGAGCCATACCGGCATTGCTGCTGGGCGTGGGGGATTCGGGCACCCAGCGCCTCATCCACCAGGCGTTCCATGCGTATTCTACTCCAATCGATCGGCAACAATCCAGAGCACGCAGGAAAAGGCTCCGGCTGCGCCACCCGAACAAGCGCCAGCCGGCCCAGCTCCGCGTTTGGCCAGGCGGGCATTCAATGCCTTTGCGACCCGGCCAGCGAGCTTTGTGGGCTTGGCTCACCAGTTGTTCTTTGGCGGCCCAGTAGACCCAGGCCGCGCTCACGCGCCAGATGGCCAACTCATTCGCATGGCCCTCCATCCGTCATACCAGTTGATCGGTAAAAGTACTACACCCTGCTCAGCGGGCCTGGCGGCAGCGGCCGCATAAAGCCGAAAAGTCGCGGCCCCAGCCCCCCGGCGAACTGGCTGGGCTAGGTGGCGGCAGTTCGCAGCCCCATTCGGCTCGTCGATCAGGCACCCGCAACTACGCCCGTTTCTGCCATCAACACATAACAATCATCCTCTGCAAAAGCGCCAAGCCCCCACCCGCAGCCGCTCCGGAACAACAGGTGAATCACCGCTGGCACCTTTGCCCGACGCACCGACATGCGCCCGTCGGGTGACCAGCGCCCCACCTTGAAAGCGCGATCTTTGCAAGCAGGCTGAGATAGGGGTCAGTTTATGCAGCTCGGGCATGCCCATTGGCTGCCGCCCTGAAAGCGCACCACGGCAATAGATCCTGTTCCAACTCGCCAGCCTTGAACGCCTCGACAAAGGCCCTCCTGGCTGTCGAATAGCCGACAGGGCGCAGTGACCTGAACGGTGTTCGGGTGCCACCGCGGATACATTGATGATGCGCGACCAGATTCCCGGATACAAGGCGCAAGCCGCCCTCTGCGGGCAAAAGGGCTTCTGCCAAGTCCGCAATATGCTGTCATCCAGCTCTGCCTCGGGGCCTTCGCGCCATTGGAGCCGGTTATCGAGCAATACCGGTTCACGGGTATAGCGCTGCAGGCCAGGGCCCGCCAATGGGTCTGCACGTCTTCAATGGCAACAGGCCAGCCCTTCCAGCAAGTTGGCGGAACAGCCATTGCGGTGCCCCCCGCGGCCTGAAACTGTTTGATGTCCGCCTTGCGTTGGGAATACAATGCGCGCAATACCCGTACTAACTTGGACAAGGCGTCATGTCTTCCCAGTGCAAAATTGCAGCCGGCGCACTGCCTATGGCCACCAGATGCCAGGTGAGATTGGTTGTCCCGCCGGTGGCAGCAGTAGCACAGTGCGTTGATCAGCGCCTTTCATCGAGGATAGACGCATGCTGCCTGCCCAGCTCGGGCCAGGCCGAGCGCCTGTTCTGCTGCCATGCACAGTCAAGCGCTTCGCGCAGCGGCGATCGGGATGCACAAAGGACGCGCCTGGCAATTGCAACCCCAATGGCCTCGAGCAGAATCTGGTTGGTGTTGGCCGTGCGTAGAAGTGCAGGTCCCGGCGCTATGGGTAGGATCACTCTCAGCCCTGCAGAAGCATCCTGCGGCCTGCCTTGCCTTCGGCGTAACGTTCGCGCCACCGCGCTTTTTCACTGTTGGGCAGCCCAGAGGGCATGGGGCCCCGCCGGCACGAAAGACGACGGCAGATGACCAAAAGCGCAACGCACCCATCAAGCAGCCCCGGGAACGATCTTGTCACAACCCAAGACACAAGGCCGCATCGAACATGTTGTGCGACAGCGCGACGGCTGTTGCCCCATGGCGATCACATCGCGGCTGACCAGCGAGAGCTCCATGCCGGGCTCACCCTGGGTACCCCACACACATCG
>Ga0163217_1048777_pt1 | contig 15446 bp, 6 predicted proteins | sample SynspAceP_FD_185933 | JGI IMG/M metagenome (GOLD analysis project Ga0163217, IMG submission 185933) | Saline lake microbial communities from Ace Lake in Antarctica - Synechococcus sp. Ace-P (PacBio error correction) | ecosystem: Environmental > Aquatic > Non-marine Saline and Alkaline > Saline ...
GTATTTCTAAGAGTAAGATCTTTCAGTGGAGGACGCTAAGGGAATCGAGCCAAGATCTTTTCTCAATTAAATGTTAAAAGTTCTATAATGATAGAAGAACAAAACTAAAATTGTATTTTCTTAAAATTAAGATGAAAATTCTCTTAAAGACCACGAAAACAATTTGAACTATCAAGAATAAAAAAGCTATGCTAGCAAAAGATGGTTACGTTTAAGATAAAGAATGGGAGCGAGTAATGGCTATCACGTTTACTTTGAGTCAGATTTGGAACAATAATCTAATTAAATTATTAGCGGTGAAGTTGGAAAGTGGACTTAATAGGAAGATTTAAAAGAAGATAAATTTATGGGTAATTTCGAGAAATGAAATACAACAAAGATTCTTAAATGAAGTGAACTTGACGGAGAATTCGTAGGTTAAATTGAAATTGCTACTTCTAGAGCGTTAAATGGTTAGCAGGTTGAAATGGTATTGAAAGTAAGTGAAGAAAGATGCCGTTCTTGAAGGTTCGTTAGAGTCTGATGTGCTGATATTGCTGGAGGAATGTTTCGTATGAAGTCATTAATACATTTAAAGCCTTTAAAAAAAGACATGATGAGATCGGTTTTGATATACGTTATGGATAAATGGGTTGCATTGATTCATTATTGATAAAATAGAGATTTTATATGCGAGTTTTCGTCAATTAAGAATACTCGTAAAGGTAAATTTACCGGTGTTTTTCAGTACTATAATGTTTATTGTGTGAACGGCGTGAAACGTTACATAGTGCAGAAAGATAAAAGTGATGAACATTTTTACCGAATGGGTTTTGATTCCAGAGAATGGGCCAGTCACAGTTATTAGAGTTTGTACCGTTTTATCTATTTCGCAGCCCATAAAATGATTACGCAATATACCGTCATTGACCAGAATAAAAGCTTTTAATTGAGGACCTATAATTTCATGCGATGAAAGAGTTAAGCGCTCTACGAAGAAGTCGGGGTTATGTTTGGCATACCACCGGTTAGTAAAATTAGTCTTAACGAAGTCGTCTTGTTAAATTCTTATTGACATAAGATTTTTGTTTTTGCGGGTGATTTGGACCAACAAGAGTTTCTTTACTCTATGGCGAACAGATGTGATTGAAATAGATGAGAAGGTAATAAGTAAAGATTTATCAAGAATTACGTCTCAGTGACGTAGGTTGTGGTAAGACGAATCAAAATTAAACCATGTATGAACGCTTTGGGAAAAAGACACAGCAGATCCAAAAGTTGAAAAAACTGCGTCTCGCTTTTGTGTAGATGATGCATCGGGCCGTAATCGCAACAAAAGAAAAAGAAATTGACGGCTTTTTTTTCTCATACTCTTTGGTATGGGTATACAGGAAGCCTATTTTTGCTGAAAACGCCTAAAAGCGTGGGATTGTGTAAAGGAAGAAATACTGGTCGCAGATACTGAACGGTTAAAGAAGCATTCATGATAAGCGGTCGCTTGGATTCAAATGAATAAGAGTACGTTCTAGACCAAGAATTAGACTGTAATGTTACCAGTAGACCCAGATGGCGAATATAGCGCTAAAGAACTAAAAAGGAAGCAAAATTGAAATCCGTTTATGAAGATGAAAAACATATGCCTGGAAGTGATTCATTCTATTCTAACAATTTGGAGCCCAAATTAGGCCTTTCAAAATGGTTCCGGGGAAAAGCATAGATGCCGTCCTACACGTATCTTATTAGGCAAGCAACGGTTTATTCCTTATTTTAAGAGAAGTTGTTTGCTGGGAAAAGGATTAGTATTAGTGAGAAGACCAGAAGTAAATACGATTTTAAAATAGCGATATATTTATTTTGAAAACGAGGGAACATGGGTTATAAAAGAATGGATGGAAGAGGCCATTAAAGATTAATATGCTTTTATTTGATACGATTTTCAGTTGAAACATGCGTGCTTACCAAAGTGGATGATTGTCTAGGCAGGTAAAAGAAAGTACTCTTTAGAAGAAAACTGGAATTTCGTTTGTAGTCGATGTTTTTTATTGAGAGGCTTTGAGCCACATGTTTGTGACTTTATTTTTGAGTGACAGCCATGAACCAATTAATCTGTTCCAAGTTTTTACGCCCCACGAATGTTTTATTTTGGCGGGTCAAATTGGTAAGTGTTACTTTCCAAAATGCACATATGAAGAAAAGTAACGTGCTTGTCTTGTATTCTAATGGTGGTGAGACGACTTGTTAGCACTGTATTTGAAGAGGCTTCAAAAGGACTTAAGCCTTTGAGGCATTGAGATTAGTGTTCATGCTGAATGTTGATGAATTAAATGAGGAACAGAAAAGAAATTTGCAAAAGCGTATAGAGTTGGATAAGCTTTTGCGGCAATCAGGTCTAGATATGACGAGTTCTGGATTAGAAACAGACTATAGATAACATGATGAAATTTGAGAGTTTCATAGGAAATATTCAACGTTATAGAAGAGATAACTGAATAATGAGATGAGAAATTGAAATGGATTTGAAGTATGAAGAATCTGTAAAACAGAGATATAATTAGAGTACATTTATCTTAATTAGCCTTGTAGATTATATGAATGAAGTTAGGTCAAACTTAGATTCAGATTCAGAAGAAATTGGATACTTATATCAATGATTTGAAACGAATATCTAAACTTGCGAACTATGGAGGCGTTATGGAAGTATACAGAAGAAAGAAAGTTATCGGTGGCAAACAGGTTCTAGTTATGGAGAGATGATTCAAGAGCCATGTTTCAGTGAAACGTTTAAAGAGTGGGTATAGAGAAGTTTCATTAGCCTTTACGTTAATCACTATAATATTAAAAACAAAAACAAAGTGGAGATAGAATGAGCATCAGCGATTATGAAGCTATAAACATAAGAAAACCAGCCGATACGATTAACGTATTGGAAAGAAACAAAGAAGCATCAAGATATGATTCTGAGATATTTTACCCTTTAAGTAGTTATAGATGATGATTTAAAGATATATGAGGGGAACACGTTGCTTAAAGTTAGTAAAAGTGTTCCTAATGCATACAAAAGGTTTTTTAATGAGAAGGTTTGGGAATTTCAAATTATAAGTTTGGGGTAATATGATATGTTAAAAACAATGATATTTTTTTTACTTTTACTGATCGCTATTGTTTTAGGAGGGTAGTTCCAAAAAGACCCGTGATTGAACAAAGATGCTGTCAAGTATGAGCAATGGAGAAAGTTTCAGGTAGAAAAAGTGTTGTATAAAGAGATAGAGAGTTATAGGAAGAAGTAAGCTCTACTCTCCATATTTTCTTGGAGAAGGAAGAACATTGAGGAAAGTTGTTCCGATGACGGATGAAAGACTGATGATTGATAGAGGTTTAAAGAAATTATTGTCGCGGTGGCAGTTTTTGTCTGATAAGGGAAACAAAGCACGTTAATAGTGGTTTTTTGAACGTGAAGTATTGGGGTTTTTCACTAATGGATTGGATACTTGTACGTGTTATAGCGGATGAGAATTATCTCAGATGATGATACAGAACTGTTAAGTCAATGGCGGTAATTATTGATGAAGCAAAAGTCCGCAGGTGATTGAAACGTTCGACATCTTTATGAAGGAAACGTTATTGCGGATTCTTTTGGGTGGGGTATCCATGCTACAATATTACTCGCAGATAGCGTGCTAAATAGGCAAGGTTGATCAGCTTATAAGGAACCGATTAATATTCTCAGTCTATGGTGGGGCAATCAAACTTTGGAGGGATTTACTTATTCCGATACTCCTGAAGCGATAGAGTTTAAATACAAATATAACGATTTCATGAAAGAAGTTGTTGATTGTAATAACCGAATGGGGAAATCATGTAGTAAACGAAAAAGAAGATATACAACGAGTTGATCAACTAATCCTCCTGATTCGAAAAGTTGTTTTTTTCGGTGCACCCTACTATTGTAGAGAGGATAAAGATGGAATACTTCTTCAGTCGATAATACAATGAGAATGGATGGGTTGGAGAATAATATAGTTTCAAATGGCTATAAATTAAATTAGTTGAGTTATTATAGCTTCGCTTAATGCATATATATATATATCTATTAATTTGTAATAATAAAGAAGACAAAATATTTAGTTTAGATGGGTTACTTAGTTTGATCATAATTTAGATGAAACGAGAGCTATTAGACTAGTCACTATGCGTTAGTCATTTTTTTCCGGCTAATACGGGATTGAGGGATAAGTATTCAATGCTTTAAAAATAGCAGGAAGAGAGTTATGAGTAGCAAGGCTATGAATATTAAAGAAGGTGTTTTGGCAACCTGCTTGTATTTCGGTCAGAAGAGAAGTCAAAGAAGACATGTAGAACCATTTACTAACGTATGACAAACGAAGAATAGAAAAGTATGAGAAGATTATAATTATCTAACATTTTTTTATCTCCACATTTAGCCTATTAGGAGTTATCACGAGATGAGAATAGCGGTGGGAGAGAGTTGTAAAGATAAGATGTAAAATGATTCGTTACCGGCGGGTAGCAAAGAGATACAGATTGTTGAAATTTGAATATAGTGACGGTGTATGAGTGATAAAATAAAAGGAATAAAGAGAGAACGGCTAGGGCTGGTTCGATGAAGGTACAAAGTGCGGCCTAAGGTTTCGGATCTTCTTTTTCCTTCTTCTTTTTGAAAGAGCAAAAGAAGCAAGATTCTAGAGCATGTGGGCTATACTGAAGTTTAAGAATTTATGCATTGAAAACCTATAAGCGTTAAGATCTTAATAACTTGGTATTCATGATGAGAAGTAAATGAATGTTGGTATATAAAATAAAACAACGGCTATCCTCGATAGAAACAAAAGAAAATGTTAAAATTGAGAGGAGAAAAAGATCTCAGATTGACATGGACAGAAGGATGTAAAATAGATACCTTGTCATATTTACAATGATTTTGTCAACATATTTGGCATTTCGTCCATTGTCGGTACTATTTTTTAGATAGAAAACGAACGGGATTGTCGGTACGAGTATAGTGCAAGCAAAAAAGGAAACGACCCATGTTAAACGGTTAAAAACGAAGTAATCCAAAAAACTATCCCGGTAGAAGACTGTTTGCAAATTTATTGTATTTAGTTAAGATGAGACTAGCTTTTTTCATAGGCGTGCTGAAAATATGATAGCAGAATAATAGAAGACGGGTAATAAATATTTCATACAATTCTCGTGAGAAGAATAGAAAAATGGGAAGGAAAGTATACATCCAATAGATAACACGGTACAGGGAAATTTTTGCTTACTCAAATTATATAAAAATAAAATTGTAATAAGAGTAATAAAGTTGATGAAATAATATCATTTGAAACAATCTACTTTTCCTGCATAATTAGTAATTTTTTTATTTTTTAGAATAGAAAGAAAAGAGAGTTCAAGAAAGGGCTTCTATTTTTTTGTAAATTAATGCTTTAAAAGAATAAAATAGAATAATACATAACAATCACTATTCTGTTCTTAGATGATAGGAGTCGCAATTGATCTGTAAATGGCTTCAGATTGTATTTATTACTATAAAAATCTGTTATAGGTTTAAGATTTTCATTCATATTAGAATGTTATATATTATTGGTTCTGTTGTTTTATCTATATTTTTAACAAGTTTTTTTTTTATTCTTTTTTTCATATGGTGGTTGTAAGCTAAGCTTATAAAATAAAAGCCATTCGTGATACATCTAATTGTTTTCAATAGACCAAAGGAGTGATACAAATGACCTATAGCTTTACAGTGGATGATGTGATGATAGAAGTTATTACTTAAGGTTTCCGTTGCTAAAATAGCTGCCTTCTTGAAATGTACTTGGCATCGATTATATGTTTTCAGGTTTTCAGAGGGCATAAGTTTCCGAGTATTATACGTTATAGAAACAGAAGCAGTGTGGACGCCGAAAAAGTTGTTTTACAGAAGAAAACAATCGTTTATTATCAAGGAAAAGTAGTGAAGGCTGGAGATGATGTCATTATTTGGCGTAAAGAATGACAATAGACCTGTTCCGTACGAACACTTTATAGACCAATTTAAAGAAAAAACCTTTGATGAAGCTAACTTCCAATGGAAAAGGGAAGAAGAAGCTAACGGACATCAGAACGTGAGGTAGACAGCTTATCACGGAATATTTGAAGAATACTAGATTATACCATTTAAAGAAGAATTTGGTCGTATCGAAAGGGATAAACATTGTAGGTGTCGCAAAAGTGGGGTCATTTCCTAGTAGAGATTTTTATCGAAGCTTCATTACTTAAGCCAAGGGGTAGCTGCGAATTGAGAGTGCTTATGATAAATGGTTCAATCCAACCAAAAAATTATTCAAATCAATTATTTTTGATTGGGTAAGGAGTTCTCATGGAATCCTTTGGTGCAACAGCATGATGTCGTATCTACTTGGCTGCTGGACGCTTAAGAGTTTAACGAGATTCTAATGGGCTTCTTCGAAAGATGTTGCCAAAGAATGGGATTTAACGAAGTTGATAGGTTTGTATGTCTGTTGCCACAAACGGATTAATTAAGAAAGTTTAAATTAAACCAGGTGAGTTTTTTATGAGTTAATGATGGAGATATTTTGTATAGCTTAATTGCAATAGTATCATTATAAGTCACCTATCTTTATTTTATTTTATACCTTATTTATTATGTGTATGATTTTTTTCCTTTTAATTTAATTTAGATTTTATGGTTTTAGTTGCTATTATCTAATTTTTTTTAAATATTTTTTGAATTCTCCTTCCTTTTTTTTCCTATACATGGATCCGTTGAGATATTACAGATATTGGATTGTATCTTTACCGACGACTATTGACAGAATCATATAATCTTAAAGCATTTAAATTTTTGTTTAATCATTTGGTCTAATACCAGTTGGTTTAGGCGAAGCTTATGCTTATTAAGTGTCTGTCAATCTAGTTATTGAGAATCAACTGGCCATCATCTGCCATGGTGGAGTTGGAGTGAAGTATTAGGTTCTTCAAGTAAACTTTACTTTGTTCTTTAGTCTTCAACAGTAGAAAGAATTAGTGTTTTCCTACTAAGGACTAATCGATTCATATAAGGTATCAGATGGACACTATTAATAAGGATTGGATGGTTAACTTTACTGGACAAAAAGCTAAGGTTCTATGGTTGTCAACTTTAGGACCATAAGTAAGTTATTTAGAATGCATCTTTTTAAATCAATAGTGTTAAATAAATAAAGTGATGGATCTTCGTTATTGTAGTAATTCTCCCTAAATAATGCCGTTTCAGAATAGTTCTGCTTTTTTGTTTTATGATGCTGGTAAAGAATTCGGTTTAAACTTTTAAGAATGATCATAATGCGTTAATCATAAGGGTTCGGCGTCTATTGGCTTATGTGTAAAACCAGTGAATGTCATGTATTCATAGAATCTGATCCAGTATATGAGATCTTTATCGTATGAATGATCAGTTCTTTGGGATGTTTTTTTTGTTTTTTGGGGTAGGCTTCATTGCATTCAAGTAAGGGAATCTTTCATTATGATTTTTTATTAGAATAGGGATACAATGGGGTAACAATATAAATAAATAAGAGGGTTCTTTAGTTGGAATATAATGGGTGAATATTCTACAACTGTATTCTTTTTTTGTATAAATTTTGATTTGATTTTTATATATAGTTAATGTTTTTTAGTATAATGTGTTATTTGTCGACCACCTTTGGGTGTACAGGCCTGTTTTAGTAATTCCAATAAGTGTCGCTTTACTGAGCCTTTCTTTAGCCAGGTTTAATTCGAGGGTCTAGCGGCGACTTGTGTTCAAGAAGATTATTTTAATATGGTTTTTTAAAAGATTTCACAGTATGTTTTGGAGTGTTTGTGAAGTGAGCCTAAAACGCTTACGAGATACACAAGAAAATATACAAGCATCTATATTAATGAGTGTTGGTGTTTTTTTCAATAGGTCAAATAGCTATTGGGTTTTGTTTGAGAACACTCGGAACTTTTTAAGTTTAGCTCTCCGAGAGTCTGTTTTTTCTTTTTCAAGTTTTTTAATTTTGTTTTGAGAATAATTCGTGTTATTAACATGAAAGCTTGATGCTCCAATTCTCATATTCAGAACCCCAGGATTAAAGTTTTTATGATATCAAGTGTGTGTGTATAAGAATGGGTTTGTTTAATTAGAATTTAATGAGCTTGTTTTGATATTCTTTTACTATAGGATTGTCGAGCTTCAACAAGAATATTTTCTCTTAAATAGTTGCACTTTAGTATAGCTTTAATAAATTAATTAATTATTGTACATTAATGTGTTGCCAGACGAGAAGAGACTTTTTTTTAGTGTCTATTTATAGGGTATAATTTTACTCTGCGTCTGGGGGTTTTTATTGATTGGAGTGAGCGGAAGGTTTGGAAGACAAGTAGACAGTTTGAAACCTTTTCCGTTTGTAGGTATTGATGAGAAGTCGAAGTGGTGTATTATCGTGCTTTAAACATTCAATCTGTGGACAAATGTAAAGTTCTGGCTTCTATAATCAAAAATTGTAGCTGAAGAGAAAGAAAACGCTTGTACTGGTGATGCTTATCACCTGGACACTGAGGATTATGCCTTTTTTGAATATTTTTTTTTAAATAAGATTGTTAATTAATATATTTAGTATGGAATAAGTTTTTCTATCTGATTTTTTTTATAGAGTTACAATGAAATAGGTAGCTATGTTTCATAAAATAAAAAAGTACCCGTATTAATTTTAACCGGTTTATTTTTTTATTTTGGTTATCTATCATTTCTTGTAGATGTTATATTGTATGTTGTATCAAGTGAGTTGTTTTTACCCTTTCCATTTTCAATTGCAGTTGGTTGTAAATTTCAATAATTATCTTCTAAATTTTAGTATATCTATTAAACATTATTTTAACCTTGTTTATTCAAGTACAGGTAGCGTTTCATAATAAGACGTAGACTCTTTGGGTGTAACAGTTTCGTAACAACGGCTTAGTTCAACCGTGGTATGAGGAAGTGTAACCTGTTTTTTTAAACCAAGTTCATTCTTTACGACTGCTTTCTCCAGTTTTTTTAGATAATTTCTTTGAGATAGATTTTCCGGAGGATGGTTCCGAGTCGATTTGTTTATAACGTCGGTTTGCACAGGCTTCTCTTCATCATATGTCTAATCGTTTCGTCATGATCATCCAAATCAAATTTCATTGAGCGAATACTTCGTTCCATGAAATACTGTGCGAACATATAAAGAGCGGCTCGATTCATTTTTCTTTTCCAATGGTGCGTTTTCTTGCCAGTCCTCTTTTCTTAATATTTTTTGGAATTAATGATATGTATTATAGATTTTTCAATATTAATCTATACAAAGAATAACATTCAATAAATCAATAGTATAATGATGAGAATGTACACTTGGGATTCAAACTATAAAGAAATTAGATTTTTCAACACTGAAATTCTATAAAAGTGTATCGATTTTGTTAGAGGAGAGGGTTTCAAATGAGCCTACAAGTACCATTAAGCACGCACAAGAATAAACGACTTTTTATTCTTTAGGGCAAATAAAAACGCGGGCCGATTCGGATTTTTTTCTGGTTTTTGATACGGTCTTATAGGTTACATGTCGACTTGTTAAATTAAAGAAAAGACTGATTTCTCAAATTTCCGCATATGTGAAAAGAAAACGGAAGACCGTATTTGTATTTAGAGTGTTGAGAATGATCCGGGAGTTACCAAGATGTAAGATAGAGGTATTTATTTCCCAGAAAGGCGGTACTTAGGAAGTAATCGTTATAGATGTTTCAAGGTCGGTGTTCTCGGAGAGACGATATTGGGCATGCCACACCTGCGGTAAAGAATTTGGCTACACTTATTAAAGAAACAAGGTGGCAACTAATGGAATCTTCGGTCTAGCAGCAGAAAATCAGAGCGCTATATTGGGATCAATGAGATGAGATCAGTGAGACGTTTATTGATTTAGACTAGTTTTTTAAACCTTGATAGAATGGTTAGGTGTTTCTAATATTTTTAGTTTTAATGTAATTTCAAAATCTCATTTTTAATAAATCAAAGTTTTAAAGAAACCACAATAAATGGTGTAGGTAGTTTTTAACTTTGATTTATTATTCTATAATTAGTACATTTGTTAATTTTGTAATAGTGGAAATCATATAAAGTAATTAGATTCTTTTACTATGCGTAATACTGCTCTAAAGATAGTAAAAACATGGTTGTCCTAAAATATAAAAGCTGGTTTTTCATTCTTTAGTTTTAAACCTACGAGCTCTTTAGTGCTTTTATTTATGAAGACCGGCAGATTTGTTCATATTTAATAAACTAGTATTTTTCTACCTTAATTTTGATCTTTTAGTATAAATAATTGAAAGCGACCTTAATTTTGTAATAGTTTGAATATTTTACTAACTGATGTAGAGTGTTCTGATTAATGATTAGTTTTTTTATTTGCCATGTTAATCCTCTTTAATCTGAATTAAGTTTATATGTAAGAATAGAATACTTTTTTTTAAAGAGTGTGAATAGAAATTAATATGTTCTTTCATTGACTTTATTCATGTGATGATATACTTTTTTCAGCTATTGATAAAAAATCATATGGTAAAAAGTTATTAAAGTTAGAAATAAGTGTAGGAGGGATTTTATGTCTGAAGGTATGAAACAATGATGGATCTTGAAGGAATAGATTGTGCAATTGTGTAGTAAATTGAAAATGGTGTATAAGATATGAAGGGGTAACAATAGAATGTAATAATATGAAAATTAGTTTTGATTTGTAAGACAAAAGAAAATGGATTAAGTAATCAAATCAAAATAAATAACCTAGAATGGATGTAAATGTTATCTAAGTCAACTGGCTATGATTGGAAAAAATGGCTTTCTATAAATAATACTTTGCTGAGTAAAAGTAAGATAACATATTTGAGGATTTGATCAGTACATGATATAGTATGAAAACAATGAAGGGGGAATGAAGGTCATAGTCATGGGGAAAGATGTAAAACACTGTTAGCGATTAATATTTTTAGGTTTTACTAGTTGCGAACTTTGTTCTATGAATTGAAATTTATGTCTTGGGATTTATTTGTTAAGTGTTATTTGTTGCGGATATTGATATTGTTCTGAGAGCCAAATAGTTACGGGCATTATTTGATGACCTTTCTGATGAATGCTAAATAAGTGTTTTATTTAGAGAGTACCAGAGCGGTAGCTTATGTTTTTTATCAAGGTAGGAGAGTTTTTTAAGGTGGTCGGGTCACAGATCACGAGATTATTTCTGATTGATGGATATCCGCAGATTATGGATTTAATGGCAGATGGCAGCACGCGCAGTGTTCACAGATACAATTAAAGTTTGGCGACGATTGTTATAGTCCGGGAGAAAGTTTTTGGACGGGAAAATCATTAAAGAATCTTCCTTCATGGACCATTCCGATTAAGGCGAGTCATTCCTAGGGTGTTGAGCAATTCTGACGTGTGTTGAGTGGTTTTATCACAAAAATGGACTGATTGAGTAACGTTTGGAAGCTTTTTTCTGAATCACGGTACGAGATTCTTGATTAGTTAGAAAATGCAGTAGCCGAAAAGCTCATGAAAACTTTATTACAAAGTTTGCGGCCGTTATTAAACGCTATTGGTCGTTAATTTTGCTTTAGTGCTAGCGATTTTCCCGTTAGTTATAGGAGCTTCTTAATGGTGATTATGAGTAGTATTTTCCTTGTATTCTTGTCCATGTGATTAGTCGTGGTCCATTCTGTTGGCTTTTTTTGGTGGGATTGGATCAGCCTTCAAAAGGAATTTTAGTAAAAAGGTAGGTAACTTTTAGAGGATTGAATGAATATTAAATATGTATTATGGATAAAAGGCTTTGACAAAAGGAAATTTGAGATACAGATATTTCAACTACAGGGGATTGATAAAATCAGCTGTTAAAGAGTTGTCGATATGTGAACCCATTTCATCCAATTGAGATTCTTCAAAGAAAAATTTAAAAGATGATGAAAATAAACGATTATGAATTAAATGACATTTCAGGGTTGTATTCATGCAAGAGGTTGGAAAAGAGATATTAGCGGAATTCGAATTATTGCAAACACAAATTGTATTAATGTCACTGAAGTTTGGAAACATTTTTTATGTGTGTTGATAAGAGTATGCTGGTTTATATTTTGATTGCAGACCGGCGATTAGGAAGAATGGGCAGAAGGAATATGCGATAATGAAAAAGAAAAGGTTAAGCTATTTATTAGTTACGGGAGATTACAAAACAGTAGGGGAAGCAGTGGTAGAAAATTAGGAATTGGACGAAGTTTATGCAGAGTTTACGGACAAGGTAGAAAAATGGAAGTTATGGCACGTAAGGCCAAAAGAAAAGTTGCTTTTGTCGTGACGTACATCAATGATACCTGTACTTCCACGTTCAGATATTGGTATTGAATGGAGGAAGGATCAGATGCGCAATTGAAGCAGCGGATATGTTTATCATGGATGATAAACCTCTAAGATTGAGAAGGCTGCAGTAGCAAAAGACACCAAAGAGTATGGAAATATTATTTTAAGCATATAGTAAAAGTCTTTTTTCTTAATGTATGTGGTTTGGCTTGCCGAGATGTTGGGAGCCGTTTTTGCAGTGTTGGTGTAGGTTTTGCGTTTTAATGCTATGCCGAGTTTTAAAAATAATCTTAATTAACAGATAAGTAAATCGGTAATAGAGTTCCTTGAGATTCTTAATCCGGTTATTTATTTTTTATTGTTGGTTCAGAGAAAGACATGCTAGTTTAATATAAATTTAATTTTGTTTTAATAATGGTAAAAGGATTTTAGATTTTCCAAACTAAGAATAAGGTTTTGAGTTACAATAATAAATTGGTAGTCATTGTTTTTAACTGTTTTATTCAAGAGTTAACCCACGGTAGTTCTTCATAATAGACGTAGATCCTTGGTGTACCGTTTTTTTAGTAAATCAACGGACTTAGTCACGTGTATGAGGACGTGTACACCAGTTTTTTAACAACTTCCAATTCTTTAACGACTGCTTTCAGTCTTTTTTAGATATTCTTTGAGAAGGCAATTCTTCGGCGGTTGGTATACACGGTCGATTTGTTATACGTGGTTTGCCCACGGTTTCTTATCAAACGATATAATGTTTCGTCATGACTCAAATCAAATTCTTTTTGAGCGGAATACCTCGTTCATGACAAATACCCTGCATGCGAATATAGAAAGGGTCGATTATTTTTTTTATGTGCGTTTTCATTGTAGTCCCTCTTTCTTAAAAATATTTTTTTGGGAATTAATGAATATGTATTATAGATTTTTATATAATAGATACAAAGGAATAGCATTCAAAATGGCAAACATATTTTCATTTGTATGAATGTAAAGAAAATATCAAACAATTATATGATGAAATGTAATACTTAGGATTAAATCTATATAAGAATTAGATTTTTTCCCCAAATGAAATAGATAAATTTAGGTATACTAGCCTGAAATAAGGTTTCCAGATTTTTTGGAAAAATTTTACGATGCCAAATTTTCAAGAAAATAGAGATGACTTAGCAAGAAACGGTCTAATATATATATAAATAGCGTCATTTAATATTAATATATAACATAAGGATAATGTACCATTGCCCAGGTAGCCTAAATAATTGCTCAATTATTAAACTAATTAATAACCAGAAAGAATACATTGAAATTTTCATAGAATTGTAGTAAACTTTAATTTAAGATTTTTTTTGTTTGGCGTTCATATTTAATGTAGTCTAGGTTCATAAAAAGTTTTAATTTATTTCTGAATGATTCATACTATTTAAAAAATAATATTGGTGCATTTTCATTTTTCAGGTCATTAGTTTGTTAGGTTATTATTTTACTTCAATTTCAGTACTTATTTTTTTGTCAGAAATTAGATTTTTAGGCATACTACCTTGATTAGCTTTTTTTTTAAATAATTCCATTAGGTGTGAGTGTTTATGCATTTGAATGCTGATATTCCGCAGATTTTTAATGGAAAATTATGGTAACGTGATAAGGAATGAGTTTTTTAAAGTTTTTGGTCCAGATGAAAAGTTTACCGATACTTTAAATAAGAGCAAGAATGTTGACTTGAAACTTTGGTTTTCTTTCGTAAACAAGAGTAAGCATAATTGACGATGTTGTAAGCTAGTACACTCCATCATACGTGCTGAATTTTCCTAAACGAGGATGTTGGTTTTTGCGAATAATCCATTTTTTTGGCCTTTATGTTTTTCATGGTCTCTTTTAGAATAGGTTTGGAAAGACGTTCTGCAGAGGTTTTGATAATTGGTTATGATAAATTATGTGAGCAATAATTTTCGGTTGCTTCGGGCCGTAGATTATACAAATTCTTCGTGGATGTGTCAGCTTTCGTGTAGGTGTAGAGGTGTAGTGAACTTCTTTTATCAATCCTGCTGTCATTTATAGATTACATTTGCTCCCAGGCGATTTTTTCTATTGGCGATGATTTCAATAGAACATATAAAATTTTTGACGTTTTTTTCAACCAGTTCTATAATTAGGAGTTGCAAACACTTTGCAACGCACTAGAATGATTCGGTAGGTTTCTTGGTAATGGTCAAAGTGGTCGGACATTGCAAATTGGATGTGGTACACTTTACCGAAGAAGTCTGTTTCAAAAGTGCCAGTCAGACTTCAAAGGCACAGTGGATAATAGCATTGTTTGGTATGGGCATTATATTCGACTTCTGATTGCCAAGGTAATCCGAATGTGTTGAGTTAGTCAAAATCATTTAGTTGTATTAGAGCAGTACGTATTTTATCAATCAGGATTTTGGATTGACTTTTGTTTGGAAATGTTTTCCTTGGACTTAACGCGATCATAAAGAGAATAGCGGGTTGTGAAGGAGTTGTCTATAAGTTAATAGACTTGGAAAATGGGATTTTTGATAAACGTCAGCCCGAAGAATCCGTTTGATATCCAGCAAATCAATTGAAGGATTTGTCAATATTGAATGATTAGCATGGTTTATAGTAAAAGTCGATCATCGTTTTAATAAGTGGGTTTGTTTCAAATGTTAGAGAATTAATAGTAAAAAAAAAAAAAAAAAAAAAAGTAGCATAGAATATCCTTATATAATCCAATACAGGAATTGAGGATAATTACGCCAGAGTGGAGATACGGTATGTTTGAATTGAAGCAAACGATTTTTTTCATGTAAGTTGATAGGAGACACTTTTTTGGTTGTTTAGTGTTTAATAGAGATTGGGGTTTCTTTTTGGCCACCCAAGGGTGCTGAGAAAATTACCTCAAACCTAGGTTATACGTTTTTTTCCCAGAGGGTTTTAGAAAAAGTATGAATTATTCGGTATTATATATAAATTTTAATTAAAAAAATAACAATAGAAGATGGGCTTTGATTTGATGAGCGCGATTTACGTTAATTGGATTGACAGAGAAATGTTGTCGTAAAAGATA
>Ga0163217_1088145_pt1 | contig 15446 bp, 23 predicted proteins | sample SynspAceP_FD_185933 | JGI IMG/M metagenome (GOLD analysis project Ga0163217, IMG submission 185933) | Saline lake microbial communities from Ace Lake in Antarctica - Synechococcus sp. Ace-P (PacBio error correction) | ecosystem: Environmental > Aquatic > Non-marine Saline and Alkaline > Saline ...
ACCAGGAAGGCCCTCCTTTTTTCCGTCGGAACATGATCGCCTTTCGCCTGCGGTCAGGAAGCCGTGGCGCCAACCCAATAGGGTCGTGTCGCCCAGTACTCTTGCGTGTATTGCCAGTGCGACGTTTATTCAGCTTGCCGGTGTTGCCACGCGCCGCCGTCGGCGGTGGTGTTGCCGGCCGCGTTTTGGTCCCCAGCGAGTCGCTAAAGGCAGTGATCAGTCAGCATAGAATAGGGCAAAGGAAAAAACCCCGCCGATGCGCGACAGGCATGTCAAAGGTCGCACCGGATGACTTTCGGACAGTTTCAAATAGTCTTTCGGCCAGCGAATGTTTATGCCGTAGAAACCCAGGGGCTGCCATCCCATGCAGCGGCAAAGGCGGGCTGACTTTACCGACGCTCAATTCGCCTGCGGCCAGATCAAAGCGCACCCAGTTCGTTCCATAGAGACCCGAATCGTCGGATGGAGGGTGGTCTGCGGGCGTCCGTGAACGCCTTTCTATGTCCGCTTCACCGAACAGGGTGATGCTGTTGGCAACGCAACGCTTCGAACGCCAGCGAAAGGCCTTGCGTAGTTATTCGGTCAGTTTCCGGCTGCAGGGATCATCGGATTTAACCGGCCTGTCGACGTCCGATTTCGAATTCACCCGCCCCAAGACAAAAGCCTGTTCTTGTGCCAAAGGGGAAAAGTGGCACGGTAGCGCCAAAGCGCAACCGGCGAGCGTTAGTTTCTTCATTGTCGTTTTTACTTTTCAGTGGGAGGAGGAACTCATGAAAATCGTGTATTATTCGAACCGCTCCGGGTGTCCGAGGCCTGTCGAGCCTCTGATCGCCACATTATGCCACGCCCAAGGTGGCCAACGACCGGCGTTTCGAATGGTCTTGTCTGGGCGATCAGGGCGTTCACCGCCCCCATAACAAAGCTTCGCGCCCTTGTTGCCGCGGGACCATCATCTGGTCATAGGAACATGCCTGCTTTTCGGCGGCGGTTCTTCATCTTGGCCAAGCTTGCGCAATGGTGGTCGACAGGTTCAGCTCATTTCCGCACAAGATGGCGTTCTCGGCGGCGACCCAGATCGGACAGTGACGGGCGGTGACCAACGTGCCATCGGTGCGTGCATACGGCCCACCCAAGGTACACCGTTTTGAATCCCAAACCTGTCGGTTAATAGTGGCCTGTTGTTGAGTGTTGTCCGAAAAGCAGTCCTGCTTTCTTCGGGGTCGTTCAGCATCAGACAAGGCGCCATCCGTTCGCCGCAAAGTGCCGCCGTAAGACAGCGAACCCCATATCCGGCAGCAATCGCCCGAAATCGCGCCGTCTTCGTTTCCGGTCAGGGTGCTTGCGTGGCGGCACGCCTTCGGCCCATGTGCGAATATACTGCAGATCTGACACGATCAGATCGCTGCCGCCTCAGGTATTGACCCGCGGCGGTCGCCAGTTGTCGTTGGTACAATCATCGCCCGAGGCATAATCGGTCCATCGCGCACCGGGACCAATGTTTTCCCGTGCCGTTCAGATCTTGCCCCCACGCAAGAATTCAACCGGCGTGGATAGCCCGAAGCAACGTTAGCCTCTGTTGCCGTCGGCTTTCCGTGAAATGTCTCAGCGAGGAATTCAGGTGTTGGATGTGGTGGCGTCTACTCTGGTTTCCCCGACAGCGTGAAGGTGGGGTTCGCCGAAATGAACAGTTCAGCGCCGCGGCGGCGTTTCGTCAGTGGCCCCGCCATAGGATGCGTCAACATAGTCGTCAGACCCTCGGTCAGCGGCCAGGCGTTCAGCACTTTTGCCTTCCCAATCGCACGATGGGGTTGCCCGAAACGGTAGGGCTTTCAGTCTGCTGGTAGGGGCACCCGCGCCGCCAAGCCCAAGCTGTGCGGGCGGCCTTTGGCTTGTGTCGGGCGGACGGCTCTGCAATCAGGGCAATCCACGGCGTCGACCAGCGCTTGGGCGGGATCAGACTTGTCTCGCGCCGTACGCGGTTCGGCGATGTCGGCGTAATGTGTCGATTCAACGTCGGCTTTCTCTACCCGCGAGGGCGGGGGAGGCCAAGGTCAATGCAAGCAAGAGGTCATCAGACTGCGGGTCATACGGTCGGTTCCTTTTTGACGGGGATCTGCGCCTGCGGATGCTTGGCCGACGAAAGCGGATCGACGGGCACTGCCGAGGCATGGAATCATGCGCAGTACCTGAAGAAATATCGCGTGGAAGGTCAACGCCGACAATTTTTAGTAAGTTAAACTTTTTCCGCGCTCACGTTTCGGCATCGCAAAACAAAAAAATCATGCGATGGTCCCAGAGCCTTAAACCACCAACCGTGCCCTGTTGCGGCAGCGTCGGGGTCAGCGGCGTTCAGGGCGTCAACCTGCAAAGCCGCAGCGGGTTTTTGTACTGTGCCATATACGCGGACCGCTTCCGCGGCAGGTATGACATCGTCGAATGCGGTCGAACGTCCCGCCGCAGCGGTTCATTTACCAATGTTCAACAACTCCGAACGTGGCCCGCCCCCCGTTGCGTAGGATGAGGTTCGAAATAGGCCCGCAATAAGGTGTCATCAAAGCTGCGCAGCGCGCGGGTGTGAACGCCTTGCTTTAACCTAAGTGCACACAGGTTTCGGGCGTCGCATGATCGCTTGGCTCGCGCCCGTTTGATCGCCTGTGGGATACATCGACATGGGCGGCGTCCCCGATCAGGGCGACCGACGTCATACCCAGTCGATACACGGGATCACGGTCCGATCAATCGGGGTTCTCGTAATATCTCGAGCGCCGCGCCAGCAGGCAGCACATCAAGCCAATGCGTAGGTCCAGCCGCGAAATGATGCCAAAGAGTCGGAACAGTTGCGCGGGCTTGTACCAACCGCTTTTTGCGCGCGTCGGTTTCATCCAGCGTTACCTCGGCGGATCCATTTGATCGTGCAAAAGCCGTCTGCGTCGGGGTGGCTGAAAATCGGATAGATCACCATGCGCTGACGGTGGTCGCAAGCCCAACAAAGGACGACCCGCGTGCGCACCGGTTTCGCGCCCGAGGTGCCGCGCCACATCACGCGCCGGCCCCCAATGGATCGGCGGCTGGTCCGGAATGCATCTGCGCGGCGCACGGCAGAGTGGATCCCGTCCGCGCCGATGTCAGCAACGTGCCTCGGTTCTGTGGAGGTGATCCGTCGGTATGGTGATGGGTCGCGGTCGACGCCGCCCTCTGGCAGGATGCTTATAACCGCCTGATCCTGGCCGCCCAGCTGCACCGCCTCTGGCCGGCGCGGTCCCACCGTAGCCGTTTGATACAGCCAGGCAATATGCAGCCTGGCCCCGATGTGCGGCATATTGCGGCCTAGCGTAACCCGCGTCGGTGCCCGGCGGCGTGTCGGCGTAAAATTTCTTGCCCCTTCTGTCCGACCAGCCGCCCATTCTCCCGCCGCGGGCACACCGATCTTGTTCAGCTGGGCGGGTTGAGCCCAGATCCAAAAGTTCGCGCACGGCAAATTGGTTGGATGTTGAATCCCCACACCAAAGCTTCAGGCGCGGACCTGTTTCATATACCGTGCAGCGGCCACGCCAAGTTGATGCAGCGAGAGCCGCCAGTGCAAGGCCGCGATTCCCGGCCGCCTGCCGATCAGGAAATATGAAGGTTGGGTGTATGGACAGGTTCCACTTTCCGACTAAAAGGGGGGGCGGTTTCCGTGCTGGCGACGAACGTCCTTTATCGACTGCTGAAAATCAATGGAAGTCGCAAGAAACTGGGGGCTGACCCCCGTCAGGCCGGAGTGCGAGGGCACTTGCAACGGCGCGGCGCCCAAGGGCTCGCGGGCAAAAGCGCGCTAAAGAGCGCGGGATTCGGAGCGTGGCTGTTTCAGCAATCCAACGCTTTTTCCGAACTTTTGAGGAAATCATCCAGCCCAAAGATAATATTCGGTCGGGCGCTGCGATCTTGCCGTTGGGGCCATCAAGAAATGCGTGTCAATCGCGACCTCGTAATCGCGCGCAATTGGGTGCCCAGATAAGTCGAACCCCAAGAACCGGCAGTGCCGGCTCTGGTACAAGATTCTGCGCATTCGGTCAGGGTTGTCATTGATATCTTGCAGGGAAGTGCCTTTCCATGGCGGCCAGCGCGTGTTTCGGCCAGCGCACGTTTGCCGCTGCTCAGCAATCTCGAGGAACCGCGCGCAGAAATACGCTCGTTCCCGGTAGCTGCAGTTTCTTGTGCACAAACGCGTTCTCCTCACCTACATTCCAAAAGTCGTTTCTGGACCTCTTTGAGTTGGCTTGTCGCCTTTCTTCGGCAAAGAGACATGTGCCTCTGACAGCGCATCCATAACCGACGAAAATTCGCTTCCACAATCAAAACGCACAAGCCTTACGCGCACAAGATACGCGGTTGATATGCTCTTCCACGGTTATCGGAACAATCGGTTTTTGCCACGCGAGAAATGTTGATGATCATTTGCCAAAAGCCCTGGATCGGGGCGCCATCTCGCTTTCGGATGAAGCCACACAAAAGTGCCACCCGCCGGCATAGGGACAATCAGGAACTGCACCCGTCGAGCTGTCGGAATAATCTCTCCGACGTCGCTGAGCATGCTGGCAGAATTCGAGAAGGGTTCGAATGTTTCCGGTGGAAAATGTTCGACATCGCGATATTAAAAGCAAAGCAGATCGACCCCGAACAGATCGCTTGCGGCGAACGCTGCTGCAACGTAGTTTTCAGCGCCAATGAATTCGATGAGGTTATTCACATCGTGGATCGCCCATCGGTTCGTGCAGCTGCACCGCACGCTCAGCTTGGCCGTTAGTTGATGGGTGACTGCTTTGCGGCCCGAAAATCTTGCTGTGCGCGTGACCAACCATCGACCCGCCGCGTTCACCAGAGATAGGCGCGCTTAAGCTCGGTCATCTCGAATGGTTTGGTCACAATAGCCGTTCACGGCAGAGAAGGCAGCGTCCTATATAAGACTTTTTCGGACATTCGGCGGTAGCATCAAGATCGGCGGCTTCGATATAATTGCTGCTGTCATCCGAGAGAGCGCGCATAAATATGGTCGTGACCGTTCTGAGCTTGGCCAGCTGGATACCGTCGGTAACAGGCCTCTGGATTATCAAGCAGGGAAGCTGTCAAACGGAGCGCGGTGCGTTATCTTCTGATAGCCTGCAGGGCTTCGGGCAGCGCATTCGGCAAGTGACCAGCGTATGATCGGTCAATGCCTTCAATGAAATGCGACAAAAGCTTCTAGGAGATTGGGTCGTCAATCTACCGCAAGAAATTTCATTTGTTTTTGCCTAAATATCCAAGGCCTAATTGGCCCTGAGGGTTTAACCCTCAAATCACTTTGCATTCCTTGAGCGATACGACGCGGAAAGTTGTCGGTGACGGTGGTCGCGGAATTCGGGCCATTTTGGCTGGCAGGGTTTGTGCGGAAGAAATCGAAACATTGCCTCGGTGACTGGTTGAACGTTTGCATAGTGGTTTGAATTGTGTGTGACCCAAATCGTGCATGACGCCCCAAAGGGCGCTCGATTGGGTTTAAAGATGCGGGCATTGCTGGCAAAGAAATGCAATTTCAGCCCGGCGTTCTGGCTGTCGACCATGGCTGAAGTATCTTGGCAATGAATGATAGCGGGCATTGTCCGACAAAGACATGGATGTCGTCATGGTTTTTCGGTTGTTGCGCTCCAAACTTTGCCAGCATCTGTTTGGTTGTCTGGGCATTGCGAATCTTCTCGCCTCCACAAAAGGTGAACTGAAAGGTCTCAAGGTCAAGCGCGCCCTGAAATGTTGAGCCGCCTTGCGGCCTGATTGTCGCCTCCAAGCCGTCTTTTGTCCCTTGGGAAAACCCAGCCATGGCGGGCGGCTCTGGTTTCGGGGGACAGCGTCCAAAAAAGACAACCAATCTCATCTGCGGCCAACCCGTTCATAAGGGCCTCAAATATTGGGGCAATAAACGCAGCCTGTTGGCTTCATCGGCCCTGTGGCAGGCAAGCAATTGTGGTTTTTTTCCCCCTTTATACGCGAACCCCAAGGCGGCGCATCAGCTTGGCGGCTCCTGAAGGGACTGTAGCTCTGGTCGCACTCGGCCAGACATAAGGCACAGACATCATCTACGTTCGGTGCCCGGATGTTCGGTGAAATGGGCTTTTAAACCCGTTTCTTGCTCCAACCGATAAATGTCCCGTCGCTGGCTGTAGTCCTTCAAAACCAAAAATGACAACCCGCGGCTCCGGCAAAAAGCAAAAACTGCCCATCGGTCAGAACCGTTGAAGCGATATCCAAAATCGGCAAAACCGTCCGGCGTCCCTTCTCCTGCGTCCAGAAGAAGGAACGCTCGCGCACGTTTTCCAAAACAAGGGCATCAACTTTGCGGCGGCGGCAAAGCGCTTCAAGCGCTATGCGCTGCTCGTCGGATAAGGTGATATGTTTTGTGTCCTTTGCTCATACTCTCAAAATAGAGACCGCTGGCCGCCTGTGGCCATGGCGGCGAAGTGATTCGCACGCAGGAAACAATCATCAGGGCAAATTCAGGCGTAGGAGTATAACTTTTTCCCGGCAACAGCTCGGTATGGCTGTATCCTTTGTGCTTTCTATCTGATTGGCGAAACTTGTCCATAATTGGGGCGAATCTCGTTTAATACTTAGCATTTAAATCCAATTCAATCTTCTTTTACCTATTAATACGGGCGATGCAGCATTGGATTTGGAAAGCAGATGCGCGGGGAAACACACCGATGGCCAAGTATCGGTCTGGCGTAAGGGGAATCGCAACACGGTATCAACAACACGTACAAGCGTGCATCCCTATCATCGACAACCCTGCTAGCCGGAATGACGGGCATCGGGAGTGGCGGGCTTCACGTTTTTTTGTAGAGATAGTCGAATTGACAACTTGGAGCGATATGCCATCAGTGCGCTATAATATACAGGTAAACATATTATAATGAGCGGACACAACATGCGTACCAGCATCAAACCCCGATAGGCTTTGTTTTCCTATCAGCGACCTTGGTCGTCTTACCAGGGGCGTGTTGAGCGTGAGCATTGACGCAGCTGAATTGGCGGTTACGGCTGCAGAAGGCCCGGGTGCTGGCGCATATGGCGCGGTGTGGTGCTACGGCGACAGCCATATCTGCAGAAAGTCTGGGAAATGACCCCGATGAGCTCACAGGGTTTCTGGGACCGACTCGAGGCCGCAGAGCTGAATTGCCCGCACGGCTGATCCGAACGAACCGCCGTGCCAAGAATCTGGCGTCGCTCACCCGCAGGCCAATGAACGTCCTGTCGCAAATCGCACAGATTGGCGAGCCGCGTAGAGCCATCATCTCGACCGGGCTGACCCAAGAACAATGGCAGAAGACCCTTTCGTCAAACCGCGCCTGACCCTGCGGCAAAAATCTGGCCGCGGTTTGCGCGGGTTTTCCTTGCAAGAAGACCGAGGGGCGAAAATGAATCCCTATTAATGTCGGAAACGACCGGGTCAGCATCGATTGGCGCCTTGCTGGTGGTCAAATCGGGCCTGTGTGTCGATGGCGCTAATACTACGCCGCGATGACAGGAGCTGGTGCGCGTGTTCGAGACGAGGGAATCCGCAAATCAAGCTAACGATTGACCGCCTGTACTTTCGGGGTTTTCGCCTGTGGCGCAAAATTGATCGCAGGGCCGCTTGTCAAATGCGCTTGGTTCGACGCCCGAATTACGATTGCGTTTTATGGCGCTTTATTGTGTGGGCCAGTGTCCGCGGCGACCCTGTCCCCCCCACGGTCGAGGTTTCTGATGCGGCGCGCGCTTCTTGCAGGGGATCGGCTGCCTCGCGGGGATCGCGATTTCACGGGCATTGGTGGCGTGATCTGATTCACCCGAACGACGCAATCCTCGCGGATTCATGAACCTGATCGGCCATTATCCTAGCAGCTTCTGGCCGGCGCTGGCACCCTCACGATCGGCGGTCTGATGTTTGCCGCTATTCGGGTGGCAGTCGATTTTCCTGCCCTTTATGGACCCTGATCGGATTTTCTTGTGATTTGGTGGCGTTGTTTCTCGATGAAGGAAACCGTGACCGCTGACCCCGCACGGTTGAATTTCAGGCGCTCGGACGGACCTACAAGTCCTTGCTTGGCAATCCAGCCTGTTTATGAACGGCCGCCTTGGTCATGGGCGGGGCCCTTCTTGGCGCGCTGTATGCGCAGGCGAACATTCCTGCCGTTTTATCCTGATGGATCGAGGTCGGGCTGACACCCGGGGCGCAGTTTCGGCGCCTCTGATGCGGCGCAATACGGCAGCTTTTTTGCCGGCGTCGCTTTCTAGTGGGCGCCAGTTATGGGCCGTTTCTCGGCAAAACCGGCTGGTCGTCCGGGGCCCTGGTGTTCGTGGCCTTTTTGGGTAGTCCCTTGGGACTTTGCGCTGCTGCTGTGGCCACCCAAAGTTTCTTGCATGTGATGGTGCCCGTGGCGACCTATTCCTTTGGTATCGCAATTTTTGTGATGCCCGTATGTCGACCCGCAAGCGCTGGCCCCGTTTGGAAACGTTCGGCTGGGGGCAGCTCGCGTCGATGCCGGCTTTTAAATCCAGATGGCTCGGCCTGCTTGTCGGGTCAATCGGGGCGATGAATGGGCAATGCCCTTTTGGCGATTCGGCGATACTAATCCCGGATGATGGGGGCTGATGGCCTGCAATATCCTTTCTAGATCTAATCGGCAAGCTACCAGCCGCCGGCGTCACCGAACGGACCAAGCGGCGACACGCGCGAACCTGCGGGCGCCAAAAATCGCCGCTCCAAGCGGCCGGTGACTGCGCCAGAAAAATAGGGCACGTCGCTCCCCCACAGACCGGCACCTTCGTGGTGCGATTTAAAGATTATGTAAAACTGAAAAGACAGGATCGTCAAGAATGTACTCCCTTGTTCCGGGCTGCGCCACGCAGCTTCTTTGCAACGGCTATTTGTGCGGTGTCTGCCCCGGCAGTGGCAGCAGCAAAGGCAGCGCGCCCACTACCGCGCGCTGTACCGTTATGACCATGCAACGCAGGACGTGCAGCTGGCCCCACCACTCTGCGGGACGCGTTGTCGCCTCTGCCGAGGGCCGAGGTGCGGCCACAAGTGGCTGGATCGTCCAACCGCAACGTCCTGTTTACTGAAGGCGAACCGGTGGCAGAAGGCGATGTCCTTTTTACCATTGACTACGCAGTCGCCCTATGAGGCCGCTGATGGCACAGGCGCAGGCATCGGTCGCGCAGGCTCAGGCGCAAGCCCGGGTCAGCAAGAGCAAGGGCCAAGCCGCTTGCGAGAACTGTTCGTCGCGCAAATGTGCCGCGATCAGGCGCGTTGATGCGGCGGGCGCAGCACGGGGACGGCGCGGCGGGCGTCGTGCAGGCGGCCGCAAGCGGGGTTGCAATCGCCCAGATCGAGCTGGACCACACGCAGGTCCGTGCCCGCCCTGGTCAGGCGGAGAATAGGGCGGTCCCTACCAGCCCGGTGCGCTGGTAACCAACAGCCGAAGCAGCCTCTCGCTATTCATTCGCAACATTGAACCCGTTTATGTCGATGTGACGCAGTCGGCTCTGCAAGAACTTGCTTGATTGGCGGCGCGGCAATGCGGAAAAAACGGCTGGGCGACACCCCCGCGCGAGGTCAAGCTAACGCGCGGATGGAAGTATCTACGACCAGACCGGCACGTTTGAACGCGGCTGAGCCGGAACGTCGACAAGCAAAACCGGCGTGGTCGTTCTAGCGGATGGGGTTTGCCAACCTGACCGCCTGCTGCTGCCCGGCCATGTATGTTTCGCGTTTTGAAATGCCGACAGGGATCGCCAAGGATTGCGTTCCTTGTCCCGCAAGAGGCCTGAGCCGCGAACCGTTCGCGGCAGCCCTGGCGATGGGTGGTCAACGCCGACAATGTGGTCGACAGCGCCCACTGACAGTGCTAACAGGACCGCGGCTCTGACTGGATTGTCAGCGACTGGGCTATCAGCGGGTGACCGTGTGGATCCGTGATGGGCCTGCCAAAAGGCCTGCCCCCGGTGCCACTGTCACACCTCAAGAAACAAACCCGCCCCCCGACACCACGTCCGGGGACACCGCACCGGCACCCGCCCGATAAGCTTAATAGCCGAGCGTTTTTTTGCATAGGCCCGTTTCTTTATTGACCGCCCTATCTTTGCCGTGGGTGATTTCGATTTCATCATGGGTAAATCGGCGGTTTTGGTCGATCCTCACACCCTCCCGGTGGCCCAGTATCCGCCAAATCGCAAAACCGCCGTCGGTGGCTGTGCGTGCGTGCCTAATTCCCGGGGCCTCGGCGCAAACGGTGGCCAATACGGTCACACAGGTGATCGAAACAGCAAGATGACAGGTCCTGGACGGGGCTAACGCTTATATCTATCGTCGTCATCCACCAGCGCCGGCGGGTGTCAGTAATCTACGCTGACTTCGAAGACCCGGAACCAGAGTCGTCGATAATCGCCAGGTGCGGTGCAAAACAAAACTGTCCGGCAAAGCCTCACTGCGTTGTTGCCAAGAACCGAGTCAGCGTCAGGGCATCACAGTGCAGAAATCCTCTGCCGGGTTCCTTGGATGGTGATCGGGCTGATTGCCGAGAAACGGCCAATATGATGCCGACTGCCTTGGGCGATTTATAAATGCAATCCAATCTGGTCAATGAGAATCAGCCGCGTCGAAGGGTGGCACGTGGCAGGGTTGTTCGGGGCGCAATACGCCATGCGGCATCTGGCTTTGAACCCCGTAAAGTTGCTCCGCGTTTCGAGCTGACCGCCCATCCGACATCGTCGCAAGCCCGTTTTCGGCCGAGAACGCGCAAATTTCGGCGGGGTCTTTTGGCAGCCCCGTCCCGCGGTCGAAGGGCAGGCGCTGAACGCTACGATCAAACGGCACAATCCCTGCCTGAACCAGTCCCGAGATTTTCCGCCAGATTCGTGCCTGCGTGCGGAAAACCAACGGGTGGCTGGTGTTGCTGAATGATGTTTTTGCGGCGGTAGAAAGATCGGTGCGGAAAAGCTTAATGCCACAACTTCGCGCTAATAATCGCAATGCGCCGACCGGCATGGCGGTTCAGCCTCGCACCGGGTGCCAACGCACTGGATATCGGCCTGCCGCCGTCGAACAGCGGATCGAGGAACTGTCGGGCTTTTTCCCGAGGGAGTTCAGCTATGTTGTGCCCATCGGATACAACGCCTTTTCGTCCAAAATCTCTATCGAAGAGGTGATCAAGACCCTGAAATCGAGGGCACGATCGTGTTGGTGTTCATCGTTTATGTATCTGTTCTTGCAGAACAATTCGCGGCCACGCTAATTCCGACGCTTCCGTGCCGGTCGTGGTGCTGGGGACAATTCGGGGTGCTGGCGGCCTGTTGGGTTTTCCGATCCACGCCTGACGATGGTTGGGGCATGGTGGCTGGCGATGGTCTGTTGGTCGATGACGCGATTGGTTGTCGTCGAAAGAATGTCGAACGCAATCATGGAACAGGAACACATCGGTCCCGCTGGAAGCGACCGCGCAAATCGAATGGACCAGATCACCGGTGGCTTGATCGGCAATCGCTGTGGTTTGTCCTGCGGTTTTTTTCGTGCGATGGCGTTTTTCCCGCCCCTCGACGGGGTGAATCCTCAAAGCAGTTCTCGATCACCATCATCTCGCCATGACATTGTCGGTGGTGGTGGCCCTTACTCTGACGCCGGCGCTCTGTGCGTCGCTGCTCAAGCAGGGCCAAGCCCGAGAAGCGGCGCGGGTTTCTTTGGCCTGTTTTCAAGCCGCGGTTTTTGACCAAAACGCTGCGCGTACACGGCGCGGTTCGGGCTTGGCCTGGTGCGCACGTACCGCTGCGGGTCGGGCTGTTGGTCTATCTGGCGATCAAAATCGCTGCGATGTGTTTTCTTTGTTCATGCCCGCAACGCCCGCAGGGTTTCTTGCCTGCGAAGATCAGGGCACCTTGTTCACGCTGGTGCAAAGCCCCGAAATGGCGCCACGGCGGAGCGCGACGCTCGAGGTCATTCAAACAGGATCGAAAACTACTTCTTGGAAAACGAGGATGACTCGTTGAATCCGTGGTTTGGCGTTGGTGCTTCAGCTTTGCGGCCATAGGGCAAACCTTGGTCTGGTCTTTGTGCGGCTAAAAGAACTGGGGAAGAAACGCACCGCCGCGGCGCAAAGCGTGCAGGCGGTGGCCCCGGTCGGCGTTTGGTGCATTCAGCAATTCAAGACGCCATGGGTGTTTTCGCCACGTGCCGCCTCGGTCAGCCAGCTTGGCAAGTATCCGGCTTTCGTTTCTATCTGCAAGGAACACGGCGGGGCAAAGCCACGACAGCAATTGCTAGAGGCGCGCAACCAGCTGTTGGGCATGGCAGCGCAAAGCCGCTCATCGCCTCTGCCCGCCCCCAGCGGGTTAGAGGATGCGGCGACAGTTCAATCTAGATATCGACTGGCGCCGTGCACGGGGCGATGGGGGTCCAGCGCCAGGGATGTGGGCACGTTGCTGAAATCCAATCGCCTGGGCGGGTCGCTATGTGGGAATGACTTTGTCGATGAGGGCGGATCAAGCGGGTCTATGTGCAGGGCGAGGCCGGGCACGGCGGTGCCTTCGGATCTGAAGAATGGCGCGTGCCGCATGACAGCGGGCGGGTTGGTTTTGCCCTTCTCGAACTTTGCCGAAGGGAAGCTGGGCTTACGGGCCGCAAGGGTGAAACCGCTATAAACGCGCAACTCCCCGCGATGCAAATTCAGGGGTCCCCCCGCGCCCGGGGTCAAAGCACCGGCGAAGCCATCGCAGAGCTGGAACGTCTGTGACAGCAGTTGCCCCCCCGGTTTCCAGATCGCGTGGACGGGTCCTGTCGCTGGGAGAAACAAGAAAGCGGCAATCAGGCACCGCTGTTGTATGGTCTGTCGCTGGCAGCGATTTTCCTAGCGCTGCGGCGCTGTATGAAAGCTGTCGATGCCCCTTTGCCGGTGATGCTCGCGATGCCGATTGGGTATCCTTGGGACGTTGACGGGTGCGTATCTGTTTTGGCGGGTTTCGAAAATGGCGTCTTCTTTCTTAGGTGGGGGCTGCTGACCCGTCGTGGGTTCCTGAACGGGCAAAAACGCGATCCTGATCGTCCGAGTTTGCCGCGAAACAGACGCCGAGACGGCCGAGAGCATTTTTTGATTGCCTGCCATTGATGCAGTCAACGGCAACGGTTCCGCCCGAAATCATAATGACCTCATGGCGTTCTCATTGGGGGTCTTGGCCGCTGTTTCTTAGCAACGGGTGCCGGGTCTGGCGGCCGTACGGCATCGGGGCCAGGTGGTGCTGGCCGGTACGATTGCCGCGACCGTACTGGGTGTGCTTTTCGTGCCCTATTTCTTTGCCATGGTGGCCCGTTTCACTCGGCAAAGATCGGCCAGACCACCACGATTAAGCCCCGGCATCACCGGGCGATGAAAAATCTGGCGGAGGTACCGCTTGTGTTTAATTCTCCGCCCTTTGGCATGTCGGGTTCATTGACGACGCCCTTCGCGGGCCTAAATTCCTCTCCGAGGGAAGCACCGAAAGATTCCACGCCATTCCGCCAACAGTTTGAAGGAATAGCCAGGCATGATCAACTTTACCCTGAACGGCAAGAGGTGAGCGTCGACGCGCCCGACGACACGCCTCCTTTTGTGGTGCTGCGCGATACATGCGGCTGACCCGGCAACGAAAATTCGGCTGTGGCATCGCCCAATGCGGCGCCTGCCACCGTCGAGCTGAATGCGGCTGACCCGTCGCAGCTGTGTCCCCCCGATCTCGATGGTCGAAAGGGTCTTACGTGACCACCATCGAAGCGGTCGAAGGCCGCGAAGCGCGCCGCCGTACAGGCCAGCATGGGAAGCGATCGACGTGACCCAGTGCGGTTGGTGTCAATCCGGACAGGTCATGAGCCCACGGCCCTGCTGCGCGAGATGCCCGAACCCAACGGAACGAGGAATATCGATAATGCGATGGCGCGGCAATTCTGCCGCTGGCGCCCTATGTTCGTATCCGCGCGCGATCAAGAACGCGCGCCAAATGAGCTGGAGGGTTAAGCCCATGAACACTTCAAAAGCTTTTCCGTCGCGGTTTTTTCACGTCACGGCTTCTGCGGTCTGGTGGATCGGTTTGTTTCTGCCGGAAAATCACGCGCCCAATCCGGTGCCGCCGACCGCTTTTTGATCCGTCGGCTGATCCGGCTACCTTCGCAACCAAAGCATTTGTCCGCGTCGGGCCGGAATGACCGGTGACTGTCCATCATCAAGCATATCGGAATTCCGGTCAGGGGCCGACACCGGTCTCGCGAGCCTTGGTGCCGAAGAGTTGGACGGCCGACTGTCCGCATAGAATGCGGCGCCGAAAGTGCGCCGGCCAATGATGAACTCTAACGCCAATTCCTTGTTCGGAATTGCGGGACAGGCGGGTCCACGGCGAATGGCGGAACACTATCCTGCAGAATGCGCAAGCCCGGCGCCGCTGGGCGGCGCGATGCTGGTGGATTGCTGCCCGCGCGGAATGGGGCGTGCCCGCGTCCGAGATTACCGTATCGAAGGGGCGCTTTCTCACGCCAGGGCCACCAGAAGCGGGCTTTGGTGCCTTCCGCCCGAGAAGCCGGACAATGACGGCACTGCGGAGCCTAAGTTGAAGGCAGGCCAAGGTTTTATACTGATCGGGACCGATGTGCCCCAAGCTGGATACCCACCGCCAAGACGACCCGCAGGCGGAATACACGATGGGATGTGTAACCGCGACGGAATGGAAGACCGTCGTCGTGGCCCATCCTGACAAGATGGGCGCTGTCGTGGCAGCTTTGACGATACGCGATGCGCTGAAAGGTACCCGGCGTGATGCGGTGCGCGAAGAATCCCCGCAAAGGCGTTGCCGTTTATGGCGAAAAAACACCGGTGCCGCGCTGAGGGGCGGAAGGCCGTTGAGCGTGACGGTGGGACAACCGCAAGGCCGAAACGCGTCGACCGAACAGATACTACGCTGATTTTTTCCCGCGCCGCTGCAGAAGGGGGCCGTGCCCGCCGAAGAGATCGGCGACGCCCATGAAAGGGATCGACGGGCCGCTCAGGTTGATCGAGGCAGAATTCCCCACTTCCCCCTATCTTGCCCATGCCGCGACTCGACACCGCTGACGCCCGTGCTTGAAATGACCGACGGCAAGGCCGAGCTCTGGATGGGCTCGCAGTTTCCCTCGCTCGAACAAGCCGACGCTGGCAGCCGCACGCTGGGAATTGACCCGTCTGATGTGCGGATCAACGTTATGTTTGCGGGGGCAGCTTTGGCCGCCGTGCCGCAGCACACGTCCCCCATGTCCGCCGCCGAAAGTCGCCAAATCGCGAAAGTCCGCAGGCGCAAACTGGTTCATGGAAAGCTGCTTTGGGACGCGAGAAGATGACATACCGGCGGGCTATTAATCGTCCGCTGACCGTGCAAACAAGAATGAAGGGCGCTTGGACGCAGAC
>Ga0163217_1010945_pt1 | contig 15445 bp, 24 predicted proteins | sample SynspAceP_FD_185933 | JGI IMG/M metagenome (GOLD analysis project Ga0163217, IMG submission 185933) | Saline lake microbial communities from Ace Lake in Antarctica - Synechococcus sp. Ace-P (PacBio error correction) | ecosystem: Environmental > Aquatic > Non-marine Saline and Alkaline > Saline ...
AAGGGAAAGGAAAGGAAAAGAATGGGAATCCAAAAAAGCAAAGCCAAAAAAGGCCCCCCTTTGGCGGGGCCCTTTTTGCCGGCCCTTAAAGGAAGCCCGCTGCCTTCAAAAGTGCAACCCCTTGGGCGGTGCTCGGTGGCCGGGCCTGGGCCCCTGGGCAAACCCGCGATCGGCCGGTGCCTGGGCCCGTCCGGCCCCGATTCGCCATGGCCAGCGAGGCGGCGCACGCCGAATTTCCGGCCCCTGCCTGAGCGCCGAATGGCGGCTCAAGCAATGGGCTTTCAAAGACGACCCCTTCGGCCTCGAATCGCCCTCTCGGTGGCGGCGGGGTGTGTTGAGCCGGCACCGGCCCTTTCGCCATCTGTTTTCCGCTGGATGCTTTGACGGTAAGCCCCCCAGCGGCCGATTCCCATTCCCTGGCTGAGCCAGCCCCTGGCCTGGGCGCCGCTGAACGGGGATGGGCCGCCCCGATCGACCGGAACCTGCAGCCGGCTTTTGGTGTCACAGCGGGCCCGCCGCCGACGGCGGATCCCATGGCCGCAGAAGCGCTCAGCCCTCTGGCTGGGGGCCCTTGGCAGCGTGGGCCCGGTGATCTGGCCTGCAAACTGTCCCTTTGCCGGGTGGCCTCTGGTGGTGGTGGCAACCGGCCGCCAAAACTGTTGCATCGCCTGCGCTCCGCCGGCCTTACCCTGCAAGCCGTTCAGCGCCAAAAGGCGCCTCTCGCCGGTGCTTGGAAGCCAATCCACTGAAGGGCCATCGTTGAAACCGGGCCGCCGGGGCTTTGTTCAGGCGCCGCCTGTTCGGCGCGAATGTTGGCGGGGGGGCACGCACGGTTCAAGCCCTTTAATTCACCCATGATCGGCATAAGTGGGACACTGTGGCCAGCAAGTGCAGACAACATTGGTGCGGCCGCGACTCGGCAGGCCAGTCGAGGTGAATGTTCCCGCCACCACGGCGAATCTCGGGCCGGGAGGTTTGAATTGCCTTGGCGCTGCCTTGCCCTGGAACAATCGCTTCGTGTTGCGCTGCATCCGAAGGAGAATGGCGAGCGGCTTCGATGCTGCTGATGATGGCAGTGAGGCTCCCACCTGCGCGGGGGACCTGACAACCTCGTCTACCGTTCTGCCAGCGGTGGTCTGGAAGAGGCCGGCGAGGAGCCGGTGGCGCTGGAAGCGCGGGTGCGGCTGGCCCGTGCCGCCGGCTCGGGCCTGGGCAGCAGCGGGCCACGGCGATCGTGGCCGCCTGGACGGCGCCAAAATGCCCTGGTGGGAGAGCGTTGAGCAAGGAAAAGCTGCTGGAGTCTTGGCCATCGACATCGAGGGCCATCCCGACAACGTCGTGCCGGTCGTTGCTGGGGGCTCCTGCCTGAACCGCCAAAGGCAGCCTCAATCGCTGGCGGGTGGTGCGCTGCGAATGGAATGGAAAGCCGTCCCAAGTGGGTGATTCACCATCCCCGGCGCTCGTCTGCCCACCAGTGAGGCCCGCGGGTGGGATGCCGCGCCACGTGGCGATCACGGACGCCGTCGTCAATCTCGGCTCGCTCACCTGCTGCTGCAGGGGTTGCGCCACCGGCAACGGCGTCTTATCGCCCGATGGCATGCACGAACCGGCTTCACGAGCCCTACCGCTGGGGTCTGATCCCAAGTGGGGACGGGCCGTGCATGCGGCGGCCGCTGGCGAGTGGCGCCTGGGGGTGCTGTGATCAGTGAAGCCGGCCCAAGTCTTGATGGCCTGAGCAAACCGCGGGACTAAGGCCGCTCAAGTTGGGCGCGCCATGGTGGAGGCCTGGGAGAAGGGAAGGCGTCGCCTCCCCACGGGCCGAAGTGCTCCGACTTGCAGCCAGCCACGGCAGCCGCTGGCAGGCGCATGGAAAATCGCCCTGAGTAGTTCTACCAACTTGATAAATCGCGCACGCCGGGTCACCGGTGACACCGGATCCTTGTTGGCTGCCAATGGACGCCCACCCTGCTCCTTTCGGCCACAAGCCGGCTCACCACGGAGTTCCCCTGGCTCAAGCCCTGAATCGGCCCTGCTGCCGGCCGCCGGCGCCCGCTGCTCTCCCACCTTTTGCCGGGTGATGGCACGGACCCTCGCGGCCCACGTCACGGTGGCCTTGGTGGTGCTGCTGGCCGATCTTGCCTGCTGATGCTCTGGTTTTCAGCCAGCGCTTCGATGGCGGGCAGCCAGCGCCTGCAGTCTGGTGGAGCGGGTGCCCTGGGTTGCCGTTCCTGGGCCTGGAGTGGTCCGTTTGGCCGCTGATGGCCTCTCGGCGACGCTGGTGGTGCTCTCAGTGGCCTGGTCACCCTGCTGGCGGGTGGCGCCAGTGGAATGTGAACTAGAAAGACCAACCTCTACTTCGGCCCTGCTGCTGCTGCAGGCCTCGGCCCAGTCGCTGGTGTTCCTACTCCCAGGACTTTCTGCTCTCTTCCTGGCCTGGGAACTGGAGCTGGTGCCGGTGTACTTGCTGATCGCGATCTGGGGCGGGGCCCAGCGCCAGTACGCGCAACCAAAGTTCATCCTCTACACACGCCACGCCTCGCTGTTTGATTCTGATCAGCGGCCCTGGCCCTGGCCCTCGCGGTGAACAGCTTACCTGAATCTCGCTGAGCTGGCAAGCCGCTCCTAACGGCGGCAGCTTTGGTCTGCTCTGTTACCTTCGGTTTTCTGGTGGGTTTTCGGCGTCACAGGTTGCCGATCTTTCCCGCTGCACACCTGGCTGCCCGAAGCCCACGGTGAGGCCAAGTGCGCCTGTGTCGATGTTGCTTGGCCGCGTGCTGCTGAAGATGGGCGGCCTATGCCCTGCTGCGCTTCAACGTGCAGATGCTTTGCGCGGAGGTGCATTGCGGCTCGCCCCGGCCCTGATCGTGCTCGCATCGTCAACATCAAATTTATGGCGCCCTCAACGCCTTTGCCCCGGAAACGTCAAGCGACGATCGCTGCAGTTCGTGAGTCCACATGGGCTTCGTGTTGCTCGCAATCGGCGCGATCACAGCCTCGGCATTGAGCGGCGGCGATGTGCAGATGATCAGCCCGCTGATCGCCGCTTCGAATGTTTCTTCGTCCCGGCGTGTTTCTAACGAGCGCACCAAGACCCTCTCGCGATCCCGAACATGGGCGGCTTGGCCAAGGTGTGCCGAATGCACCTGTTTGCGCTTCTTCCTGGCCAGCTCGCTTGCCTCCCTGGCCTGCCGGGCATGAGCGGTTTTGTCAGTGAGATCACGTGTTTCCTCGGTGTCACCAGTAAACGAAGGCTTCACCACCCAGCTTCCGCATCGTCACGGTGCCTGGCTGGCGCGATCGGATCCTGGTTCCCTCACCACGGTTGTATTTGCTCTCGATGTGCCGGCGCGTGTTCTTTTGGCCCGAGGAATCCCGGCGTTGGCGGTGCTGGGCGACATGCGACCGCGCGAACTGGTGATCGGGCCTGGTGGTTGCTCGTGCGCCACCCCTGGCCATCGGCTTCTGGCCCCCGCCTGGCGATCGACTTCCTATGGCGCAGCACCACGGCCCTGGCCCAGACCGTGGCCAACCAAAGCGTGATCGCCCTCGAGCCGGCTTCGCCTGGGTTGAGCCCCACGCCCGGCGTGGCGGATCGGCTGAAATGGCTCAGAAAGCCATTTGATCCTCTGATGAGCGCCAACGTGATTGCGTCCCCGCTGCAGTTCCTCGCCCTTTGCTGGCAGGCTTCCGGTCCTGCCGGCTTCGAAGCGATCCACGACCGCCGAGCAGGGAGCAGCCAGATTCCCCTGCTGCTGTGATATCGCTCGGCTCAGCGCTCACAGCCCTGGAAGCCAACCTCAACACAGATCTGGAGCGGGCTGGGGCCCAGCGCGAGATCCTGGCCTGGGAGGCGGTGATGCAGCCCCTGCACCATCTCGCGAGCAGCTGCGCTGGAGCCTGGGGAGTGGTGCCGCCATCTGGTGGGCGTGTGCAACAGCCGGAGCTGCGTGAGGGCCACCAGAGCCCAGCAGGCGGCCGTGGGGCCTTCAGCCAACCGGGCCGGCCCAGAGCAGGCGATTACCGGGCCCTTGAAAAAAACTGCAGAGGCCGCACAAGCAAGCGGGGCCCGGTGAAAGCCGGTGAGCTCGATTGCCACCGCAGCAACGGGGATTTCTCAGCGGCACGGAGCTGCGCACGTTATCTGCTTAGCGCGTGTGGGGCCTCCAGCGACGGTGAGCAGAACAGCCCTTCAACAAGGGCAGTGAGGAACTCGCTCACCTCTCCCAGTGATTTTTTCCGGCAACCACGTGCCTTCGATTGCCTAAACCAACGCAGTGGAACGTTAACGCTGACCACAGCGGATGGGTGGAGGGCCTGCCGTCCAAGCGTGCTGATCAGCTTGGCCCAGGCGGCCGATCCAGTGACCCGAAACGGTGGGCCCCGTGCTGCTGGCCTTCGACAATGTCCCCGCTACGGGCCGTTTTCTGAAAATACAGCCGTCGCCGGTGACCTGCGGGCCTCTGGCCACAATGGCCCATGGGGGCGGGCCTCCAGCGGTGAACCGACAACGCAGCGCTGATCAGCCGCATCCTCACGCTCCGCGTGACAGGCCCGCCCGCCTTGGTTTCCCCATTGGGCCGATCTCAACGCCCTCGAAGAAGATGGCCGGCCTCGTGAGGCAGTTGGAGGCGCCCCTGCTTAAGACCTGCGTGCGGCGGCCTTGCCGATCGCCGAGGCCGAGCTGGCCGACCTTCCAGTCCTGCCGCCGCCCGCCACGGCGCCCCCGAGGCCAGCGATTTTCCAGCCCTGGGATCATGCGCGTTCTGGGCCGAGGTGTTACCAAGGAGCGCTTCGATCTCGACAGCGAAGCCCCTGGCGGGCCCTGGTTCCCGCTGCCCCCGGTGCTCGATGGCCTCTTTGCCCTCTGCGGCCTGTCTTGTTCGGGCATCCCGATCGTGCCCGCCGATGGGGAAGCGACCGAATCTGGCATTCCGGATGTGCGCTTTTTTTTCGCGTGATCGATGCCGCCAGCGCGGCGCGCATCGCCGCCTTCTCTCTCGACCCCACAGCCCCGGCAGCAAGAGGGGTGGGCCTGGATGGAACGACTGCCTGGGCCGTTCGCATCGATTTCAAGCTGGCACGCCCGGTCCTTGCCGTGGCCTACCTAATCTGCAACCAGAGCCCACCGGTTGGGCAGCCACGCCAGCCTGATGACCTTCGAGGAGGTGGAAACCTCTCTTTCCATGATTCGGCCACGGGCTTGCAAGCACAATGCTCACCCACCGTGGAAGCGGCCCGAGGCCCGCCGGCATCAACCACGTGGAGTGGAATGCGGTGGAACTGCCCAGCCAAAGTTCATGGAGAACTGGTGCTAACGACCGGGCCACCCTGCTGGGCATGGCCCGCCACTGGCAGACCGGCGATCCCTTGCCAGCCCGACAGCTTCGCCAAGCTGCTGGCCGGCCCGCACCTTCATGGCCGGGCAGCCACCTTGCGTCAGGTGCACCTGGCCTTTGGTGGACCTGCGGCTGCACAGCCTCTGGCAGCCGGAAAGGCCTGGCGTCACACCGCCCAGCTGACGTCCGCCCCCAGATCGCCACACCACCACGTGCTGCGCTGATCGAGGAAGATGCCTGTCTGCTCCTATCGGGCAACATCTTCGCGGGCGTTTATGCCGCGGGTACTACTCCTTAACAAATGGGCCGAAGTGCTCAGCGACGGATGCATTCAGTGCCTTTGAGGAGGTGGGCCCTGGAGAACTAGGCCGAAATCATCCGCCACCGTCCGCCGCTTTCCTCGCGACACGGTGCTGAGCCTTGCGGCAAGGCCGCAGTCCCAGGAGGTGTTCGAGCGTTTCCGCGGCCCGCCCGCCAGCCCACCGAAAGCCCTGATTCGCCACTCCGGCCCTGGCGACTAGCGCGGTCTGAACCAATAAGCCCAAAATGAATCCAGTTAATGAAAACCAGGGCCTGGCGTACGCGGCCAGGCCCGCGCTGAATCGCTGAGGATGCCCTGGTGGGTCACGGCGGCAGAGCCGTGCGGGGCCCCACAGGCAGCACCCCCCGCCAGCCCGGCCCGATCTGGTCGGAAGGGGTATAGAAGCTGCGGCAGTCGACCGCTTCGAGGGCACGGAGATCGCCATTGAGACCTGTGCAGCAGCGGGCTGCCCAGTTTGAGTTCGGCAATTCCACCAGCAGCCAGGATGGACAATCTGGGCCAGGGGCGTGCCTGCTGGGGGCTGGCCACACAGAAAAAAGCGGCGGGTGCGCCTTGTGCCCCACCAAGCTCCTGAATCCAGGTGCCGCCAATCACACCGCCCATGGAGAAAACCCAGCAGGTCGATCGGCTCGGTAGGCCCGAAGGCCGCCTCGATTCGACTCGCCCGGCGTTCAGCCAGGGCACCCATCCGGGTGGCTCCGAGTCGGTGGTGCAGAATAGGGAATCAGTAGTCGGGTCGCGCTCACCGGCCCAGGGCGTCACGCAGCGGTTGAACAGGCGTGGCGTGTTCCCCAGAGGCCATGAACCAAGTACCAGGCGGGTAGGCGGCCAGTGGATTGGCAGGCAAATCGGAATTGGCAGCCATCAGTGTGGATCAGGCCAATGGCGCCAGCGCTCCACGCTGACGCTCCCCTGGAAGCCCGGCCACCGGCGCCTGGCATTTGCAGATCCTCCACCCGCAGGGGCACCGCCCGTAAGAGCTGCTCCAAGCGGTCCATCCACCAGCTTCGGCGTAGTGGCTCCAGCGTGAGGCAGCGCAGCTCACGGCCTGCGCCCTGCAGCGCCTGGACCCCAGGGCGTAATCCAGGCTGAGGCTGAGATCGTCGCTGCCGGCCGGCTGGGGTTGCAGGTCCGTGCCAGAGGCTGAAAGCCAGCTCGAACACTGACCCAGTTGGCGCTCTTCTTCCAGTAGCCCACTGGGCCCAGAGCCGCAGCCCGCGCATAATGGATCGCATCGTCCCACCCAGGGGCTCCCAGCGTTCAAAGCGGCAGGGGGCGATGGCGAACAGACGCAGCTGCCAGCATCGCGCCACTCTTCGCCCCTGTATCGCGGCGATCTGGCCGTGGCCCACGCAGCCGGTAAGCGGTAGGTGATCAGGCCTCCCAGACCCACAGGGCCCCCCGCGGCGGCATGGTCTGGTGCTGAATGCCGAGCTCAGCGCCGAAGCCGTAGCGGAAGCCATCGGCGAAGCGGCTTGGAGCAATTGTGAAACACGCCCGGCACTGGTCCCACTGTGGCGCAAGAAGCACTCGGCGGTGTCGGTGTTTGGTGGTACAGATCAGCTCGGTGTGCCGGAGCCGTAGCTGGCGATGTGCGCCAATCGCCTCCTTCAGGCCTGGCCACCACCCTCACCGCCAGCACCAGCCTCGAATATTCCGTCAACCAATCGCTGCGCTGGCGGCCTTGGCCACACGCGAGGGCCCACAGGCGGCTGGATCGCCGCGCAGGCTCCACGCCGGCGGCAGTGAAGGCCGGGATCCCCGCTCCAGGAAGGCGGCAGGCCACCTCCTGGTGAACCAGCAGGGTTTCGGTCGCATCAAGGCTGCCGGGTACTGGGTCCTTGCCTGTCGATCGCAATGCCGCAGCGCCTGAATCGAGGTTCACCCTGCCGGTCCCGACGTATTGATGGCAGATCCCATCGCATGCCCCGAGCACGGGGATGCGGGGTTGGTTCCTGGATTGAACTGCACCAGGTCGTTCCGACCGCGCGGAATGATCAGATCCACAGGCCATCGAGCCTGCAGGCCGAGCTTCCTTACGCGTGATGTTGAGGGCAACGCCAAGGCAGCCTGGCGCCACGGCCGTGCCTGCCCCGCCCCCTGTGGAGCGCCTCCACAATCGCCTGGCAACTGCGGCTTGGCCTCGCGCCTTCCGTTGAGGATGGGCGCCGTTGCCCCGGAAGCGGATCGCCAGGCGGCGATCTGGAATCCCGCATCGGGGCGCGCCCTCAAAGATCACCCCCCACCACCCCCAGCGGCACGCTGTAACTCCGCTCGAGGACCAGGCCCTCATCGGAGTTCGGTGTGGCAGTTTTGGCGCAGCCCGGAGCGGATCGCCCAGGGCCGCCACCTGGCGCAGCCCAGCGAATGGCCGCCGACAGAAGTTTGCCTGTATCCAGGCTTCAGCGCCCCCAGCAACGCAAGCCGCCAGCTGGTCGTGCTCGGCGGCCTCAAGATCAGCCCGGTTGGGCGGCCCACGAATGGCCCTCGGCGTCTTTCCTCCCAGGGCGCCAAGCCATGGCCTCCAGCGCCCTCTGCCGTTGCTGTCACTGGTCTGGGCCCGCCATCGCTGCTTGACGCACGGCGCTGGCCCGTTGGCAGCAGATCGGCCGCTCGGTTTCGGGGACGGGATCCTGGACGGAATCGGGAATGGATTCAGGAACAGAAGGCAAACCATCATCCCATCCGATCGAGGGCGAGTTTCGCCGTTCCTCCAGCCGGCCGCCCCATGCCCAGGGCACAGCGCCGGATCTGGAGGCCCCTGGCGGCTTTCAGGCAGCCACCGCCTCCTCCACTTCACGCCAAGGGCCGGCAGAAAGTGGTGGCTGGCGCCGCTGAGGCCACCGCCGAAGCAAGACCAAGTTCCGGGTGAGCACGTAGATCAGGAACTGATCCCCACTCCCAGCAGGCGCCATATTCCGCCCAAGATGGCCGGGGCTTCGCCCCCACCCGCATCGGCGCGGCGGCAGAGTTCGGCGGGATCAAGCGGCTGAGCCGGCGAGCCGCTGATGCTGCAGTACTGCTCCAGGGAGCCCCCGATTTGCCCGCTGTTGCAAGGGAGGCCAGCCCGATCCCAGCCCTCCCGAAATCAGGCCCGGTTCGCAGGCGGCGCCCCATGGGCCGGTGAACAAGCCTCCGCCCAGCAGCCAGCCCACGCCTCCCACTGTGGCCCGTACCCAGGGTGAGCAGCAAAGCACGTTGGCGTAACCCCGGCGGCGCCGGCCCAGGCTTCGCCCACGGTGGGCGGCGTTGCCGTCCGTTGACACAGCGTGACCCGCCCGTTTCAGCAGGGCTCCAGCCCAGGCGGCCACGGCACCCTCACCGCCAGCCCGGCAGGTTGAATGGCAGAGCCGGGCCACCCGGCTGGCGCGATCCATTGGGCCGGGCAAGCCCCACGCCCAGACAAGCGCCGCCTGGCGTTGCGGGTCGAGGACGCTGATCCGCCTCCACCGGCCGTGGTCAAGGCCCCAGGCAGGGCGGCTTGAGGTGTGGGCCAATGCAGCTCGCGCCAGGCAGGTGCCGCTGGAGCTAAAGCGGGCCACTTGATCGCCGTGGCCGCCGAATGTCCGCCCACCGATCAGCTGGGTGGGGAGTCATCAAGAAAGCGGAAGAACAGTTTGCCAGCCGAGGTCTGCCAAGCGGCCTTCGGTGTCGAACGTGCCTGGAAGGCCGATGTTGTCGTGGCCTGGTAGCGGAGGGTGAGTTCCTCGGGGGGATGTGCTGCGGTTTCGGGCGGCCAGCACCGAGAGTTAAGCGGTCGCTGAAGGTCCAGACCCAGTTCAGTGCCCAGCACCACTGGCTCGAACAGACTGTCCTGTTTCCTCAGATTTCGTTGACGCGACGGGGTGACGAAGGTGGGATAGATCGCGAAGCTGACCGCTGACCGAGGGCATCGGGTGAGGCTGCTCAACAACGGCGAGAGCAAGCGTCTTGGCCACCACCGTGGCAGGGCCGACCGGCCCATTGCGCCTGCTGAGCCCGCCACGGTAATTGCCACCGATCAGGCCACCAGTTCGCTGCGCTCGGAGATGGGCGGTTGCTGCGCAGCTTCGAACGACTCGCCGATCCGATCGGCCGGGCCGCTCACCTTGAGCACGACGCGAACCAAGTTGAGCTGGTCAAGGGGGTGAAATCACCGCGCAGCGGAGAGATCCGTGAAGCGCGCTGCTGAATCCTGCACAGTGGTTCAAGGTGTTTGGAGATGCGGGTGCGCAGAGCGATGTTTCCAGGAAGGGCACCAGCCCCTGGGACGGGGTGAAACACCGCCCAACGGTTCGGCGCGTCGGGATCGGGGTAAATTGGTGTGATAGAAACTCAGTCTTCCGCTTCAGCAGCCCCACCACGCCCCTGGCCGAGAGGGTTCCTGTCCGATTGGGTCCGTTGAGGGTGGAGCAATCCGCACGTTCTTGAAGGTGGCCACTGGTGGAGCAAACCACCAGCAGATCGGGGCCGAAGCTGAGCCCAAGTCGTTCAGCGCACATAGGAAATTGGGAATCGCACTGCCGCAACGCCAGCCGTCCGTTTTTCCAACCTCGGGACCGAACAAACACCAAGGGCCATTTGGGAAGTCCCATTTCTCCTGCCACCGCTGCTGGAGACCCGCCACCGGCTCGACCATGGCCATTGCAATCGCTGGCGGCCCAGGCCACCAGGCCTGAGCATTGAAATGCTTCCCTTGCCTGACCTTGCAGCTCGCCCGCCCAGCAAGGGCTTGAGCAGGCTGCCGCCCGATTCCCAAGCTCGCCATCGATGTCGCTTCGAGTCGGGGGACCACGGATGCGGGGCCTGCTGATCTCCACAACCAGGGGAATTGCGCTGAGCTGTGACCCTCGGTGAGGCCCCAACCGCCGCCACCTTGATCGTGCCCTTTTCCACCCACGCGAGCGCTGAACTCCTGAACTAGCAGCTCTTCGAATAAGACAGGATCGTTGCTTTCGAGCTGTCGCACCTTCCTGGCCGCCCAGACGCGAGTTCGCCCTGCGAAGCGCAAGGAAGCTCGTTGCCACTGGCTGCTGAGGCTGCGCGCACGAGCACTTCCAGGTCAAGCCGCTGCCTTTCTGCAGATCGTCTCGCCCCCGCGATCAGTCCCATTGAGAAAGCCGCAGGCCATCGCCCCGACTCGAATAGCCGCAAGCGCAAGCCCTCGGCCTCCGGATCCAGGGGCACCATCAAGCGATCAGATCGACGCTGTTTTCAGCGCCCCCGCCACGGCAGGGCACCCTGGACAATTCAGGTTGTTGCCCGCCAGCGACAATTCCCCCTGTTCCACGGTTTCAGCGGGTGTCCATTCAAGAACCTCGCGCAGCGCGATGGTGTCCGAGAAGCTGGGCTCCTCATCCCGAGCTGGTATCTGACCCTTCAAGTGAGAGAACCGCCGCGCAAGCTGGCCGGCACGGGGTGAAGAGAGCCAGCAGGCTGAGCCGGCAGGCCATCGAAGCCAAAGAACCCTGACCACCGCTGAGGGCCCCCTGGAATCGTCACCACCAGAGGCTCAAGTTCCCAGCGCCTTATCTTTGTCGGCGCCGCCTCTGCCCAGAGATGCCCCTTGGCGGCCAGAAATCGAGCGAAGCTGCCCGATCGTTTGGACCAAGCAACGTGAGATCCGGCCATCGACCAGGCCGCGCAGATCCGCAGACGCAATCGGGGCCGATTTCCTCTGGAAGTCATCCTGGAAGGCGGCAAGGCTCGCTCCTTTGGCCAAGTTCAGGGCCCTGAGCTGGGTGTCGATCGATTCCCCGATACGTTTCCAATCAGCAAAACGCGTGCCCAGATCCTCGGCCCCGGCCCCTGGGCAGCGACCTCGCCCCCGGTCAACGGCCAGCTCCCCACCAGTTGCTGAACAATCTCCAGTGGCAAGCCGGCGACCCTCGCAGCTTGGGCGCGAAGAGCTCCATTGGTCTGTCACTGGTGGTGTAGGTCACCAAACCTCCCTCCAGCGCCTCAGCGAACCTTGACTGGAACAACCGCTTCGCGGATTCCGCCGCTGGCCGTGAGTCCTTGGCCCAGGCACTCCCAGCACCATGGGACCGCTCAACCGTGAAGCGAAAGCCGCTGGCCGCGCGCAGCGGTTTGGAATCGAGGCTGCGCCTGGCCACTCAGCGTCCGCCGATCGTGTGGGGCGCGCCGTGGGCCCCGACTCCACCGCGATCCGTCGAAGGGAAACTGCCTCCGCACCCATTGGTAAGCGCTGGGGGCTGCCGAACCAGTCGCAACTGCCCTTCGCGTCGCTCCAGCACCACCTGTTTGCGGCAAACCAAGTTTCGCTGAGAGGAAGGGCCACGCCAGCCTCGCCTGGCGGTGCGGGCCTGGGCTGCCAATGCGCAGGCGCTTCCCGCGCCACGTTGGCCGTGAGCGACCCCGCCAGGTTTCCTTGAGTCGAGAGCGGCCCGCCACCGGGTTGCGCAACGTGAGCTGGACATCAGGACGCAAGGTCTGCGAGCGGACCACGCAAGCTGCCGCTGGCGGCCGAGATCGCCTTCGAGCTCAAACCCCGAGCAGGGGCTGAGTGCTGCAGCGCAAAAGGCGGCGCCGCGAAGGCCAGGGTCCAAGTTTGCCTGCCAACCAGCCCTCGCCGTTCTGCCAGCGGCAAGGGCAGGGACGCCGCTGGCGCTCAGCTCAGGCTCTGAAGCTCCGTGAGACGCAACAGGTTTTCCTCTCCAGGGCCAGGCTGGCCCGGGGCCGGGCCGAGCACGTCGTCTTGGTTCACGCTCAGCCCATTTGGGAAGCCCGGCAGCCATGCGCTGATCGTGCCCAGCGGCCCTGAGCCCGGCGGAACCGGCGGCGGGCCTCGAAAATTCTCCAGCAAGGGGCCCGCCGGCTGTGGCCCAGAGAACTGCGCACACGGGCTCGCTCCAGGTGCCGCGAGACTGAGACGGCCGCTCGCATTGCTCTCGCTCGAGCCAGGATTCCAGCCATGGCGCCGACTCCCACAGCGAAAGGATGTACGCCAAGGCCGGCTATCGAGGTTGAGGGGGGCCACAACGGCCAGCGAGAGCAGTTCCGAGCGTCCCGAGTTTGAGCTGAAGCTCAGCCAGCCGCAGCGTCCAGCGACTGGCGGCCAGTCGGCCAGAACCTGGCCGCGGAACGCAAGGTGCTCCCGGGCTGGTCGGGTTTCCGCGCCCGAGCGGAAATTTGCCCGGCGAATCTCCAGCCGGGCGCCCTGGCGCCAAGGGGCCCGCGCAGGTCGAAAGCGAGTGGTCCCCGTTTGGGGTCCTCGGCGGTGGGCCGAAGAGTTCAAACCCAACGCTCCAGCTCCAAGCCTGCCGTTGAGGACCCCCTGCCAGTTCGCCCATTTGCCCAGGGGGTCTGCTCAGATTGGGCGCTCTCCGAGGCAGCGCAGCGCGAGGCGTCGATGCTTCAATGGGCCTGGCAGGAGTTCGTCTTCCAGCCCAAGGCCGTTGAAGGTTCAGGGCGCCATTGCAGCTGTTGCGACCGTCCTGCGGCTCAGGCGCATGGCGGCCATCCAGCCAACCGCTGGCCTGGTGCCCTGGTGGTTCGGCAGCAAGGAGACCAGACCCGCCAATGGCTTGGCGCTTGACACCTGAGGTTGAGGCGGACATTGCCTGTGTCCCAGTTGGCGTCACCTTGCAAGCGCAAAAGCGGCCTTCGGGGCGGCAACAGGGCTGCTCTCCGAAGCAGGTGATCGCGCTGCGGTGGAGGGCGACGCTGAGGGCCCCGTCCCACTCCGCAGCTTCAGGTTGAGCGGCTTGACCGCGACGGCCTGGCAGGATCGACGAGCCGCACCCGCAAGGGCCAGCCGGGGGGGGCTTTCCCTTGGAACGCCGCTGAACACCCAGAACTGGCCCCTGGCGTTGGGTTCCAGCCCAAGGCTGCCGCCCTGCCGCCCAGCTGGACCACGGGTCAACCCCTGAACAAGGCTGGCCAGGGGGCGATCGCTACCCCAAGGCCCTGGGCCTGCGGCCCGTGGAGTTATCGGCGGGACCGGCCTCAACCCGCTCGGCCCGATGTGCCAAGTCCCCCAGGGGTGCAAAACCCTGGATAGGGGCCCAGTTCAGCGGATGGGCCCAGCCCCTTGCCCGATCTGGCGTTTCCAGGGTCCGGGCCGCAAGGTTGGCGATAGAGCCTGCAACGAGATAGTCGCGCGAACCAGATGCCGACCGCGGTTCCGCCACCGAGAACACCCGCCAACACGAGGAGTGCGCCAATTTTCAGCTTCGGCAACCCCTCTGGAACGTTTGTGGTTACCGCTTGAGGTTTCCCGCAATCTCATAAGGTGATTTCATTGCCGCCCAGCCCCCCCATGCCGCGTTGATCCCCTGGTTGCTTGGACCGTCGGCAAATGGCTGGTGCCGCCGCGAGTGTGCCTGGCGCTGTTGATGTCGCGGGATTTGTCTCTGGCTGGGGAATCCGCTTTCGCCTGGTGGGCATCACCACTTCACGCGCCCTGTTTGTCGCTGTCTTGTCTGCCTTCGCGATCAGCTACAACCCCCCGGGTGCTGGTGGAGGGGCGGTCCACGGCACCGATCGTGTTCGACAAACGGCAACAACCTGGTGGTAGCCCCGTTGCGGCCGATCTGCCCGCCCGAGGCTTTTTGCACCCACGGCCAACAACTTGGCCCTGACCTGCGCGCAATGGCCGCTCCAGCCCCGATGGTCTGGTGCATGTGCGCCTGCGCGCGGGTTGAACCGTGGGCCCGGGTCTCAGCCGGCCGGTGGATGTTGGCGAAGCCACCCGCAACAAACCGGGGCGAGGTGGCCCTGCTGCTGCCTGACGCCAAACCGCCATCGGCCACTGCCGCTTCACTTCCAGGCTGAGCAACGCCAAGCTTGAACTGCAGGGCCATCTTGATGGCAGTCCCTGGCCCAGCTGAGCGACGCTGAGCTGCGGTTCGGTTGGCCCGCAATGGCGTGCCTCAGAGCCAAGCGGCTGATCAAGCTGCGCGCCAGGCCCAGCTGATCGTGGCGTATCGGCCTGGCGGCGCCGATGGCGGCCCTGTTTGCTCTATGCCGGCATCGCCACTGCGATGGCCTGGGCCCAGGGCTCCCCCCAAACAATGGTGTCAACTCGGCCGGCTGCAAAACGCTCTTGCCGCCAACCACCCCTGCCGATGGTCAGTGCGCAAACGACAACGTGCGCCAGTGGAATCAGTGCGGCCCGGCGCAAGCAACCGGTCGCTCGCAAACTGAAACCCGACCGGGCCGTAAAGCCTGGGGGTAACCGCTGAAATGGATGTGTTCCTTTGCGGTGGATCGTCTGTGTTCCTCGATTGCTTTCCTCTGCGATCGCTCGCCTCGGCCCCTGGCCTGTTTCTTTTGGCCCTCGCCACGGCGTTCAGCGGCAGTGCCTCGCGATCGCGGCCTCTGCTTGCTGGAGTCCGTCAAGCAGAACCACAGGTTAGCCAAAAGCTCTGCGGCCGAATTTTCGCAAGCTCAACAGCCCAGGGGGTGCGTTTCCTCCTCCCCCCAGGCCGATCGCCAATGGTGCCCGCCGTCAGGGCAATCAGCCCCCTCCGACGCTGAAATTGTCTCACCTTACGTAGTTGCCTGCAACGCCCCGACGTCGCTTGAGTGCCTCCCCCCCTTCGGGGAGTGTTCGATGCCTGGAATGCCCTGCCCCGATGGGGTGAAGCTGCCACCCGCTCTGGAAGCCGGCCGTGGGCGGCCTTTGCCGGTGCTGCTGTGCGGCAGCCTCCTACCACCGGGCGATCGTCCTCACGGTTGAAGCGCCCAACCCCACCTGGTATGCCAGTCAAGGGCTTTGGTTTGCCGTGGCAGGACTGCGCGGCGTGGCGACTCGGACGGCAGCTTTGCCGGTTTCGGCTCAGAG
>Ga0163217_1088925_pt1 | contig 15444 bp, 8 predicted proteins | sample SynspAceP_FD_185933 | JGI IMG/M metagenome (GOLD analysis project Ga0163217, IMG submission 185933) | Saline lake microbial communities from Ace Lake in Antarctica - Synechococcus sp. Ace-P (PacBio error correction) | ecosystem: Environmental > Aquatic > Non-marine Saline and Alkaline > Saline ...
ACTAACTCACACTGGATTATATATGGGTTTTACTCTTTCCAAATGGTTTAAGTTAGTTGCACAGATGTTATTATTTATTACAATGAAATAAACCAGATCGAAATAAGTTCCCTATATGAAATCATAATAAGTTGTGGTATTAGTAATTATTTTATTGGGCTTTGGTGGCTTTTGCTATTTGCCTTTAAATCGGGACTTTTTTGAAAACCTCCAAGAGGGGTAGCCGATTTGAAAGATGCCTGAGAGGTAGACTATAATTATCATATAAAGCCTACTATCTTTTCGGATAAGTTGTTATAAACCTGCCACGCCCGGATGCCCAATAAAGCGAAAGCGGGAATTAAGACTGGATAAAGAAAGGAGGCCTCTTTCACAATTGCCGGAGAATCCCGGGAAAATATGCCATTGTAGGCCGGAAAGCCCCGGTAGAGCTTTTTGTACCAACATAAATAGTTTCCGATGACCCAAAACAGTTTGATGCCCCGCCGATTCCCAGTTGGAAATTTGAATCCTTTGAAAAAGAACTTTAAAAAAATGGATTGAAGCAGGGGCGGGCCAAAGTTTGAAAAAGCGCACTGGGCCTTTATCCCGCCTAAAAAAGCGGGCTGGCCAAACGGAACAGGCGGATTGGGCCCAAAATGAGATAGATGCTTTATTTTGGAAAAGTTGGAGGAATCGATATTGGTCCCTTCTAATAGAAGCGGAGAGCATACCTTAATCCGTAGGATGAGTTTGGGATCCTGTAAGGGCTGCCCCCGCAATGCGAAGAAGGTAAGAACGCTTTTCTTTCGGTTCCCCAGGAGAATTTATTGGAACAGGCGATAGAATGAGTTTTTGGCTTCCCACGAACTATGGGGAGCGATAACCCAGGTCTGGTTTGGAATGTGGCCAGATATGCGGATTGCCCATGGCTATTCAGGACGATGCTATTAGAAGTATGTGGCCTTGGAGCGCTGACTGGCGGAGTCCACGGCATGTAACCACACTTCCTTACAGATGAATGGAAAGTTTTGACACAACAATGCAGGCTGTGACGAGGCGGAACACTAGAGCGCAGGATGCTGAATTAAGGAAAGAGGATCCTCGAACCCGCGGATTCAAGCAGGTAACGCCAATTCCTATAACCCATGGGAGGGGGGCATCAATACACAGAGGCAGAATAACCTGGTCCTAATTATGTAGTGGACCGTACCCACATACCAGCTGGGGGAAGGCATTTTGGGCGCTGTACTTTGGGAATGCGCTTCCAATAATGCCATTGAACCAGTAAGTAAATGACCCAAGTTGTATACAACAAAAGGAGATTTATTTTCGAAAATTTATTCTTCTTCAATATCGTGGTATTGAACATTAATGGTGCATTGCAAAAGACAGTGGTGAATAGCTTTTAACAAAAAAGGAGTATTTTTGCCGGATGCACCCTTTTTAACAATTCCCGATGAGTGAGAACCCAAAGGCCCGTTTTAATCCTTTATCAACCAAGGCCTAAAGGAAAGACGTCAAGGTGATGGTGATGAAACGATTCCACTCCAGAAAAGACAATACATATTTCAATCGTGGGGCTTATGACAGTCCGGGAGAGGAGGGTAACGCCAAGCCCCTGAAAATAAATAATTCCATAATTCGGAACAACTTCCAAAAAATAGAATTGGGATTGCCAAATGGGTGGGGGACCGATGAAGGAACAATCCGTTGGACATCAAAAGGGCTTCGTTTGAAATAGAATTGGGGGATGTTGTTTCGGGAACGATTGGTAGTGACACTCCGAAAGGATTTCGGGTCAGGGAAAGCCTGCCCCACCACATCCACAATTATTGGATTGGCTGGCAAAAGGATTTTATGGGAACCACGATGGGACAGTTAATATCTTTTAAAAAAAATAATGCTTTCCGCCAACTTACCAACAAAGTTTCCATTGCAACAGAGGAGTCCAAATGGCGGACCCGACAATAAATGGGTTTCAAGGCCCTAAGATTTGAGGATGAGGCGGAGAGATAATACGGGATATGTTCTGGCCACCAGTGGGCTGTTGAAACAGAGAATAGGGGGTCCAAGTGTAAAAACCTTACCAACCTCCGGGACTTTTGGGAAGAAACCACGGCCGGGAGCAACAAGGGGCCGGTTTAACCAGTTACGTGCAAGACAATGGTGATAAATTGTAACATAGACGTTCCCTGTACACCTTGTGGAAAAGGACGCTGCGCCCACCAAGTATGTCCATTTTGATGGCGCCCAACAGGGAATTTGGTGAAGTAAGAAGGCAAAAAGACCAATACGCCTTTACAGCGCTGGCACTCAGAACGATGTCAAATGTTGGAGGCGCCTCGGGTATTGGCCACAATACCCATTTTGGAAACCAACTAGATTCCAACAATGGGTTAACGCAACCCTAGTTTTCCGGCGGTCCAATATTGGTGCGTGAGATCCGCGAAGAAGGAAAGAAAAAAGAAGTTCCTTTGAGAGAAATATAATAATACGATTTGACCAACATGGATACACTTTTTTGAATGATACAAGAAAGTGCTCAGAATAAAACTTGATTGCCCACATAGGCGAATATAAAAGGTCGCGCACGTATCCCGTCCAATAACGACCCGCTTGCACACTATATCGCTTAATACCGCACTAGTGTGAATATATAATCTTGACGAAAAATTACCAGAGATAGCGATTATTGTAGTAGAAGTGTTTGACTAAAGCAATTAAGGAAGGCGTAAATATTATATATAATTAAGACAAAAATTATAACTCGAAAATTCTCGTAATTATGATTCCTATGATATATGTATAAATCTAAGATAATAATATAACTTGTAACTGAATAAGCTATATCTTCTCAATGGCGGGTAATAGAATATGAGTATAAGTCATTTTCTTTCCATAACACATTGAACAAAATTAGAAATGTGAAGTTCCTGATGAAACACAAAAAGTAAGCTAAAAGTAATTAATTTTATTGGCGCTTAGTTTGCTTTTTGTATAAAACTGTTCGCCTTTTAGATCGGGCAGATTTTTTTTTAATATCTTGCCCAGACGTATGTGAGCGAGGTTCAATTCAGAAACTGAAGAGGTCCGTGGACTATAATTTCCATATTAAACTATACTTTCGGATAATTTGCTTATAATATTATCGTCCTGCCAACGTGACCGGACGCCAACAAGAGAAAAGGCCGCCTAAAGGCTGGACCCATTGAAAGCAGCCGCCTTTGCGGACTGGCCGAGAATTCCAGGGAAATATGCCATTGTAGCCGAGAAACCAGCTAACAGTGTGTTGTACCAAAATGTGGTCGTCGATACCCAAGTCAACTTATGCCCCTCCGGATTCACAATTGAAATTGAATGTCATAATGAAAATGAAACCTGCTAAAAAAATGGATAGAACAAGGTGCAAAGTTTCCGAAAAGCCACTGGGCCTTTATTCGCGCCAAAAGAAAGCGGATCTTCCAAAACGGTGCAACAGAAGGGTTGGGTTAAACTAAAGAACGAGGATCCTTGATGTCCTTTATTCTTGTAGAGCGAAGTTTGTAGAGAATACTGAACTTTAGCCCACCGTTCTAAACAAAGCAAGGAGGAGCATAAGTTGGAATCCGAAGAATGAGTTTTTGTAATATCACGGGTCTTTTCACGCCCAATTCGAGGCAGGTACAACGGTTTCTTTCGGATTCCCCCGGATAATTATTGGATACAAGGAGCCGTAAGATGTATGTTTTTTCTGGCCTCTCCTGCATATGGGGAGCGGAATGACCCAGGTCTGGGCTTGGATCTGGGACCCGATACGTGCGGATTCCCATAGCTCATCAAGCACGGAATAAGTCTTAATAGGAGTATGTGGCCCTGCGAGATTGGGTTGATTCAACGATTCCAAATGAGAAACTCTGCCGCTAATGACGATTTTTTGACACACAGCAACTGGCGGGTGCACACCTAATGCCAGATGGATGCCAGTAGGAACAGGTCCTGGCCCACGGGGCTTCAATAGGAAGAGTCCATAACACAAGATGTGTAGTGGTGTTATACAGGGAAGGAAACACAAGGGCAAGAAGCACGGCGACTCGCTATTCATGTGAGGTTGGATCAGAACCACATACCCACTCGCAAGGGAATCTAGGTATCTTGAACCTTGAGGAAATGCGCCAAAATGCCATGACCATCAAATATGATCAGTTAATAAACAACGGAGACTATTTGAAAATCTAATTCTTTCTTTACATAAGTAGATAGAAAAAGGGCTGCGCAATGGATACCCGTACAAGCGGCAACCAGAAATCATTTTTGCAGAACGCCCCTTTTATAGCTATTACCGATAAGGAGTCCAAAGGAGTAATTTTGTCATTTATCAATAAGGCAAAAGGGGTTAAGGATGTTAAGGTGATGGTCATGAACATGATTTCCCACAACCTAGAAAACTTATACATTTTCAAATCAGTAGGCGCGAGTATATAACAGACACCGTGGAAGAGGAAATTGTGGTCCCAAATGCGCCGGAAATATTCTACCGTTCCTCCGAGATCTTCCAAAAAATTTAGATTGGGCCTTTGCGCGCAATTGGAGGTTGATGCACGAATGGAGAACATACCCTTGCGTTACGCGGACCAGGGTCATGTATCGAGACACGGAGTTATCCTGGGGCATGCTGTTATCGTGAACTGTGAATTGTTTGTTGAGAGCGACCCCGTCGGAGGGCATTTCTCCGGGTACAAGGGCAGCCTGCCCCCACCCCCATCCACAAATTAATTGGATTGGTTGGCAAGGGATTGCTTATTGGAGCATGGCTGGGACATCAAGTTATTCTTTTCTGAAGAAAATTAAGATGCTCACTCCCTTAGCCTCGTATCACCAAAGTTCCATGCCACGGAAAGAGTCAAAAGGCGGACCCCGATTAACAAGTGGCTTTCCAGAGCCCCAAAGGGTTTAGGATGAGCGGGGAGATCAATACGCGATTTATTTTCTGGCCACCAGTGGACTGTTAAATAGGGAAATAGGTGGGCCCAGCGTTAAGCCTACCAACCAGCAGGACTAATGGGAGGAAACCAAAACCGCGGGGGGCAATAGAGGAGTGCTTACTACTTATATTCCGATGAAGGTAATAAATTGTTACAGGAGATCCCTGCACCAGCTTAATGGGGAAGGGGACCTTGCCAGACCACAGTTGCGGGAAGCACCCCTAGAGTATGTCTAATTTTTGATGCGCCCAATAGGGAACCAATCAGTCGAGGTAAGAGGCAACACAACCAAAAATACCATTGCACCGCTAACAGGGCCAACTGCGGCAACTGCAGAATGATGTTGCAAATGTTGGAGGCAGCGAGGGTTCATCGGCGGAAAATACCATTATTTTGCATAAGCACATGATATCAAGGATGACGCAATGAATGGTCACAACTGTCGTTTTCGGCGTATATTCAGTACGGAACACCAAAGAGGAAGAAAAAAAGGTTATTGGAGGAGTCACTAAAGCCGATGCCTTGACAATTTTTTGAATTAACAAGGCGGTTTAGTAGAGAGCTCCAAGAGAATTGGACGAGATGCCACAGGGCGCGATATAAGACGTTTAGTAAAGCGCGCGAATCCGAAAACAAAGCAGCTGGACCACCTGTATGTGGTAACCAGCAAACAAAGGTCTGATTATTACAAATCTCCCAGAAAAAAAAAAAACACAACCGAAAAAACTCACAAAATTTTTTAAAAACCCTACAAAAAAAAGGAATTAAAAACACATTATGGATACAAAGACAAAACCAATCTGAAGACCCACTAAAAGGTAAAACCGGTAAGTGACATTTTTGTTTATCTCCAATTAAGATGAGGGAGAGGGGTTCCTGTGGGCTTTGGGGGTCTTAGAATTACCAATGTATTCTAATTTAAAGGAGGTAAGTTTCATTGGCCAGTCCAGACCAGCTTGTGGATATATTCCTCACAGCTTTGCCCCAAAAGCAATAAACGAGTCATTTATTTGTTCCAATCCGGGGCACCGTCCCAAGTTTGAATTCTTTGGACGACAGCCTACCCTTTACCAAAGAGAATGGGGGAAGGATTTACCGAATCTACACGTAAACGGGCAGCGTCTTACGAACATGAACCTCATGGGCAGGAATAAATTTCCATTGATTTACAGGTCCGCGAGTTTCCAAGGTTCGCGTCGAGACAACATGGAAAAAGTTGGCCGCAATGGGTAAAGTGAGTTTTTTTTTTCCAGCATATTGCCAAAATTTCGGACGAGATCTGTATCATTAATAAGTATGCATAACAGAGGCCATAAACCTCATGACCTCGGCATTATTATACCTTTTTCAGACACAGAGGTAGCCAGAAAATCGGAGACCTAGTAGGGTTCCATGGATGAGTTATGGACATGAGAAGTTGAGAAAATGAAAATTTAAAACACTTATTCAGAGTCGTATATAGCCTAACAATATCGCAAGGGGAGAAAGGAGATAGTCATAGGGTTTAATAATTTTCAAAATTATGGTCGCCAGAGGATTAGGATTCGCAAAATGCAAAGGTGAGTGGTAGTTGATACGCTACACTGGAGTAAGGATCCTGTGCAATTTGAATGAGAGTGAATTATCACGTTCGGAATAAGCCGGCGATTTATTAGATCATCTGTGCTTCACTCTAATAAAATGCATCATGTTGAAAACTGGGGACGATGACAATAGAATCTAGGATATAGCGCAGGGAAATGCACAATGTTGTGTCCCTATAGGAAATCAATGTTCCGTGTCACGAGTTATGGTGATATTAAAAGTGTAACCAGAATCCATAATTAAGTATATGGGGGAAAGATTCTACAAGGGAACCAAAAATCGAGGCACTAGCCTGAGCCACATTGTTTACACAAGCCCGAAGGCTGCAAAATAGGGAGTTCGGAATTTTATACAGTTTGTACCAATCCAGAGAGGTTTGGGAACCGAAGCACTTGAAATCTCTCAATGACACATGGCCGGGCAGGCCCAAGGACGTTTGATCTATAGTAGGCCCTTCTGCCGTGTGCTCTTAATCCTAAGAGTTTATTTGAAACAACGATGTGTGAATAGTTGGTGAGGAATCTTTGGTTATTGGGGCGAGGAAGTTTGGAGAGGACCCAACTACTTGTCAAGGGAAGTTTATTGAATGACCATTAAAAATTATCTAAATCGTAGGGATTCACCATCTAGAGCCTTTTAGTATTTGGATGGCCTTGGACGGAATAAAAAACCTGGTATCACCTATGGGGAAAACCGATGAGTTTGGGATAGATATATTCGAAAGAGAGACGCGGGTTCATATCAACGATTTCCAATGCCAACCTTATCAAGAATAGGAATTTCAGGAGATGGATCAAGAATACAATTAATTTATAATACACAATGGGACTGTAGTGTTTTATAATGGCTGATCTGGGAGATGGTTGGCGGGTAATGTTTGTAAAATGGATATCTTAAACATAGGTCAATAGATGAGCTTCAAGAAATAAAGTTCTTCCTTCTGAAGGGGTCGATTATGTTATATTTCGGTCCTACCGTATTTCTTATTGGGTATATAACTTTTTTTGAATCTTTTATGTATTGGACAATGTCCTGAGTACTTGTGGCATGGAATTGGGTATCGCGAGGGCACCCTTTGACTTTTTGGGAGCATTTCCCTAATCTGGCACTTTTACATGGACAGCTGCAATTACGGCCTTTTTAAGTAGAACTAAGTAAAACCTTGAAAATCACAATTTACTTACCGGAGTTTGCAACGTTGTCCGCTTTTGATTTACAAGCGCTATATCATCTAGAGGGCATTCTTCCTTGTGGAACGGAAACAGTCGCACAAGGATGAACCTTATTTTATTGGGCACGCAATGATGGGGGCAGGCGAGCTAATTTTGGCGGTTATTTGGTATTGGCTGAGCCTTGAGAGCATCTTACAGTCAAACTTACACTTGGTCACAAAGGCAATACAGGTGGTAATTGGTATTTTTCCTTGGTCATGAATAACTGGACATTTATGGGGGAAATGATCTACCCACTCATGGGGAAGAATTTTTTTTGGCCCTCCCAAGAATGTTAAAACATTGTAAAAAATAACCTGAACAACCACATTGATTTTATAGTTAAAAGCAATATAGTACATAGGGTCTTTGGATATAATATAATTGTATCGGTTGGATATGAAATCCGACCAAGAAAAAGGAGAGCTTTTAATGGAAGCAGTAATTAGTGAACTATATTTTGGAAGGGCGTGAAGTGGGTCCTTCATAGTATAAGAGAGATCACATATTAAACACCAGCGAGCTTAATTAAGACGTCTACGTTTACCTATGGATGACGAAGAACATATGCTCGGCCTGACGGAGTTAAGTGAAAAACCATTATCTGAAAATGGAAAAATACAAATGACTCGGAACTGCTCTGGAATAAACTCCTGGGGAGCAGGACACCCAGTAAAAATTAAAGTTCATTTGGGATAACAATGAACCTCTTGCGGGAATGGGTTAAAAAATGATGAAGCCAAGGAGCAACCAATACATGGGCAAAACTTCCCAGGGTCGCAGATAGTACCTGCAAATTTGACATCGGATTACATCACTCATTAAAAGGATATCAAGTGATTCACCAGGCAAGCACTCAGTATAACATCCGTATTTTTTGCCACCTGGAAAACAATACAAAAAAATATCTGAACACAGTAGATATTAAAAACGGTATGCAAACACAATATTGTTAGAATTTGATTTAAAGTATACATCACCCCATTGGTGTAAGGAATGGACATTGGTAGCGATGTTTGCAAAAAAAATTTGGATGGGTTGGAAGTTATGAAAAACTCGCACCCCCATTACGGACATAGAATCTTGAAAATTAAAAAGGTCTCTTCCCCTAAATATTAAGAGTACTTTCAATGGCTTTACGAAATCACTAGGATTACAGAATAAAAATGTAACCGAGTCTAAAAAGGATTCTTAAAGTGGACTTTATGTGGAGTCTTTTTAATATATGGGAAAACACAAATTTCGGGATAGGGACTACTCCAGAGACTAAAAGAAGCCCTTGCACCGCAAATTTGCAAATTGACCAGCGGAATAGATCCAGAACTTAACAGTAATTTCTTATAGAGATATGTACACTATTGTAAAGATACTATAGACAAGAGTTATTTTTTTGTGAGACGGATTTAACATATTGCCCAAAATTATGAGTAAGAGTCTTTCCATCTTACACCAATAATAATATATCTATTTCCAACATATATCCATTTTTTACGCGCGCATCAGACCAGGTTTGAATATAACCCATAAAGCAAATGGAATACCAACAAAATTAGGATATTGGTGTTTTTACCCACAAGGATAATAACAATTTAAGCGGTTAGAGGGCAGACTCCATTGCGGTAAATTGGTTAGTGTAATAGAATAGAGGCGATGGAGTTAATAGTACTTGTTAAAGCTAATAGCTTGCCCTCAAAGTGAAAATGTAGACAAGCTGAGTAGTAGTCCGAAGATGGACTATCGAGCAGTCTAGTAATGATCCGTTAGATTGCCTAACTATAATGTTTCTGATGCCCTATTCAAAAAAGACCTATGGGTGCTTTTTGATAATTAACGCTAAGGACATGCCATTAATTGAACTTTTGGATAGAAAGGTCCCATGACAAAAACAGCCCAACTCCTATTGAGGAAATACTGCGAACATGAACAGACATAGGTTATGGCTATTCTGGAATTCAGGTTCTGGGAATAATCATAAAACTAAGGAAAGGAAGGCATGGCAATTAGGACTGGCGAGGAATAAAGAGGATAAGGTTTGCTGCTGGATGTGAAGCTTAAAATTGATTGAATAAGAGCAATGGTATATAAAAGTCAGCCGTTGGTGGATATAGGGGGCGAGAGGTGAATACCGTTAGCCGCACGAGAATGCCCACCGGCACACATAAACGAAGTTTGGTTTAGGAGTAATTAAGGCTTTTTTTGATAAAAATGGGGAGGAAGTTTTTTCAAAAAAATTAAAGTTGAGAAATCAGGATGGCCACTTACGTGAGCTTATCTATCTATAGTGTCATGATCGATGGGAAACGATATTCCCATATAACAGACCCCGAAATGGGGATGGCCCTAAGCAACAATCTTCAGAGAGCGAACTATAAATAGCTCCAATGGGAAATATGGCGCAAGAATGCCTATGCTCTGCTTTTAAGTGTGCTGTTTGGATATGGAGAAGGTAGAAAGGTTAATCGAAGAAAACTCTAATTGAGCGGGTGTTATATGGTAGAGGATGTCCCCCTGAACAATCCAGCAGTGAATAGCACGGAGAGAACTTTTGAAATATATAATTTGAAGATTGAATAAGAATATATCAATAATAGCTGTGGTTTTTTTCCTGTGAAGGGGAAAGGGGTAAATTTAGCAGAAATCAATTGGTGTTCTGATATTTAGATCCCTTCCGATTTTTTGTCCTCAGAGAAAGGTCCAAAAGCCACCTTCCCTTATACAAGGGGAAGTGAGCGAAAGTTATTAAATTTCATAGTTGTAATTTTTAACACATAAAAAGATATCAAATAGGTCTTACACCCTTGCTAGAGGTGGAAAGGTGGACCAATCCAACAGACTTGAGTGGGATTTGGGACGGAAGGGGTGAATTTGGGAGGGTAAACTTGAGCGTTCTTGCGCTAATCCCTTCCAACTTTTGTCCGTGAAAAAGGTCCAAAAGCCACCTTCCTTGGTCAAGGGAGGGAGCAAAAAATGAGTATTATATTGGGAAGGATATGGAAGCCTCGAAAAAAATACCATAAATAGACCTAACCAAAACCAATAGAATAAACTAACGAAAGAAAACTTGAAACTTCTGCGGAGGCTTTTCTTTGAAATGATATGAAAGGCCAATAAACATGGATGTGCAGAAAATTTTAGAAGACAACAATGGAATTGGCATATTGTTACAGATTTTTATATGTGTCGCAGGAGAACTTGATAATTTTAGAAAATTTGGATGGAGAGGTGCCACAACAATACGAAATCTGCCGTTATTGAAAAGGACGATAATAAGAACTTGCATTTTTTGAAAAGAAAAGATTCAAGGTTAATTCGTTTTAAGAATAAAATAAAATGGTTTTTATGAGAAAAATTTGCGCCCAGTGATTACAGGGAATACTAGGGAAATAATTCAAGAATAGTGAATGATTAAAAAGGTCCTTCCCCTAGAAGGGGAAGGTGGACCAATCTACGGATGAGTGGATTGGGACGGAAGGGGTGACTTGGGTGAATAGAATTGCGAATGTTCTGTAGTGAATCCCGACTTTGTACCCTGAAAAAGGTCCAACAAGCACATCTCTTGCCATAATTTAATCAAGGGAGAGGGAGCAAAATGTGTGAATGGAAAAATATATGCTTCTAGGGACGGAGTATTTTCAAGAATTGTGAACTTAAAAAAGTCCCCTTCCCTAGAAGGGGTAGGTTGGCCCCAATCCAGGAATGAGTGGATATGGGAACGAGGAGGGGTAGATGACAAGGGGCACAGGAGATTTTAGCTGTAAAATTATAGTTTAAATAGTATATATTATATCGGGAAGGTTATATGAAATACAATTGAGCAAAAATAAAAGATCTAGGGCAACATAATGCTATTACTTCAAGTATTTTTATAGACAAAATAGAAGGAGGGTATTCTTCGATGCCAGCACCTACGGAAACTTTTCGTTTAAAGAGGCAGCGATGAACCTTGCCTATGTAACGCAACAACGTTACCGAGCCATTATGGATATCAGTGATTATTGAATCGGGTTGCAGAAACTGGATTTTATTGGCCACTATTAAATGGAACGGCTAAAGGAAACCATCCTTTTAGAGCGGATAATGGTATATGACCTTCCATTTCATGAGAGGGGAAGAAAATACAGTTGGAATGACACATTCCCAAAATAAAGGGTTATGCATGCTTGTGGCACGAATGTGCATATGACTTTCTTTGTTTTGCTGACGGCTAAAATTCTATTTTGAAGCTAGGAATGAATTTCTGGAACTGTAAAAATTCATTTATTATCAACACACCCGGGGGGAAGAAAAGTAAAATGCCTAGGGAAGAAGGAGACAACACCACTTCGGATTATAGTAGAGATATCTGCTCAATAATCCTAGGCCCCAATTGCCCCCAACTATTATCAGGACTAACATGTGATCCAATCTAGCGCAGCCAAGGAAAGGGTTTGGGTTTTATAGAGACCAGGAAACCCTATTTTATTGGAGCGAGATGAGACTAGAGATTTATAATAACCATAAATCATCCGGATTAACAAGGAGCGGTGAGGAGCCGCGAAGGGTACCAGAGGGTATAATATGCATAGATCCGCCACTCGAGAAATTTGTCTCCCAGTCTTATTGTAGCTGCCGGGAGATCTCAAAGTAGTTTGAGGTTCACGACATGAGGCGATTTACACCTAAACTATCTCTATAGACGTATTTGTCTTATGTGGGGCGATATTTAATTGAAGAAGGTGCACAAATAACGTAAAATATACCCTGAGCGACAAAGGTAACAATTTGAAGGTCTACTGTAGTGAGGACCTACGACAGGTAATGGAGAACAGTAGGCATAGAAATAACAACCTCACGAAAACACACACAATCGATTGGTAAGAAGGGCTCATAGGGAGCGGAAGGCACATTAGTTAGATAATATTCCAAAGAATGCTATAAGTATCAATCTTATAACAAAAATGAATTGACCTTCCACTTTGACCCATTTCCATGAAACAAGGTGCAAATAATCATTTCTAAGGGAGGAAGATAATGTGGTAGAATCTGGATATTTATAATGGATAGGAGCATTTCACATCGATGGATTTGAGCCGTACTACAACACCAGAAGAAAATAAATACAAAAAAAAATCAACGCTGGAACTTTTATTATTTCAAGGGTATGAGAAATATGAAATATCAGGATTACTATGCTGGATTGCACACCCTTCTTTATATATGACGAATCTGCCTCGAAAAAACAGAGACTGGTTTTAATTGGCTTCTGGACGCTAGCTTGAGTCCCTGGCTTATTATACATATATGAGATGCACCGGTTTACTAAATAACTTAAGTTAGGACAAATTTTCCCTACTGCGAGAATAGTTTCCTGTACCAATTGAATGATATGGATTTGTTAGGAAGAACATAATATTGTATATTAGAATTATCTAGAGGAATAATGAAAAATTCAATCGCAAGGAAATATCAGAAATCCTATATTAAACCCAGACCCCACAAGTGACACAAATAACTTTTAGATTCAGCTACAAAGAATCAAATATTTGCTTAAAAGCATCGATTTTTTAATTGACCGGCTTAATATACGATAAAAGCCTTGTTGAAGTCGAACAATCGGAAAAAGGCTAGAATTTAAGTATTGATAATTAACTATTAGATTTTTGTATCTTTCTTTTAAAAAAGAAAAAGAATACTGAAATAATGAAGAAGGTAATAAAAGTGTTTTAGTTTTTCCGAAACCTTGAAAACACTAAAATCATTCACAATATAAAAACCCTCGAATTTGTTTTCCTGCATAAAGGGAGCCTCATTAAATAGCAAGGCAGCTTCTGATGATTCTGGCAATAAGGAAGAAGATTCATATTTTCTATAACTAAAATCCCCTTCTAAGGAGGTAAACATGAAAATATTGAAACAATACTATCTATAGCCAAGCATTAAACTCCTCATAAAGTTACGAACTTGATGAAATGATATGAATGCATTGGAGTATAAAACTAAAAGGTAGGAGCAATATATTTACCACCAACAGGTTTTAATAAGGTATAGAGTTTATGAAATTTTTTGTTGAAAATATGCTATCAGCCTTATTCACCTTGCGAGAGACAATCAGTTCTCATTAACAGCTAAAATGATTCCTTAAAATGATTGTTAAAAAACACGAATTATTTTTAGCCAATCATATTTTTAACTCTCCATAAAAAACCTTTGTTGGTTCTATAAAGAAAATTGAAGGAGAACTCCATATTTATGAACAAATACACACATGATTTTTCTTGGGGAGGACATTTTGTTAATAAATCCATAAACCAACAGAAACGTATAAGAATTGCTTGCGCTAAATTTAATGTTCAAGCTTTTAGCCTTTTGTCCTCGCTTTTGAGAAAACACTCAGAAAGAACATACTTTGAACGAAAAATATTGCGCATACTTATTTTTCTGGCAGAAGATAAAAGAGAAAAAATATAATTTAATCAAAAGAGGAAAGTAATGAAACTAGTTATTGAGTTTTTGAAGAAAGTATTAGGGAATAAATCCAAGTAATGTACTGAAAGAAGTAAGTTATTCGCCAATTAAAGATATTTTTGAGAGAAGAGAAAATTAAGGAACGAATATAAGGAGACAACAGATAACGATAACTATATGAAACATTATCTGAATATGTAGAAAAAAACTCCCAAAGATAAGCTGATCTCATTTGTTCTGGATGAGTAATTTTTTCAACTTAAAAAAAATATTGAAACGGCATATTGAATGGAAATTATTGAGCAATATTCTTGACATAAATATCATTTATCTTAAGATATTTGTAGAAATAAAGCTAGAATTAGCAGCAAAAGGATTATACTATTTCCGATGAGGTGCTATCGGCATTTAATTTCAAACTATCCTAAAGAAATCGAAAACACTTCTTGAAGAACACTTGTAATAGAAAACTATCCGGAACAAATCTTTGTGATATTCTCAACATTAAATTGCAAATAGCTAATTAATAAGGCCAAGAAATATTTGTTTTACTTGCCAACAATAATGAAAATAAATATGGAACCTTGAATATGAGTGGTTGGTAACAACGTATCTGTTTTAAACTGGGTATTAGCTGACCAATGGAAGAAATAGGAAACTGAAATTATTATCATGAAGATGATTTAAAATATGTTGAATATGTGGTTTGAAAATAAAATGGTTCAGCATTATGGAGCATTTCTTTCACGAATTGACCCGAAAATAATATTTTAATTTAAATCCCCAAAGAACACTTAAGTATTAATTTCTAAAAAATTATTTCCATAATCAGTGAAAATGAAAGGGAAAGATGGACATTTGCATTCATTCAATTTTTTGAAGATAAAAGAAATCTTTAGACAACCATGTCCCGGAATTAATAAAGACTTTGTATTCAATTCAACATTAGAAAAACACCTTGGATTCTCAGCTATTTAGAGAAGGCAAATTAAATTTCTTAGAAAATTAAACTTTGGTTTTAAGCTGTTATTCTCGTAATTTAAAAAAAGAAAGGTTGAAAATTATTGAAAAAAGAAAAAGTAAATATATTAGTCTATCCTATCAAAACACTAATAACAATAACCAGAAAAGAACAACTTCAAATAGAAAAGGGATTTTTTAATAGTTGTTCAATGGTACGAAAAGACAGAGTTAGAAAAGATAAAAATCTGAATATATTCATAAAAGCCCTTGGTTGAATTTCGGTCCAATTCAAGATTCAA
>Ga0163217_1048770_pt1 | contig 15441 bp, 19 predicted proteins | sample SynspAceP_FD_185933 | JGI IMG/M metagenome (GOLD analysis project Ga0163217, IMG submission 185933) | Saline lake microbial communities from Ace Lake in Antarctica - Synechococcus sp. Ace-P (PacBio error correction) | ecosystem: Environmental > Aquatic > Non-marine Saline and Alkaline > Saline ...
ACTAGGAGGGAAAGGAGAAAATCGGGTTCCAGTTCCCCCCGGCCCCCAGGGCCGGGGGGGCCGCCCGCCCGAATACCGCCGGCCCAAAAAACAGCTTGCCCGCCGGACGGCCTCCGTGCCCCCTGGGCAAGGCAACTGGAACCCCCAATCCAACGGCCCCCGGAACAGCTTCGCCCCCGGTGGGGGAAATCCCACCCTGGTGGAGAGTGGGGCGGTTGTTTTCCCCTACGGAGCCTGGGTTTGGTGCCCCCACTTGGGTTTTTTTTTTTTTCAAGAAGAATCTGTTTTCGGCAAAACCGGAAGCCGGGCGAACGCCTGCCCCTAAATGTGGGAAAATGCGCCCGGGAAACGAAGGCCCGGTCCCGTAAGCCGCTGCCCTGGCCGCCGCGGTGGAAGCCTACCCCAAACCTGGGTGCTTGGATGGCGAAACGAAGGAAGGGGTTGCTGACGAATCGAGGACCTCAAGGGTCTGGAGTGGCTTCAACGGCGTTTACGCCTTGAACTGGCAGCTCCAGCTCCTGACGCCAAGAACTCAATGGCCGCTCCAGCCCTCTTCGAGCTTGTAAGCGATCAGGCAGGGCGCTCCGAGGCCGGAGTTCAAAACCCCGGGCCCAGGGGGCCCCGCAGCAGGGTTCAAGTGTTCGTCGTTCGCAGGCTGCTGAGCAAGGCCACCAAAGAATCAGCAGCAACCGCCAGGGGGAAGCGCCACCTGGGCCAGGTTGAAGGCCTGCAGCCCACAGTTCACCGGGCCATCCGTGCCAAGCCGGTTGAGCACATGGACGATGTTCGTGGGTTTTTCGCGCAGGCGATGGGGTATTGTACTGGGCCCCGGTGAGGTGATGGGCCTGGGGTCCCGATCAGGCTTTCGGGCGTCAGTCCCCTGCCTTGCAACTGGTCCGGCATAGCGGCGGCCGAGGGCTCCCTCGGGCAGGCCGCCAAGCCGGCCAGATCGATCGGGTTCCGGTCGCCCAGTTTTCGTTTCCCACCGGGCCGCCATGCGGGGTTTTGGCCAGCCCAGGTTGGAACGCTGCATCTGGGTGGACAAGGGGGCTGCCATGCAGGCTGGCGGGAGCAACTCCAAGACACTGTTGAGCTCGCCAGGGTTTTTTTGAGGAAAAGCGGCGAGGCTGGCCCACCAATGCCACGACTGCAAAACCGTTGTTTGATGTTGAACAAACTTGGGGGATCTCAGGGGTTGCAGCGATTCCTCAATGACCCACCGACTTCTGACCAGGGCTGAAACCAAGCGCCACCAGCAACATGAAAGCCCCCCTGCCCCAAGCTGAATGGCTCGCCGCCGCCGCCCCTTTCCTTCGCCTGTCCCTCGGCCGTCAACGGGCCCTTCCGGCGCCACAGCTCCAGGCTGAGCACCCGCAAACTGAACCGGCCAAAAATCTGGGCCAACCGCAATTTGGGCAACCCGCAATCCGTGGCCTTGGCTGGCCGGTGCTGCTTCCTGGGTCTGGGCTTGGGGTGTATTTGTTTCTTGGGCAGAGGGAAACCCAGGGGGGACCAAGCGGCGGAAGTTGCGGAAGTTTTTGAGGGATTGGCCTGAGGTGGTGCACTAGTAAGTCGGTATCGATTGGATTCACTTCGATGGCCAGGTGGTGGCGGGCAGATCACAGCCAGTCCACCGGTAATTCCCTCCAAACGCCTAATCCAACCGGAACAGCAAAGCTTCTAACCAACAGCCTTAGGTTTGAAGGCCCAACCGCCCCCTTCCCATTTGACCGTTCTGCGCACCCTGTTCAACAGCCACCGCCGCGTTGGGTTCCTCGCCGCCACCGCAGCCTTTGGCCGCCCCGGCCGCCTCCCTTGCCTTAAAAACCTAAGCTGCCGGTCCCAACGCCCTGGCCCAGCCTGTTTTCGCTGCAATGCGGTCGGCAGGTGAGCCTCAAACGGCCAGCTGGGCGCACGCCCGATGACCTGCTCGCCAAGCTGCGCACTTTCGTTGAGGCAGCCAGGGCTACAAAGAGCGACGAATCAACAACCGTTTCGGGTGGCGTGGGGCTTGATCTTGGTCTTCGATCCACCGGCTGGCACCAGCGTGGATGGGCCACCCCAACCGAGCGGCAAAACTAGCCGTGCTGGGTGCTGCAGGCACGCAGTGGGTCCAGGCAGGCCCAACCTCAACGTGCGCTACGAAGCGCTTTGAGGGATGCGTTGGCTTGAGGAGCCAGTCCCAACCAATAAAAATGGGGGCCTTTCCAGCCCCCGTGAAGTCATTTGGGTGATAAAGGCTGACTTACCCCATCTCCCTAAGGAGTTCAAGGCGGCCACAGGGGCGCTGAACGGGAGAAAGCACGATGTTGTTCGCTGTACGGGATTTGCCTCTTACCGAGCAGGCTTCAGTCACCCTCCTTATTACCCGTCCGAAACCATTGCAGCCCCCTGAAAGATCCGCCCCGAGGTGGAAAGTGAGCTGAGCGAATCGAACCGCTGTCCGAAGCACCGTGTGAGTCACTAGTCCGCCGAGGACCGGACCCCATTCATTGTGGCACTGGCGCGGCAGGGTGTTGCCAACCTCCAAGGTGGGCACAACCGAACAGCGGCTGAGCGTCGCCCCCGAGCCTCCATGCACGCCCTCGCTTTGCCCCTGCAAATCGCCGCCCTTCCTCCCGGTCTTGAGCAGCTGGCAGCAGCCGAACTGGCCCCCGGCCTGGGCGCTGAGGAGGTGCGCCGTTGCGCCGCGCCGTCCGCCTTCCGCTGCGACAGCGCCGGGCTCTACCGCAATCCACCTGCAGGCCCCGATTGCCATTCCGGCTGTGAGGGAGCTTGGCCCGCTTCCCTGCCATGGCCCCGGCAGCTCTATGCGGCGTGCAGCGTGCCGTCGACTGGGACCAGTGGCTACCGCCGCAAAACGCAGCTTTCCGGGTGGAGGTGGAGTGGCACCGCCCCGGGCTCAAAGCCACAGCAACTTCACGGCGGCTGCAGGTCAAAAATGCGCTGGTCGAACCTGCAACGTGGAGGCTGGGGTGAGCGTTCCTCAATCGACCTGGCCCATCCCGATCTCTGCTGCACCTGCACCTCAGCGCAGCCGGCGAGGCGTGCTCAGCCTCGATGGCTCGGCCGGCAAGCCTGCATCGCGCGGCTTGGCGGGGCCCGCCGTTGGCCTGGCGCCCGCCGAAGGAAAACCTGGCCCGCTCTGTGTCTCTGTATCGGCTCTACCGGCTGGGTGGGCCCGCGTGCCCGGCCGATCCGCTTCTGCGGCTCCGGCACCCCTTGTTGATCGAGGCCGCCTGCGCGGCCCCTGGGGCGTGGCCCCGGGCCTGGCCGCGTACTGGCCCTGCGGCACTGGGCTGGGATTTCGATGGGGCCAAGCTGGCGGCAGGAAAACGGCGGCGGCCCAGGCTCTTTGCCCGCAAGGCAGCCTCCCCGGCGGAGAGCCCTTGGCGCCGTGCTGGGGATGGAGCCGCGATCCTGCCGTGCTGGAGCAGGCCCGCGCAAACGCCGAAGCGGCCGGTGGCCCCCTGGCTGGAATTCTGCAACCGGGCCGACTGCCTCAATTTCAAGGCCGCCAGCCCAACCGGGGTTGATCGTCTGCAAATCCCCCCTACGGCGAGCGGCTCGGTCCGTGAGGATCTCGAAGCCCTCTATGCGGCCTCCGGTGCCATGGCTAAAGAACGCTGCTCGGGCTGGACCCTGTGGCCTGCTGAGCGCACCCCGAACTTCACCGGCGCCCTGCGGATGAAGGCGAGCCGCCGGATTCGGTTGAGCAACGGTGGCATCGATTGCCGCTGGTTGAAGTAACGAACATCCGCTGAGCGCCTGCAGCTGGCAACCCTTGAGCTGAAATCAGCTTTCAGCGCCCGCAAGATCGCCCTGGTGGGTGGCGGCCTTTGGCCCGCGGTGGTCTGGGGCAGGTAAGGGCCTTTGAGCGTGTTGGCCCGCTCGATGCGCAGCATCAGCCTCGGCGATCACGAGATCACCGGCCCACCACGCCAGCACCGCCTGGATCCAGGCCCAGCCCACTCCCCTGTGCAACCAGAGCATCCAAAGCCAGCTGACCAGCAACCGTGGCGAGCACTAGAAACGTGAGGCCACCGCCGAAGCAGGAATGCCCCCGCCACTGATCAGAGCGTCGCTTTTTTCGCTGTCGGCTTCCTGCAGGGCGATTGCGCACGTGCAGATCCATCACCGAGGTCACCAGGGCGGTGACCCGGCCTGCCGCAACGCCGGCCGGCACTTCCCGACGAGCTGAAGACCGCCCCCGGTTCTGGCGCTCCGGCGTCATGCCGAGCGCCGCCGGAGGTGAGCAGCATGCCGATGATCATGCCGACGCCGCAGCGAACGCCAACGGCCCAGCAGGGGACGCCTCAACAGCACCGGCTTCTCGATGCCGGGGCCGCAGGCTGGTATTGAGATCGTCGGAGGAGCGCTCGAGCTGATCCCTCCAGGGGACCGATCGCGAATCGGCCCAGCTGGCGGGTTCCTGGGCCGTGGCCACTCCAGGAACTTCGTTGAGCTGATGCTTGCAGCAACACCGCTGGCGGTGCGGCCGGTCTGATCGGAAAATCAACGAACAAACGTTCGGTCGAAGCCTGCCCGGGGTGGCCTCGAGGGTTTCGCGTGCCACCTGGGGCCACTCGCGCTGGATCGGGGAAATCAGGGTTTCGAAAACCGCTCCCGAAAGCTGTCGTGGGTTTGAATGGCTGGTCGTTTCCCGTTCCATGGGCGTGGTTGATGAACTTCTCTCTGTTTCCAGGTTAGGGAGGCGGGTTGACGGCATATTGCACAGTTCGGCTAAATTGGAGCCTGCCGGCGCACGAAGCCTGTTGGTTAACATCATCAGGTCGAGCTCACCCCTTCAAGTCGTTTCGGTGGGTTCGCTGGCGATCCAGCTGGAGCCGTCCCTTACACTGTGGTGACCGGGCCGAATGGTCAGGGAAAATGCAACATTCTCGATGCCGTTCTGTTCTGCCTTGGCCTGGCGCAACAGCCCGTGTGCATGCGGGCCCCGAGAGGATGGCCGGACCTGATCAACAGCGCCATGGTGCGGCAGGGAAGGCGTCCGAACGCAGGTCACCGTGCGCTTCGATCTCCGCCGACTGGCATCCCGACCGGCCGCAAAGAAGGTCTTGAATGTTCCAGCCGAAGGGCCCTGGATCCAGGCCCGGCCCAGCAGGAATGGAGTGTCACCAGGCGCCTTCGGCTCGCCCCAGGTGGCACCTACAGCAGCACTACAGCGCCGACGGAGTGGCTTGCAAAAACCTGCAGCAGGGTGCAGGGCCAGCTGCGCCGCCTGCGGCGTGATCCCGAGGGCAGCACGTGGTGAATGCAGGGGGATGTGAACCGCGCATCGTCCTCGAGGGGCCCGTGATCGTCGCGGCCTGATCGAACGAATCTCGCCGGTGTCGCCCTGTTCGATTCCCCGCATCGAGCAAGACCCGCTCCAAGCTCGAATGAAGTTCATAGATCGCCCAGGAAGCGGCTGCCACATCGTTGAGCAGGAACTGCTCGCCAGCCGCCAGAAACTGGAGCGCGACTGCGCCAAAGCACGCACCTACCAGGAGCTGCGTCAGCGCCACCAGGACGGGCGCCTCCAGCTCCAGGGCTCGGCCTACGAGCAGGCCCGGCCAGCAGCTTGCCGGCCCTGAACCACCGCCAACAAGCCCTCGACTTCAGCAAGAGGTGGATTGCTCGCCGTCCGCCGCCGGCCCCAGCTGGCGCTTGGGAGCTGGCGGCCCAAAGCCGTCGAAGCGCTGCAGGCCGAATGAAGGCCTGGGGAAGACAGCCCTGCTGGCAGTCCAGGCGGAACGGCCGGGCTCGAGGAACAGCGGCCGCGAGTTAACGCGCCAGGGCCGACGCCAATCAGCCCGAACGGCGAGCAACGCAGCTGCAGCGCGGCCCTTGTTTGTCGCAACCAGGGCGAGCTGCGCCGGGGCCAGCAGCAGAACGACGCCAGCGATGACGGAGCCAAGCTGGAGCAAGCCGAGCAGGCGCCTGCTCCAGCGCCGAAGGCGGCCGTGGAAGCTCTTCCCCAGCCGCCCTCTGCGAGATGGCGCGACCGCTCCGGCCAGCTGGCTTCGAAAGCGGAACAACAGCGCGGCCAGCAGCGTCAGGCCCTGCAGGCCCGCATCGGCCCGCTGCTCCGCTGAGCAGCAGCAACTCGACGAACGCCTGCGCCAGCAGCAGCAAAAGACTCCAGGAACTGGGGCCGAACTGGCGCAAGGGGGCACAAGCGATCAGCAAAGGACCAACAACAGCTGCTGGCGTTGGAGTCGGAGGCGCAGCCCTCAAGAGGAGCTTGAAGCAGGAAGCAGCGGCAAGGCCCAGGACCTCGCCGAAGCCTGGCCCCGCGCAAACGACCGCACCCAGGTTGGGCAAGGAACAGGTGGGCCTGAGCGGGAGAATCGCCCCGATCGAAAGCCCGCCGCGAAAACCCTGCCAGGAAAAGCCCCGGCACCGGCGCCTTGCGGGTGCTGCTGGAGTCGGGCCTGGTGGCCTGCAACGGGAACCGGTGGCCCAGCATTGGGGGAAGTGGAGGAGCGGCTGCGGCTTGGCCCTTGAGGTGGCCGCCGGCGGCCGCTCGGCCCAGGTGGTGTCCGATGAACGACCGAATCGCCGCCCAGCGATTGAACTGCTCAAGCCCCGCCCGGGCCGGCCGGCTCACCTTCCCTGCCGCTCAACAAATCCGCGGCAGCGGCAGCTCCGCGGCGGCAAAAGCGCAACGGCTGGAAGCGGCCCTGGAGCGGGCCGGGCGGCAACAGCCGCTGGTGGGTGGGCGGACTGGTGGCCGCGCGCTGGAGCTGATCCGCTTTGAAGCCCATCTACGCCGACGTGTTCCGCTACGTCCTTCCGCGGAACACCCTGGGTCTTTGAAGACCTGGCCAAGCGCCGACGCGAACTGGGCCGCTGCGCGCCGTCACCTCTCGATGGCGAACTGCTGGAGCGCAGCGGCGCGATGACCGGCGGCAGCCTGCAGCAGCGCAGGGCCAGCTCAGCTTTCGCGCCAGCCTAACCGACCCACGGACGAGGCCGAACCGCTGCGGCGAACGGGCTGCCTCGAACTTGGCGAGAGCCTGGTGGGCCTGCCGGCGGCGTGAGAACGAGCTGGGGCGGCAACTCGAGCAGCTGCCGCCCGTTTGCAAGGAGCACCAGCAGCGCCAGGCGCCCTCAGCGCGCCCGAACTGGGGGCGGCGCCAGCGGGCCCTTGGCCCCCAGCTGCAGCGCCAGTCCAGCTCCAGGACGGCCTCAACCAGACCAAACGGCCCTGGGGGCCGACCTAGACACGCCGGCAGGCCAAACGCCGAGCTGCTGACCCCCTTGAACAGCGAGCCTCGCAAAGCGCTCGAGGCCGAGGCCGGCCGGGGCCGCAGGCGTCGGCAGACAGCGACCGCTGGAAGGGACTGCAGCACGAACCTGAAGACAGCCGACCGGCTGCTCAGCGAAACCGCCTGCAGCGCGACACCTTGCTGGCAGGCCCGGCGCGAGCGCTCCCCCTGGCCAGGGAGCGGTTGGCCCAACAAACTGGAGGCCCTCGCCAGCGAGGAAGCAGCGGCTGCTGCGGCCGTGGCGGCGCTGGGCGAAGCGCAACGGCCCAGTGGCGCCAGCAACACCAACAGGAACAGGAAGCGACGCCGCGCCCTGGAGGCCCAGCAAAGCAGGAGCTGCAAGGAACGCTTCGGCGAACGGCGCCCGCGCCCCGCGATGCGGCCGAAGGCCCAGCTCGCCGCCCCCAGCGCCTGCCCTGCAGCAAAGGCGCAATGGATCTGGAGCGGCTGGGGAGGAGCTGCTGCGCCCTGGTCCGAACAGACCGAAGGCCTGCGGCCTCCGGCTCGAGCCCTGGGCCGGGAGCTGCTCCGATCCGTTGCCGGTTGTTCCCGAGCCCGTACGCGCAGGCGGGCTGGAGCCCCTGAGCCAAGACCTCCGTCGCCTGCAGGACCGCAATGGAAGCGCTTGAACCGGTCAACAATGGCTCGCCCTTGAAAGACTCGAGCAGCTGGAGAATTCCGCCTCGACCGAAAAACTTCGCGGCCGCCTCGCAATCCTCAGCAAAGGAGCCGCGAAGAGCTGCTGCTGGCGGATCGAAACCGTGGCCAACCTTGCGCCAGGAGGCCTTCCTGGAAGCCTTCCCAGGCCGTGGGATGGCCATTTCCATCCGCGAGATCTTCGCCCGGCCTTTCCTGAAGGCGAGGGCCACCTGCAACTGGAAAATCCCGAGCAGCCCTCGAAGGCGGCCTCACCCTGGTGGCCCATCCCAAGGGGAAGGAGGTGCGGCGGCTTGGCCTCGATGTCGGGCGGGGAAAAAGTCCCGTTGACGGCCGCTCAGCTTCCTGTTCGCGCCCTGGCAGCGCTTTCCGCCCGTCTCCCTTTTATGCCCTCGGACGAAGTGGACAGCTTTTCTCGACGGCGTGAACCTGGAGCGCCTGCCGCCCCTGATCGCCAGCCAAGGCCGGCGAGGGCCCAGTTCTGGTGGTAGCCCACCGAAGGCCGATGATCGCCGCGCGACCCGACGATCGGCGTCCACCCCAGGCCCGCGGCGCCCACACCCAGGTGGTGGCCTGCCGTCCGCCGCCTGAGCCGTGGGTCAACAATGACTCGACTGGCCCTCTCTTCCGCCCTTCACCCCACAGGGATCCGCCATTGACGCTCCTCCATCCCCCTTCCGCTGATCCTCCCCAGGGCCTGTCCTGGTGACAGGCTCTGGCTTCGATCCGAGCTGATGGGCACCCAGGTGATCACCCGTGACCCGGCAGCCGCTGGGGTTGTCGGCGAGTGATCGTCGACTCGCCGGCGCGAAGTGATGGCCCTTGGCTTGCGCGACAACCCGCTTCCCGTTTTCCTGCGCCGGACTGTGCGCGCTGGATCCCCTGGACCGGATCCGCCAGGGTGGGCGACGTGATCCTGGTGATGGCCGATTCACTCAACCCAGAGCTTCAATCCGAGCGCTACAGCAAGGTCATCAACAGCCAGGTGGTCTCGGATCAGGAGAGCAGCTCGGCGGGTGCTGGGCTTCAGCTTTTGACATCGAAACGCGGCGGATCTCACCACCTCTGGTTGCTCGGCGCCCTCGGGGTGCCGCTGCTGGGTGAAGGGGTGTTGAGCACCTGGGGAGCTGGAACGGTGGAGGAAATCGTCCAGCAGCGGCCACGACCGATCATTGTTTACGAAGGTGCCGAAGACAAACTCATAAACTGGGGCAGCGGACTGCTTGAAGAACTCGGCATCGGTGGCTTCCCAGCTGGGAGCAAGGAGGAGCGCGACCGCTACCGCCAGTCCGGCGGTGCCATAGAGAACCAGTTGGCCTCCGGCCAGCCCACAGCCCTAAGAACAGCGCCGCATCCAGCCGCCACAAGCCGGGCCGTGGCGGCCACCCGCGAGGAGGAGCTCGAGTCGTCGAGCTGGAGCGGCAAACGACAGGAACCACTGCGCAACGCCGTTACTCGACGAGGACGAAAACCGACCCCTACGCCCCGCCCGTGGCGAGCGAGCCTCACGCGGCCTGGGACGGGGACGAGACCGCTGGCCAACCGAGACCGAGGGGCTACGTGAGGCAACGTCCCCACGCGAGGCGGCGGGCCTATCCGGAGCGGGCTTACCCAGAGCGGACCTTTTTTCCGATCGGGAACCCTTTGGATCAGGCCCCCTTGGATCAGGCCCCTTGGATAGGGGGCCTTGGATCGGGGCCTTGCGATCAAGAGTCCTTGGCGATCGCCGTCCCCTCGAATTCGGGCTCCAATCGAAAAGAGCTTCCGATGAAAAGGCCGCTTTGAAAAGGCCGCCGCTTCACGACGACAAGATCGATAAACCGGCAGCCTTGACGAATCTCCGGCCGGCCGGGCCTCGATCCCGATCCGCTTCGATTCACCGCTGCCGTCCCGGGCCCAACGCCCGCCAGGAGGCGCTCACCCTCCCAGGGCGTCCCAGCAGGCCGCTTTCCCGCGCCGTCCGTCCCTGGATCGTCAGGAAACCCTGGATGTTCGAACGGAGCCCTACGCCGGAACCGGCTCCATCCCGTTGAGCCCGACTCAGACCGGCGAAAGCCCGCAGGGGCAAGGCCCGGCGCCCGGAGCCTCGGCTACGAACGATCCCTGGTGAGCGAGGACGCCACCCCAGATAAGCGGCTCCATCCAGGCCAGAGGTGCTTCTGACCCTGGTCCGGCTTGAAGTTCAGCGATGCGGAATTGACGCAGTAACGCAGGCCGCTCGGGCAGTTGCCCGTCGTGGAAGAGGTGGCCCAGGTGGGCTTCGCAGCGCGCACAGCGGATTTTCGGTGCGAACCATGCCGTGGGCTGTGGTCCTTCGATCGTGGTGATCGCCGCTGCATCGACACCGGCAAAAAAGCTGGGCCCAGCCGCGTGCCCGAATTCGAACTTCGCCCCAGACTGACAGCTTCAGCGCCGCAGCAGACGCACTGGTACTGACCGGCTCTGCTTGTTGTTCAGTAAAAGAGGCCGGTTGAAAGGGCCCGCTCCGGTGCCGCCCGCGGCGGGCCACCTCGATTGCTCGGAGTCAGCGGTGCGCCAGTCCTGGTCGCTGGGAGATTCAGGGCTGGCCATCGAAAGAGCGTCAGACCGGGGAGAATCAACAAACTAAGCCGCTAAGGCAGCAGCTCCTGCACCATCGCCGCCAGGGCCGCCACGCGCGCCGGGTTGACCCCGCAGGCTGCGCAGAAATCCTCACGCTGGCCGCTCAGCCGCTCGGGATGGCCCAGCCAGTCCGGCGGCTTCGCTGGCAATCGCTCTGGGTGATTGCCCCGACCCGCTCGGGCCACCACGGCACGACCCGCCGCAATGTTCGGCCAGGCCAGGAAAACCACTGGTCCGCATCCGCAGGCCGTAGTGCCACCCGATCAGCCAGCGCAGCAAAACGGCAAGCGCGCGATCAAAGACCGAGCCAAGCCATGCCCAGGCCTGCATCACCTGCAGATGCTGGGTGGGCACCAACACGATCATCGGCACGGACCAGGGCACCGAGTTCGGCGTGTTCGCTTTCCCACCGTGGTCAGGGCCAGGGCGCCACTGGCTGAGGGCGGCGTGGGCCCGGTTGCTGCCTCGAATCAGCAGGAATGCGGGTGCCGCGGGGGTTTTCGATCCAGCGGCCGCCGGTCGGGTCTGGGACGCAAACCGGGCTTTCGCCCCTGCCGTAATGGGGCCTGGATCGGATGGTTCGCCCGCCGTGCGAAGCAGCTTCGACCCAACCGAGGTGGTGGGTGGCCACCGGAAGCAGGAACTGGGCAGCCGGGCGCAAGGCCGCCAGCCGGTCGGCGGTTATCGAGCAGAAACGGGATCGCCCACCAGCAGCTTGGCCTCCGCTTCGAGCCCGGCAACAGGGCCACCCCATATCGCCAGGCTCCAGCGGAGGCTTCAGCCTGGGTGCCCGGCGGAAAGATCGGCCATCGTTCACCCACCACCTGGCAAACGCGGGCCGCCACGCGAGCCAGGCGCGAAGCCGGCCTCCGCCCCCATCGCGGCGATCCGATCGTTTCCCAGCGCGGCCAAGCGGGCCACCCACATCGGCGTAGGGTGAGGTGGCGATAGCCCAGCCGGCCGAGAGCCGCAACGGTCCAGAACTGATCGCCGCCCAAAAACACCGACCAACCCCGCGGGCCCGGCCCAGGGGGCCGTAAGCGGCGTGGGATTCGCAGAGGCCAGGCGCCAGAAACCGCGCGCCGGCCAAGGTGCGCTCAAACAACCAAAGCTTCAGCCACCTGCTGCTCCGCTCCCGTGGCAAATTTCGGGCCAGGGCACCACACGTTGCAGCCAACAGAGGCCCCAGCACCAGCCGGCCGCAACGGCTTGCAGTTGGTGGAGCTTTTCGGCCAGGGGCCGAACCCACGTGCTCAATTCACCCAGGGCCGTTGCAGACAGACGATCGCGGCGTCGGCTGGCTGCCTCCCAATCAGATGGCGGCCCAACAACGACGACTTGACCACAACCGAGGCTGACTAGCAACAGACAGCGGCCTGGTCAACGGTGCGTGAGCAGGTGCTTAAAGAAAATGCCGGATGGCGAGACTTGAAACTCGCAAGGCCGAAGCCAGCCACGCCCCTCAAACGTGGCGTGTCTACCAATTCCACACATCCGCGTGGCCATCAGAAGCAACAGGCTCCCTCCGGCTGGTCAATATACCGATCGGCGGCACCGCCCCGAAGGGTCCAGCTGAAAGTCTTCAACTGATAGCAGTCGCGCAGACGGCAAAGTTCCCGGATGCCATCGGCAAAGCTGCTGATCGCCAACCGCGGCGAATCGCCCCTGCGCATCCTGCGCACTTGGTCGTGAGCTAGAATCGCCAACGGTGGCCGTGTAACAGCACGGTCGAATCGCAACGCGTTTGCCATGTCCAGCTGGCCGATGAAGCGGTCCTGCATCGGCGAAGCCCCCCAAAGCCAGCAAGAGGCTACCTCACTTCCCAACATCATCGCGGCGGCCGATTTCCGCGCGCCGGATGCCATCCATACCCGGCTTAACGGCTTCCTGGCTGAAAACGATCGCTTCGCCGAGATTTGCATCGCCCACGGGCTCACCTCGTGAGGCCCGTTCTGCCGAAGCGATCCGCGCCATGGGCGACAAGGCGACCGCCAAGACCACCATGCAAGCGGGTCGGGGTGCCGAACGATCACCGGTAGTGACGGCCTGCTCAAGGATCCAGCCAGCCGCGCACTGGTGAGGCCAAAATGGGCTCCGCAGTGATGTCAAGGCCACGGCCGGCGTGGCGGCCGTGGCATGCGCCTGGTGCAGGCCGCAGACCAGCTCGACTCTTTGTTCAGGGCAGCCCCAGGGCGAAGGCGGAAAGCAAGCCCTTTGGCAATCCGGGGCTCTACATCGAGAAAAATTCATCGACCAGGCCCCGCCACATCGAGATTCAGGTGCTGGGCCGACCGTCACGGCCATGTGGATTCAACCTCGGCGAACGCGACTGCTTCGAATTCAGCGCCGCCACCCAGAAGTTGCTTTGAAAGAATCCCCCAGCCCGGCCCTGGAAATCCCCTGACCTCCGCCGCCGCAAATGGGTGAAGGCCGGCATTGCCGCAGCCCGCAGCATCTTCCTACGAGGGGGCGGGCACGGTGGAATTCCTGCTCGCCGCAGCGGCAACTTCTTCTTCATGGAGATACACCCGCTCCAGGTGGAGCATCCCGGTCACCGAAATTGGTGACGGGTGTGGACGCTGAATCGCCGAGCACCTGCGCATTGCCGGCGGCGAACCGCTCAGCCCTGCGCCAGGAGGAACATCCGGCTCTGGGCTCACGCGATCGAAGGCCGCAATCAAACGCCGAGGATCCCCAGCACAATTTCCGGCCGGTGGCCCCGGGCAGATCACCGGTTGCTCCCTCCCGGGCGGACCGGGGGTCCGCGTCGACAGCCACGTCCTACAAAACCGCTACGAAAATCGCCGCCTTCACGACTCACCTGAAATCGGCAAGTGATCGTCTGGGGGCTCGACCGTGACGCGGCCCTAAACCGGATGCGGCGGCCCTGACCGAATGCGCCATCAAACCCGGGCATTCCCCACCACGGTCGGAATTCCATCCTCGCGCTGCTGGAGCGACCGGGGTTTCCAAGAGGGGCGATGTGCACACGCAAATTTGTCGAGCAAGGACAATGCTCAACGCGTTAGGGGCAGGGGTTTCCACCAACACAGGCCTCAGTGCGAGCGCCTGGGCCCCGCAGGGCCAGTTTTGGTTGAGCACCCCTTGCTGACCCCACCAGCGCAGCTCCCTAACAGGCTGATCAGGCCCACCCAGTCACCGGGGTCCACGTCGACGCCACCCGATCGGTTGCACAATGCGACGGGGTGAACCGCCAACAGCGGCTCGGTGGGACCACCATGAGCGGCAATGGGGCCCGTCTCCAGGTTGTCTGGGGAATACCAGGTGGAGCACGATCCGAAACAGGAAACATGCAGGGTCCAGACCGCCAGCCCCACCAGCAACCAGGTTTCAGGAACTGGTAAACGTGCAAAAGAACGGGGGCGGCCGTCACGAAAAGCCCTAAGCATGGGAGAAAGCAATCGGTAGGAAGCGGATCATAACCCATGCCTAGGATCTTTCGAGGTGTTGAACATGACTCCCTCTCGTCGCCAATTTTCCTCCATCGCAGCCTGGTTGGGGAGCCGTGATCGTGGTGGGTTCCCGTCACCCTGGCCCTAGGTGGCTGATCAGCCAACCGACAGGTTTTTTTTTCGACCTCGCAAGCTCTGAACCCGGTTTGGCCAGGGTTTGGCGGCGTTGGATGCCAGGTCACTAAGCTATGACCAACGGGTTCTCTTGACTGAGAACGTGATCAATGGGTTTTTTCTGACTGAGGATTTCCCAGACGTGGTTAAATGCCAGCCTGAATTGGGGCCAGCAATCGTCCGCATCGTGTTTGGCCGTCCGGTGGGGCCTTTTCTCTATTTCTGAGGAGCTTCAGGCCAGCCGCTCGCCCGCCGACTAACGACGTCTTCTTCGCCGCCGTTGGTCTGCTCTGCGGCGGCAAATCCTGTTCTTCAAGGGTGGCGCCCTCGATCCAATCCTGCGTTCGTCGGGCAAGTTTTTCTGCTGGCCGGGGCAGCACGGTTTTCTTTTGCTACGAGAGCGTGCGTCTTCGGGTGTCAACCACCGGGAGCAAGCGCGCCGCTCTCCTATTTCGCGACCGACGAGCCGCTGCCGGAAGCGCGACCGATGGTTGGCAGCGAAGTGGGTCCGGCGGTCCCGATCGCCTCGATGAGGCCCCAACCCCTGCGGAGGCGCATCCGCTCCGCGAAACGCGTTTCTCCGACGACGACGAGTTTTTATAGGCCCAGCCGTTCCCCGAGCGCAACGGGGCTAATTCCCGAGCGGCCCGCCACCCCGCCGCTCCCCAGGCAACGACGAAGATTGGAACGCCCGAGCCTGCCCTGCCTTGCGGGTGGCAGACCCGATCCCTACCCCCCATCGCCCAGAGCGTCCCGCTTCCAGGGACTTCCGCCTCTGCGCCACTCCAAAAGCCCAGCTTTGGCGAGAGGCGCCGACGACCGTGAGGCGCCCAGCGAGATTCGGCGCGGGAGCCGTCCGGTGGCCGCCGGAATTCCATGCCCCGCCTTCCCAGCCGCAGAGGCCCCGGTTGCTGCTCCTTCGGGCCCTCTGCCAATGCCCGCCTCGCCAAGGTTGTTCCTCGGGCACTTCCGATTCCGTGGTGGAGCCAGCAAAGAAGCGGCAGCGGTCCACGGAACGCTGACTACAAACGATGAGCCCGTCGTCCGCAGGACATCCTCAGCTCCCTGGCCGTTCAAGCACCGTCCGGTCCCGAACCCAGCAGGCAGCGCGTTTCCTCCCGCGACAAACAGCTCCCGCTTTGACATGAGCCGGATCCGATGAAGAGTTCCTAGGGCACCAAAATCCGGCCCAGTGGGCAGGAAAGTGTCGTGACTAAGGGTCTCGATCAGCAGCAACTGAGGCGAGCCGAGCAATATGGATTGGCGAAGCGGCCATTGACCCCGCTCGCGTGCACTCCAGCCGAAGGCCGGCACCTCGTGGG
>Ga0163217_1111180_pt1 | contig 15439 bp, 20 predicted proteins | sample SynspAceP_FD_185933 | JGI IMG/M metagenome (GOLD analysis project Ga0163217, IMG submission 185933) | Saline lake microbial communities from Ace Lake in Antarctica - Synechococcus sp. Ace-P (PacBio error correction) | ecosystem: Environmental > Aquatic > Non-marine Saline and Alkaline > Saline ...
AAAAAAAAGGAGGGGAAGGGGAAAAGGGATTTCTCTTGGGGTTGTGGGGGAGCAGCAAGGCCCGGTGATAGTTTCCCAGTTCGCAAGCTCAGCCTGGCCGCAAACTCCGGCATCGGCGCCCGAACGAAAATGCAACGGGGGATCAGGGTCATGGTTGCCGCGGGGCGTCCACAGGCCGGGCGGCGGGTTCCCTGGCGCACCAGAGAACCGTGGGGGCGCCGCCTGCGGGATTCGGCTTTGCCCAGTCCCCCCAGCAGGTCCGTACGCGGCACGAGCAGCAGCCGGGGCCAGGGAAGGCCGCGATTCTCCAGCCGGCGATGGCATCGAGGCGATGACGCCTCGGAGGGCCCAGCGGTGCTTCGGCGGCAGCACCATCAACAGACAGCCCGCCATCGCGCAAGCACGAGCAGATCGGGCAAAACGACAGAACCGGACCAGGTTCGTGCCGTGGCATCGACATCCACCGAGCACGCGAGCAGGCTGCTCCGGCAGGGCGCGGGGGGTGGAAGGAAGGAGAGAATGCCGGCATAGGTGCGCAGGGCATCGCGAAAAATCCGGTCGGCGGGCCGCTTCGATGCGGCTGGCGTAGGAGAGGGAAGGCTTCCTTGTGGCCCTGGGGCCAGATAGACACGCGGCGGCAAAGGCGCCTTCCGGTGACTGCAGCAGGTTCCAGCAGTCGTAAGGCGAGCTGAGCCGATCACGACACGGCCACAAAGGAGGATGCTCCCGCCAGGGCTGCCGCACGGAGTGCCTTTGGAGCAAGCGCGGGCCTGCTGCTCGGTTGGAGAGAGCGGCAGCCACTTTGTTGCGGGAATCGGCTGCGACTCCTGAAGGCCAGGGCTTGGTGCTGCTGGGGGTATTGCCAGGCAGGGGGCCTGCCCTGCTACCTTTCTCAATCGCCCTTACGAGTCATCCCATCAGATCATCCCCTGGAGGGATGGGCCATCATGCCGTCCAGCGTCAGCGGCCTCAAGACAATCCGGCCCGAGGCCCTGCGCCAGTCCAAGCGGGCATGGTCGTGTCGTGCTCAAACAGGGCCATCCGATGCGGTGATGATGGGCCTCGATCAGGGCGGCCTGCTGCAGGCACCGGGCGTGCGGGGCCGCGCTGGCCCTGCCCTGTTCCGCGATGGTGAGCGCTCTCCCCCTGGCTCGCGCGCCCGGGTCGCCGAGATGGACACCTCCGCCTTCATCCTCCCATTCTCTCAGGGCCTGGGGATCCCGGTGAAATCCTCCGACGGAAGCCGAAACCAACGCGACCTTGACCACCCTGGAGCAATGGCTGGAGTCGTTCATCAGTTGACGCAGCCCTCTGATCGGCCTAAACAGCCCGTGGTGAACGGGATCGGGCTGCTGAAGGAGCTGTTCGGTGAGGTTCCTCATCCCAGAAGGTGGGGCCGACTGAAGTTGATTCACCGAGCTTTCCCTGCCGAAGAAGCGCGCCAACACCGCAGCACTGGAGGCTGGCTGGCTCCAAGATTGCCTGGACCCATCCCAGCCGGGCCTGAACTGCCGATCCTCGATGAGGGAGAAGCCGGCAGCATTCGCCCTGCCCTTGCACATCCGGGGCCCCGGCGCTGTTGCCTTGATCGACGAGCGCTCAGGGCGGGCCGTGGCCCAGGGCCTGGGCTGTCGATTGCAGGACAGCCGCGGTCATCGGCATGGCCCGACGCCGCGCCCCATTTGGACCCGTCGGCCTCGGGCCGTGCTGTCGCCAACTGCATGACAGCGATTTCAGGATCGCTTCCGGCCAGTGAGATCATGCGTTCTGGGCGGCGCTCGGAGAGAGCAGGCCCTGAAACTCCACAGGAGCCCTGAGGGCAAGGTCCTGGGCTCCGGCGCTCAGGCCAATACAGGGGGATGGACTGACCAATCGTCCACGGTTGTCTCAAGGCGTTCCTCCAACGACTTCAAGTGGCGCGCTAACCGCTTCCCCCGAACCACTGCAGGGCAGCATGAACAACCTCAAGATTCAAGAAACTCCTGAGTTCACTGAGATGTGAGAACGAACCTGATCATACCATGTTTCTCAATCGTGGGTCGCCTGGGATCAGCAGCCCGGTAGAGATTGTTGAGTGATGAACCAAGTGGTCCGGGCCGAGAACCCAATGGCTACGCTATTGGAGATAATCTGAAAGGCTTTAATGCGACTGGTTCTTTACTATGCCCTTCCGATGTACTGAGCGTGGTTTCGTCGAAAAAGGATGAGCAGCGCGGTGGTTCAACGGCAACCATCCAATAACAGTTATGTTTCAACAAGAGAAGTATTTCAGAAAAACACCATTTACAAAATGGAGGATGTTTAAATGAAATAGGATTAGGATGGACAAAGCTGTTTGGGGATTGGTACAACGAAGTTTGGAAGAAAGCACGCACGTGGTGGAGTGGGAGGGTTAGTGGAGTAACAATCACAATTTTTTGCCAATGATATTAATGAAATCGGTTGTCATATAGGTGCAATAACTCGATACAATCGGGAATTTTATTGCTAGGCGGGCTATTTACGATAAAGATGATGATAGAGCCAAGAGCAGAGATCGGGAATATGTCAATCGCGACGAAAATAATGCTCTTCCTGAAGGAGCGTCTGTAATTCAATGACTCAGGCCTTTTCTGGATGGTCACTGGTGATGATGATGAAAAAAGCGTTAATAAAATTGCGTAGAGTGTTGGAACTGTGATTCGATTGGACCGGCACCTATGCCTCGTTTTGGATCGAGGATTCCAAAGATGATACACATGGTAACGAATTCCGACGTGCGTGTCGCTATGCCGAGATGTGGTTTAGTTAATTTACTCAAATTGGGAGATGATGCACACAACAAGAGATTCATTCGTAATCATCTTGTCCTGATTTGCAGCTTACTACGATGGATGACATAAAACAAACTATTGAGAAATATGTTTAGTGGCTTTACTGGAAGACGAATGATGAAAGAATGATCAATAAGCTTATATATTGTTTGGATTCTGATACGTGCAGCGTCCTTTGTTCGAGAGCGGGGGTTTTCATTTCAGACTTTGATGATGAAGTTGACGGTTTCGGAGTGGCACAGCTGGTAAAGAATATTTAGGAGTAAAGGAGTATCCTGGCTGATCCAAGAATGGAAACATACTAGGCGCTCCAGCTTGACCGTAAAAGCGGCGCTCCTGTCGTCGCTTGACATTTTTCACGGCATCTGAGCTAGGTCGTTCACAAGTCAGAGCCAACCTTCAGCTATCACGGCTGGCAGGCCATCACAGTGATCGAGCAAAGCATCCTGAATCTCCCGCAGCGCTTCGGCGTGATCCCCAGCCGCTGCGCATATCGCATCGGGCCGGTTGTCCTTACCTGCAGCAGCTCTTGCGCGGCGTAGAGGCGGCCAGGAAGGGCGGCCACCTTCGATGGCAAAGCCGTGGCCCGCAGGTTAGTGGTAATCTCGCCGTTGGCGTAGGTGCGGGCGTAGGGGCGAAACGAGCGCCACACCGTACCATCGAAGCGGGGCGGCGCGCCTTGAGCAGGCGATCACGCGAGCGGAACGCAGATCATCCAAGGATGGGCACGTGCGCCGGGCGAAGTTGCCGGCGATCTGTCGGCCAGCTCGAGAGTGCTCCAGCCCGCCAGGGCGTGGGCTGGGAGAGGCGCGGGCGTGAGCGCTGGCGCTGGGCCCGGCTCAAGTTGTGGCCGGCGAGGCGTGAGGCTGAGCGCCAGCTGTTGAAAAACCGAGCAGGCAGCAGACGAGTCCGGCGGCGATGGCGAGCGCGGGCCGATTGGTCGGGGCCAGGCGGAGGCGTGAACCGCGCGAACTGAAACGGCAGGCCAGAGGCTGCAGCACACGGTCTCACACACGGGTCAGCAGCATCGAGCGGCCTCCCGAATGTGAAGAGACACCAGTAACGGGATTCGAGCCAGAAGGGCCACCCTGGCCAAAGGCATCGACCAAGTCTTGGAGCCGCCGCGGGAAGCGGGCAGCTCCTTCCAGCAGCGAGCGGCGCGGTGATGTGAAGCCAACTGGCCGCTTCCAGCAGGGGCGCGAACAGCGTGGGCGCGCCATCAGCTTGAGCCCTTCGGGGTGATCGCACAGGCCCGGCACCTTGGCGCAGCAGAGATCCTGCGGCCACGCGCCCAGCCACCGCGTGGCGGCGTCCTCAATCAGCACGCGTTGGGCGCAGCTGTCTGCGCTCCAGGGCCGGAGAGGCTGTGGAGCAGGAAAGCGATGGTGTCAGGTAGCCCAAGCGGTGGCGGGCGACCAGAGCAACCTCAATCTAACAGCTGGTAGAGGCGACGGGGAGTGGCTGATCGCTGGGGCTGGCGTTTGGGGCCGGGCGGGTCGCTCGTGCAGCAGGCCCCATCAGCACGAAGCCGCAGAATCGCTGTCTCCCTCGCCTAAAGAGAGGTCACAGGAGAACACCAGCGAGGCGGTAGCGGCGGGGATGGCGGCGCTCAAACGGTCGCGCAAGCCCAGCTGCGCTGGAACAGGCCGCACTGGAGGGTGAGGGCCGCTGCTGTAGAGCGCATTTCCACCAGTCAGGAGCCGAGGCGGCCACGGAATGCGCCAGCAACTCCAATCGAGGGGAAGCGCCAGGGCAGAAGGGTCACCGGCTGCCCGCAAGTCAGGGGTGAACGCTGCCGGTTCGGCGGAGCTCTGGCGCTCAGCTGGCGGCTGGGCATGGCGGCAGGTCACGATGTTGCATCGCGCTGGGGGGCCTCACCGGCCTCATCAGCAAGGAGCGAGGCACCACCGTGCCTCGTGTTCCCAGCGCGTGAGGCACCAGGATCTGGGCCGGAAGGTTGCGCTGGCGGGCACCATCACCGGCTCGATCGATTCCGGTTCCGCCCGTGTGAACAGACAGCCCGCAGCCACTCCATCAGGCGCTCGCGCACGCGAGGGAACCAGCATCACGGGGCCCCTTTGTAGGGGTGCATCGAGGATGCCGAGCTGTAGCCCTTACGGTGAACGGGCCATTGACACCAGCGGCGATGCAGCCACCGCGCTGGGGCGTGAGCGCAGTTTGCCCGACGCCGCTGAATCACGGGAGACAGGCTGCCGCTGGCCCGGTAGAAGTGCCCGGCGCTTCGCGGGAATGGGCAATGGCCAGCTTCGCCGGAAATAGCTGGCGATGGCGGAACAGGTGCGGGTGGGCGATAGACCGAAGTAGGCCGGGAAAAGCTTGGAGATCAGCAGCGATTTGCCCAGCGCGGCGGGCAGGTGACGATCAGCCGCGAAAGATCGCCATCGGCGGATGGCCTGGAGCGGGCAAACCAGCTCGTCATTCCAGCGGTGGAAGGGCCGTAACGGGGGAAGACTTCGGTGATGAACGCCCGGAGCGCCAGGGGTGCCGTGGCGTTGTTGCGGCAGCGGAACTTGCAAGGCGAGCAGGCCAAGATCAGCCCATGGATCGCCGTGCAGGGGTGAGTGCAGGCAGCCCGCCGCCTGAGGGGGCCAGCTGGCGCGGAGGGCGGGGCAAGCCGGTCGGGCCAAGCAGGTTGCTCATGGCGCCGAATACGCATTGGCGCTTGACAGGAGCGCGGAGCAGCCGGCGATTTCCGCGCAGATGAGCGATGGGCACCACGGAAGCATGAACTCTTCAGCTCGCAGCGCGGCGGGCGACATCCATCGGCGTAGATCTGCTCGCCTGCGTGCCATGAGCCGGTCATCCACCAGCCTCTCAACCATGCGAAGAACGCGCCACGCGCATCGTACTTGCCGCAGGGTGCTTCCGAAGGTCATGTCCCAGAGGAGGGAGGCCTGATCGAGGATGAAAGAACGCGGAATGGCGTTGAGCCAGATCCAAGAGCTGGAAATGGGCGACGCGGTTTTCAACCTCAGCGCGACTGGACGAGGTTTGCTGACCTGATGGGGGAAGCGAACACCTTCGCCGTGGCGCTTTTTTTCCCTTGGCGCGAGCTTGGCCCGCTGGCGGCCCCCGCCAGAGGGGTTGCCGTTCGTCGTCCCTCATCGGAGACTGATGGGGATGTCACAGCGGGTTGCGGTACGAACGATCGATCCGCCAGGGCCAAGGGCAAAGCTCTCTCTGATCTGTAGGCCGAACATCCACAAACAGGAAGGAGCAGCACGCAGGGCGAAACGGTAAGCCGAACCAAATACAGAAGCAAGAAGTCATAGCAATGCTGGCGCCGTCGGGGGGGTTGAGGGTGTACGCCATCGCAGAGGATGGAGGTTAGGGATGACGCTCACCTTGCGTTGGCGTTAATGGATTCCCCTTGCCGCCGCAGGGCTGTGCGCTGAAGGTCACAGGCGGCACGGCGGGCCTTCCCCCAGGGATACGAGTAGAGCCAGGCCGCTGAGGCCAGCTGGCTGTCGCGCGTTAGCGCATAAAGGCCAATCAGGGTAGAAATAGCGTCGTTAGGGATTGGTTTGTTGGTGCGTGCTGGCGCTGAGCGAACTGGTGCGATTGGTGGCCTTTCACGGTTGCGGGGTTCAGCTGGGCCTTCTGCAACGGGCTACCGATCAGGGTCCCGTGGTGATCGTCCACCAGCGGAGGGCGGGATCTTGGCCTGGAACCAGCCTTGTTGTCGAAGCAGCCATCAAGGAAGGCAGCCGGCCGGCCAGGCCGGTGCCTGCAGCTGCTGCACTGGCGGGCGCCCGTGGTGCGATTCCCCTGGTGATCGGGCGGCACGGCGGCTTGGCTGGCCAGTCGTCGCGGTGGCGCCGGTGGATCGATACCCGCAGGCAGCCGGGCCGATCCGCAATCGCAAGATGCTGAAGCGCGGTGAGGCGGCGGCAGCCGTGGAGGGAGACGTGCTTGGCTCGCTACGGCCTTTCCCCGGCGGGGGCCAGGACGCGATTGCCTGCGCTATGCGCAGTTGCTGCGGCCGCAGGCGGCAAGTCGGTGGGCGGGTGGAAGGCGGCTGCACTGAGCAGGCCCGCTCAGCAGGAACGGGAAGTCCCGTGTTTCGCGCTCAGGTTCCAGGCGTTGATCCAGGTGAAAGGAAGGGGAGGCACATCGACCTGCGCGTTTGTGAGGAGGACGAGAGACAGACATGCTCTGGCCTGAGGCTCCCACGGGAAACCCGCTTCTTTGGCCCTCGCTTTTTAGGGAGAGGGAAGATCAGCGCCACCAGATGGCGAGGTTAAAGGCCTTCAAGCAGCACACTGCTCCAGGTTCGGGGCCGCTGCACACCTGGGCAGGTAGGTGCAGTCGGTCAGGGCACGGTGGCGGACCAGACCGGGATCCCTGGCAAGCAGGCTGGCAAGGGAGGGGTGGGCTTGAGATCGGGCCCAAGCCTTGATGCCCTCCGTAGCTGCAGATCCAGGGGATCGCTGGGTGGCGCCAAGTGCCTTCTGAAGGAAGGATTCGATCCAGGGGCGATCAAAGCTGGCGTTTATGGGCCAGCAGGGCATAGTCGCTGTCAACCAAAGAGAACGACAGAGCGCGTGCTGCTGGGTGCGGCATCGCCAGGCGGTGATCTCAGCTCGTATGCCATTGACGGCAGCCCCTTGTTTCGTAGACGCCAAGCAAGAAAGGAGAGCTGCTTGCAGCACGCCCGGTGGGGCAAGAGAAGAGCACCGCGCCGATCTCACCACCAGCTCAGCCCTCTGGGGCCTGAAGGCCAGTGGTTTCGGGTGTCAAGGATCAGCAGGGTGGTGGGCACTGCTGGGTTCGTTGCTGCCGCGCTCATCGGCTCTCCTGGTGGTGCAGCCGGGCTGGAGTCGTTGCCCAGCGGGACGCAACAGCAGACAGGAGAAGCCGCAGCGGCTGGGGTTGTTGGGTCAATCGGCAAACGGCCTTCGCCAACCTGGCCGGAGCTGCCGTCAGAGGGAGGCCAGAAGCGGAGCCGTTTCGGGAGGTCACGCTTCAACCAGTGCGGCCGTTGGCCATCAAGGACATGGCCAGGAAGCGCATGCAGGCGTCCATGGGTGTGGTGGATCTGATTCCAAAAGATTGAAGCGCTTCTCCGTCGAAGCGTGCCGTGCCTCAGGGTCTGAGGAATAGGGCGGACGGAGCCGGCGCTCAGGGTGGGGGCGGGGAGCTGGCCACGATCGCCCGCAGTGGTGCGCTGCGAGGGCGGAGCGGCAGTGACGGCCAGCCCAGAAACTCAACGCCCAAAGGCATCCGAGAAACAAGCCGGCCAGCTGCCAACGCGCAGAGCGCGGCGGTGGTACATCTGGAATCAGAAGGGAATCTCATGGTCGAAGGTGTTGTCCTATGGAAGAGACTGTTTTATCACCTGCGGGGTGGGGCCGTAGCGGCTGGCTGGAGATTGAATCAGGTTGCGATAGGGGCGGGGCTGATTAGTCCACCAGGGCGCCCATAAACGGCTGGTCTTTGAGTTGCACGTGCGATAACTGTTGCCATGCGGAGGTTTGGAATACTCGAAGGCCAACAACTTTGACTTACGTTTTTCTTCAGGTAGTCATCAGTTCACTCGGGCTGGCCAAGCAACCATTCGCGAAAGCATGAAGCGTCAAAGAAATAGGAATCGTGAGATTTCTGCACCCAGATACTCTTGCCAGGTTTGGGATCGAAACAGCTGACGGTGAGGCGAGGAAGAACCATGGTTCAAAGATAAGTGGAGAGGTTGAAGTAACGGCGAAGAATGTCCGTGGAATGCGCCAGAGGCGCAGTCCGCAGAGGGAGGCGTAGGAGGAGAGATGGCGTAAACACAGGCCAGAGACTGGTTGGTGACCCGCCTGGCAGCCGTGCGGCGGCATAGCGGCGCAAGGGTCGTGCAGAAAGGGCTGATCAGGCGATTGGGCGGCGCTGCGGCCTGCATGGCTGTCCAAAGCTCCCGACCGCTGGCCATCAGGCCACCCCCAGCGGCGTGATGGATCGCCTAGATCCATCGAGCAGGGGAGAGGGAGCGGATTCCAGGGAGCTGGTTTGGCTACAGCGCAGGGTGGCGCTAGGCTAGGGTGTTTCCGTCACCAGAACGCATGGGCCGGTGTGGGCCGGCGGTGTTCCTTGAGGGTGACCAGATCAAAGACAAGAGTGCTCAGTCATTGTCTTCTGAGGCCTGAGCTTTGCCCTGGAGGGTCAGCTTCGCCGTTGGAGGCTGGTGGTCAAGCAACGGCCAAAGAAAGGCGCGAGAGGGCCTCGGTGGAGTTTTCCTGATGCAACTGGCCATTGCGCTGCCGAGCAGAACCAAGCGGCAAAGGAGGATCGAACAGGGCTTGGTCAGGTCGATGAAACGACCAGTCCCGGTCCGTTGCGCTGTTTTGTCATCCATGGATGGGATCAGGGGGGGGAAGAAGGTGATCAGATCGCCGCCGGTTTGGCGCCGCTGGGCGATGCGATCACGCAGAAAGGCGGCGTGATCGGCGGTCTGGATGTAATCGGGGACAGGGCCAGTGGAGGAGACCGCTCAAGCGTGAACGGAAGTCGAGACGATCTGGGGGATCACCTCGGCGGGAAGGGTGCGATCTCACGATCAACTCCTGCCTCGGTGGAGCTGAGCCTGTAGCTGCCTCAGGCGCTGGCTGGCAGCGGCAGGAGCTTGGAGCGGGCTGTGGATCTGAACAGCTGTTCGGTTCCGAGGGTGGCAGGAAGGGAGGGCTTGCTGCTGCCGGCGCCTGCGCGTGGGAGCGGTCGGCTGGCGCCAGCAGCAGAAGGCCTGGGGCAGCATGCGTGGGTGCTGCCGGTGGAGCTGTGGTGCTGGGCGGCCGGTTCTCGGTGGGCTGGATTCGTCGCGTCCGTTGTCCTCAGGGAGAGGCAGAGCAGGGAGAGGAATCTGATACACGGCGGAGGTAGGTGACCACACGCCGAGGGAGTGAGCGGATTGGTGGTGTGCCGGCTGGCCCGAGCAGGGTGAAGAGGCTTGAAGCTGGTCATCGAGCCGCAGGCCTAGGGGGCGCTCAGGCGCGAGGTGCGGGGAGGGAAGGGCTTTGGCGCCGTTGCTGGCGCAGGACTGGATCATAGTGAGAGGGGGTGATCAGCGGCTGGGGCGGAGGGGCCCCCCCCCGTTGGGGCCCCCGGGGGCGCCAAGGGGCCCTGAAGGAAACGGCACGGCAGCAGCGAGGGCAAGGTTCGATCGGAACCGCTCGATGAACGGCCTGGCGCAGTCTCATGGCTGCGGACGAGTAAGGCGTCGAGGGAGGGATCAGCCTTCAGAGCTGATGCTTCGTCTGTATCGGCCATGGAGGCAGCCGGGTGCGGCAAGCAGGCTGGCGCCATCGGCGGCCGGGGTGCAGGTTGGGTGAGCACAAAGTCCCTGTCGAGCAGGGGAGGGGTCACCGCTTCAGGACGGTCTGGAGGTTGGCGAAAGCGCCGTTTTGGCCTGGGAAGGCCTTGTAGAATGGGGCCGACGTGACGGTGAAAAGGCGAGGAGAGCGAGGCCGAATGGAGCCGTGCGTGGCGAAGCGGCAACTGGGGCTGGGCCGGATGGAGCGGAAGCTGCGCGGAAAACCGGTCAATGGAGGGCCGGCAGTGTCGCTTAAATCTAGCACTAGCGTTCGCTATAGAAGTATCTATAGCGTTAGAAGGTAGCAAGCATGATGGTGCGGGGCCGGCGGTCGCTCAGCAGCTGTCGCGGAGGCGCGTCCGTTCAGTGTTCCCACCAGCGCCACGCGAGCCAAGCCAGGCAACAGGACTCAGCTCCTGCCCTTTGGGCCGTCAGGCGCGGGGCAGGCCTCAGTTTTCAAAGCGAGCTGTTTGACTGGGCTTAGCGACCTGGCCCGTGGACCACTGCTGCAGCGCCAGCAGGGGCCTGAGTTCGCCGTCAGTGTCGTGAGGGCGTGCAGCTGCTCAGGCGTCAGACATGCCAGCCGCTGAGCACAATTGCGGCAGCACTTCGAGCTCGGCGGGCTGAGCACGCCGGTCTGGCGGAGTCGATTGACCACTGCGGCGAGATCCGTCCAGGCCTGAGGCAGATCACCTTCGCTCCTTGGCGATCACGCTTGAAGCGCTCCGGCGACATCGGCGCTGAGTCCCCGCCCTCAAGCCAGGCTCGGCAGCGGCTCCCTGGGGCGCCAGCCGGGGCCTCCAGTTCTCCGAATGAAGTGCGAGAAGAAGTCGGTCGCCGTCCAGAATCTGGCGTCCTCATGCTGCAGGGGACGCTGGCGGGCCAGGCGCTCCACCAGGGGAATGTCCAGCGGGCAGGCCGTAATCCATGCGATGCAGGCGATCGTTCATCACCCCGAACTGGATGAAGGTGAAGCGGATAGGGTGCTCGATCAGGCCGCTGCATCCGGCTGAAGGTGGAGTCCAGCAACGGCCGGGAGCCCTGCCGCCTGCCCCAGCGCAGGGGAGATCACTGCTCAGCCGCGCGCTCCCATCCAGCGGCCGAGGTCGCTCGCGAAACGGAAGACGGGCCTGGGGGGAAGGAAGCTGGGAATGGGGGATTACCATCGAGGTCAGGCCAGGAAGAGGGTGACAGCAGTCGAGCGATCGGTTGCGGCGGGAAGTGGCGAGAGGGGACGGAGCCCGCCGGAGTGGTTGTGAGTGAGCGCAGCACCAGGCGCGCCCACTGCTCAGGGGTGAGCACGCAGCGCCAGGAGCCGCCTCGGAAACGAAAACGAAGGTGGTCGCGTGAATCGCTGCAGGCGTTGCGGCGCTGGCGTTCGGCGCCGAGGGTTTTTCGCGGGCGGCGCGGCACAGCGGCCCAGTCAGCGACCTGAAGCGTGAAAGCATCGAGGCCGTCAAGAATCGCCCACGTCATCGAGCCGACAGCGCCGAGCTTTGCGGCGGATCGGTTGAACGAGCAGCAGGGAAGCAGCTGAGACAGCTCCGTTCAGCGCGTCACGCTCGTGTTTGGACGGGTTCGCCATGAAGCCGTTACGAAGCAATCCGAGCCTCAGACGCTGAGGATAGGGAAAGGGCTAGGGCTTAAAAAATGATCAATTCTTGAGCGGAAGGGCAAGGACAGGTCGCGCCAGAAGCCGCCGCAGGCCCCCGCTGGCCGGCCTCGGTGAAGCACTTTGACGCGTCATGGCCTGGGCAGGGAAGGTCCAGCCAGGGCCTCAAAGAGCAGGAGCCGATCGACTGCAGCCAACCGGCATGGCCAGGGCGCTCAGCAGTTGCGCCGTGGGCGGCGGACTTCATCCCCGGTCCTCGCGAATGAACTCAGGGCAGGGCGGACTGAGGGCCCAGCAGCCTGCTGCGGCGCAGCCGTGATGGTGGCCTCGGTCTCGCCCAAAAGCCTGGCTCGCTGCCTGCGCAGGTCATCGGAGCTGGGCCGCCCGTCAGCTGCAGAGCCGATCGAAGCGCCCTACCAAGTCGCCGCAGTCGGCCGTCAGCTCGCGGATAGCCGCCGCGCCCCTGCTGTCAGCCGCAGGCGGGAACGGTGGGCAGCGGGCATTGCAGACCAGGGCCCGGTCCAGAGCGGAGTTGGGGCGGTCATACGCGGAGGCAGTCCGAAATCGGCAGAACTGGCTGTTGACGCAGTCATCGCCGTTGGTGACAGGCCGGTGCATTGCGGCCAGGCAGGCAAACGACGGTGACGGAAGCTGATCTCACGATCCACCGCGTCACGCTTGTGGCTCGGAGGCACAAGGAACACAAAAGTGCCGTTTAGCGACTGACAGAAGAAGTCCTGGGCTTTGCGTCCGCTATCAGGGGCTGCGAAACAAGCTGATAGGCCGCTGTTCATCAGCGGCACGCGCTGCGGCCTGGGGTGCGGCCCTGGGCTGATCCGCTGAGCCAGCTTGCGGCCATTGACGCTGGCCAGCCCGGCCCTGCAGGCCCTGGCGCAGCGCTCCACACCGGTCAGCAGCCGGCGGCGCGTTTGCAACCAGCTCGACTCCTCGAGCAGGGCCAGAACACGCCCGGTTGCGCGGCCGTTGCGGGCGAGTCCAGTAGGTCTCGATGCGATCGGCGATCGGCCGCAGGGCCGGTGGCAATTCGGCACGGCAACGGCGACGTGGGCGCCGCATCAGGCTCAGACACCAAGCGCCAGCTTGGGTGGCCCGCCTGCAGGCGCTGGCGCCGGGTCATCGCCCTGGATTCAACGCGGCGGCGCCTGGCCTCCTGGCTCGCTGCCCGAACTCAGTCCTGCGTAGGTGCGTGGAAAGGCCACCACAGAGCCGTCGGTAAGGGCGTTGTAAGGCCACAAGTCAGCGGGCCTGCAGCGGCCGGGAGCGGGTCGGCATCCGCGCCGCGCCGAATTCACACGGCAAGCCGCCTGACCCGCCGCAATGACCGAACAGCCGGCGGCAACCATGGCCAAGTCATCCCGCTCAGCCGGCAGCGGCACCAGAACGGGCCCGATCGGGCGGGCAAGATCTCCGGGTCATCGTCAGGCACAGCCGCCAGGTCGGACGGAGCCAGCTTGCGCGCGTTAGAGACAGAGGAAAGGGATCAGTTTCTTTTCTAGATCCTGGCTTGTAGTTCCTGGGATCTAGTTCGTAGCCATCAAACAGGGGCCCAGGTGTTGGCCCCGTGTTTGTGGCGGGTGCTGGCCCCTCTTAGGGGCAGGTCCTCGTTGGGGTGGCGCCCATCTGAGGGCCGGGTCTGGCTCTGGGCTGGGACCGCGCGGGCCTCGGTCGGTCCTGCACCCCGATAGACGCTGGGCGACCGGTCGCTGCAGTACGCATCGGCCAGCCGGTGCTGCAGAGCCAGGCCACCCCACGCTTTCACCGCATCGCGGTTCATGGCGCGACAGGGCAGCCAGGGTGGGCCACCGAGGCCCCAGCAACCCAGGGCATTGCAGCGGCCCCGCTGGCCTGAATGCACAGGTAACAGGGCCATGTAGTCTTGTGATCACCCCGAGGCACAGCTCGAACAGCTGGTGCGGGAAGGCCAGGAAAGCGAATCCGGTGTTGTCGCACTCATCGAGGGAAATGGTGGCGAAGCGAGAGCGGGTCGGCCAGCGAAACAGCGGCCCAGCAGGGCGGCCTCAGTCAGGTCGCCAGCGAATCGCACGGGCGAGGGCTCAGCTGCTGGATCGCCACTTTCCTGCCGCTTGTTTGCGGCAGTGGGCCCAGGGCCAGCCGTTCACATCCCCGGCGCTCGTCCTCCATCACTGAGCGATCAGGCGCCCGCACTGAAGCTCGAGCGTGCCCGCGCCATGGGCTCGTATCCGGCGATCTGATCGAGCTGGAAGCGAAAAACGACCGAGGCCGTCGCGTGGACACAAGGCGGGGGAACGGGCAACGCCATGATCAGCAATAGACTTGTGTTCGTAGTTTAGTGCCTTAATTTTCTAGGACCACAAGATGAGTGCAGCGATCTCCTCTCCCTGTTGCCAGGGCGCCGGTCACCTGGCTGCAGCGGCTGCCCTCGCCGCGACAACAGCACCTGGACCTACTGGCTGCAGCACAGCGCACTCAGTTCCCGAATCTCGATCACAGGGCGTGATCGCCAAGGTCTGCAATCGGGGACGCCCGGGCTGGATCGAGGCCTGGCGCACGGTCGTGGGAGCCCAGGGGCAACACGGTTCACAGCCGCCATGCAAGCACTTCGCCCTGCACCGCTGGGGTGCCCCCAGCGAGCTGTGGCCGTTGAACCGACACTGACCGGCCGCGGCTCGACTGCAGGCCAGCCACCCGAGCCGCAGACGCGCTACGGGGCCTACAGCGACTGGATCCGTCCCCCGTTCGCTCAGCCGCTCTGGGCTCCACATCCTGTCGGGAGCCGAAGGTGATGGTCTACGGAACCTGGAAGACAACGTCCGCGGGACGAATGGATCTGATCCTGGGAGATTCCGATGGCAGCCACGGCATGGCTGACTCAAGACGCTCTCGGCCAGTGGCAGAAAGTACGACCCCAGGGCCCAGATCGGCGCGGAATCAGCATGGCCGAGCAGCGCTTCGGCTGGATATCTCGCGGGGACTGACGATCTGTCCGGCCCAGCAGTGCGAATCCAAGACCCACAGGGCCGACGACTGCCGGCGGCAAAGTGGCGCCAGACGCAAGAACCGCCAGCGCCATCTGGCGTCCATTCTGATCTGAAATAGCGTTCGCTAGCGCCTACGAATGCAGAGGTAAAGTCCAACCGATCCCTGCTTCAGCGTGAACGGTCCCGAGCTGCCCTGCTTCCCGCGCGTCCAGGCGCATCCCACCGTCCTTCTGACCTCCCCTGCAGCGATGTCTTGCAAAACCCACGTCACTTCATCGCCGCCATCAACGCGCCCCGCTCCCATGCGCCTATGGCTCTGTGCGCACCTCTGGCTTCTTGTTTCGGAGCCCTCCGCCATCGCCCTTCTCGCTCACGCAAGAAGTAGCTGACGCCCTCTATTGGCCGCCCGAAAGCCAGCAGGCCGTCCTCGATGCCCGGCCACTCCAGTCCGCCCACTGACACCCTTGATCAGATGGTTGGATCGGCGCCCTGCCGGAGAAAAACCTGCCGACTGTCAGCGGGTTCGCCATCTAACCGCAGGAGGTCGCGTCCTCCTGGTCCGTACCGCCGCGATCAGGCCCTGGAGGCCCAGGTAAGCAGCAGAAGCAGCTCTTGCGAAAACAGCTCGGCGAGGCGATCAGAAGCGCGGCAATCCTTCTGGACCATCAGCCATTCGCCCAGCAAGCCTGAGCTCCCCACGGAAACAACAGCGGCGAGGCAGCGT
>Ga0163217_1074844_pt1 | contig 15438 bp, 15 predicted proteins | sample SynspAceP_FD_185933 | JGI IMG/M metagenome (GOLD analysis project Ga0163217, IMG submission 185933) | Saline lake microbial communities from Ace Lake in Antarctica - Synechococcus sp. Ace-P (PacBio error correction) | ecosystem: Environmental > Aquatic > Non-marine Saline and Alkaline > Saline ...
AAAGAGAGAGATATCCCGTGTCGTGGGGTCAGCCGTGATCCTGCTGCCAAACCGTTCGGCACCTTTCAAGATCGGGGAAACCGGGCCACTTCGGTCCCCGTTCCGTCGGAGGTTTGTCGACGCCTCCGAGCGGCAATGGCGGGCGCACCGCCCCTCGAGTGTTTTTCAGGTCCGCCGATGAACGGGGCCCACCACACGGGTCCCCCACCAAAAGGGCGGGGCAGATCCGGCCCCTGCTGGGAGTGTCCCTCGGCAAAGCCACTCCAGCCGCTCCGTGCTGCTGAAACGTCCCCCCCGTGCTGCCTTGACTGTCCCAATCGGCCAGGGAATCGGGGGGGGCCTTTTCCGGCAGCGGGACGGCGGACTGGCCAGGGACCGGGCTTGCGCGCTGATGATTCGAAAAGCTGCTGCAGGGAGTTGGGGCCTGGGCCGGAGGGGCTTCCTCCCAACTTTTCGATTCCTTCCTCTGACTCTGATTGCGCTCCCGCAAAGGCCCACCACCTCAAAAGGCGGCCACGGCCTGCCTCAACGGCGGAGCACAAAAGCCTGCGGGCGGCGACCAAAGGATCGTTGCCGATCGCAAAAGCCGATCCAGCCCTTGCTGGCCTTGGCGAGCTGGCGCCGTGGGCCGCTCGCCGTCCCCGAACCAGGGCGGAGACTGCGCCCCTGCAGGCATCGGCCAGCGGGGGTCAAAGGCACTTGCTGTTACGGGCCGATGCCGGCCAGCCACAAGCTGGCCGCGAGGGCCGCTCGCTCCGATCGCGGCCGCAAAAGCGAGCAGATCTCATTCTCAGCACGGCTCGAATCAGCGGATCGACACGGTCACACCAGCTCAGCCTCGCTGCGGTCCTTTGGCGGAGCGTTCCAACAATTGATCAAGGCGACGGGTCCGAAGTCCCCGTCAGTCCTGGCCGCCGTAGGTCTCCTACAGCCCACGCAGCAATCCAACCAAAAAGCCTGAGGCAATAGGCCTTCGGGGGCGAGGGCCGAGTCCGCTAAAATCTACATCACGGTCCGATTAAAGCGCCCACCTGCACCGAACCCCCCGGTGGCGCGGACAGGCGTTGCCGGAGCGCCGGTTTGGCGGTTGCACAGCCCCACCGCTAGCCGGGCGATGGAGGGATCAAGGAAACCTTGGTGCAAGGCAACGGCCAGCTTGCAGTCGCCGCAGGAAACACCGTTCCAATCGCTGCGGTAGCTGCCTGCGCAGCACGTTGGAGTCCAGGGAGTTGCTTAGAAATGCCTTGGCGATGCGGGCGGCCAGGTCAGCGAGCCGAAGGGCCATGCCATGCCGTCACCAGCAGAGCGGCGCAATCAAATGCCGCGGTATCGCCGATCATCCAGACATCCCGGTGAAGGAACCGCTTCAAAGGCAAAGCTGATCCGGCTCAAGGAATCGCGACGATCCACCGACGCGGTCCATCCCTGCAGGAGGCTGGCCAGGAAATATTGCGGCGAGTAACCGCCAAGCGAGGACAGCTCTCCCTCGGCTCGATATCTGGCCGGTCCTGACGCTGCCTGCATCAGGCCGGCCGTGGCCGATCCAGCAGACGTTTGAATCAGGCTGATTCAATCGCTGAGAAGACGCAAATATACCCCCGGACGGCGTTGCAGCTCCACCGCCTTGACGTTGTGATGGCCTCGGTAGTGGGCCCCTTGCCGGCCACGAAACGGACTGGGCTTGGGCGCAAAAGGCACGCCCCAGTGTCCGTCCAGCGGGAGCGCTTTGCCATAGCCTCCGAAACACCAGCTTTGAGCGGTACGAACCCGATCGGCTGTGCTCACCACGAAGCCGTCCGTCCAGCTGCCCCGACCGCGGTGACCGGGGCGTGCGATCAAGGCAAGCGGCCTCCGGCTTCAGAGGCGCGTCCAGAGGATTTTTATCGAGGGCGTAGCGGCTCAGCCCAGCGCCGTGCCGGGCAGCTGGCCGTCGAATGACTCCCCCCGTGCTGGTGCTGAGGCTGGCCTTCTGAATCGGCCACCCGCGCCGGCCGTGCGCACCGCGTCGAGGATGCCCAAGGGCGCCCGAAGATCCTCGTGACCTCACAGAAGAGGAATTCGCCGCAGAGTTTGTGCAGCGGGAAATGCTGGTTGCTCCAGCAGCAGCAACCGAGTGGCCCCGCGTTCAGCCAGCTGGGATGGCCATGCTGAACCAGCCAGGCCAGCCCCGACTGATGATCGCGTCGTGGAAGGGTCATAGGGGCCCGGTTTTCAGCGGATGGTGCTCAGTAGCCAGCGAAAAAAGCCCAGCACCATTGAATCGAAACGTGCTCGAGCCCGGCTTCTTGGCGATCGCTTGAGTTCCCCTGGCCTCGAAACCCCGCAGAACTGAATGGGGGCCGTCGTTCTGCATCAATCTCCGAATGCCTGCAGCAAGCGCGTGAGCCCATAAGTGCCCGGCGTAGGCCAGGGGGGTGCGGCTGCAAGATCGTTTGATCAGATTCCGCGGCGCGCCCACCGCCCCATGCTCTTCCATCACCTGTACCGCCTTGCATGGGCGAAAGTGGTGCAAGAAACATCGAAGCGATGCACCACAATCGAAGACTTGCTCGGGTAAGGCAGCGCCAGGGCATCGGCCAACGTCCACTCTGATGGAAAGGGCTGCAAGACGGGGGCAGCCGCCTGGAGAAAGCGCCTGGCGGGCCGTACTCCACGGTGCCGGATTGCATCGACGCAACGACGCGGAGGGTGGGCGTCCGGGCGCATCCGAGCGAAACGCCAACGCAACGAGATATTCAGGAAAAGTCGGCGATCCCCCGTGCCGGATCGAGGATCCGCAGCGTTGATCTGTTGCCTGCAACAGCAAGGGTTCTGAGATTTCATCGGGGCGCTGGTAGCCACCCAGGGTCTTGATTGACGACGCGAAAGTTGATCGTGCGGCTAACTGGTGAGTCCGCTGATCGGTGATCGGAATATCAACCATCAGCTCGTCCTGGTCGGTGCGGACCTTGAACGAGGGGAACCAGGGGCGGCGGGAGGTCATCGGGCTTTCGGAGTCATAGCTGTTGAAACAGGGGCAGCCTTCGATGCGAGAGGCCAGGCCGAAACCCAGGGCAACCTCCTGTGTGAGGCAGCAGCCGCAGGGTTTTGGGGCGCAACCGCCATCCAATGTTTCAAGATGAACAGGATCGTCGGTGAGCTCATGTCTGCCGAAATCCGCGGCAAGCACCCCCATAAAGAAAGGCTGCGAGGCTTGCGTCTCGGCAGGGCTTGGCGCTTGTTTGCCCAGATCGAGGATTCCTTGGCCGGCCCGCCGGGATGGCAGCCCCAGAGGTCGATTGCCAGATAGCATCGAGCCCATGGCGCTGCAACCATGGCTTAAGAACCGGGAAGTGGCGGGCTTGAATGCCGCTGGGGAAACGCTGGCCGCCAACTTCATCAGGAAGCCTTGTCGCCGATCTCCAGTCATTCGCCTCAAGCGAGTGCTCGGCGAATCGTGGCAGGCGCTGTCCCCGATGAAGGTCAGCTGACCACGTTGATCCCGGCAAGAGAGAACGGCAAGCGGCCGCCCCATCACCCGAAGAAGTGCGTTGACGAATCACGTTCTCCACATTGTCGGGACGCTTGCATATGCAGGGTGGCAAGAGCTCCCACGCAGACCATCAGCACCCGGGTGCTTGCCCGGGGAGGCGCGGCAGATCGCATCGGCCAGCTTCAGGCCGTTGAAAGCCGCAATTTGCAGCCCATGAAACCGATCTAGGCTGCGCTCTGCGCTGGGGCGAATCCCCAGCCGTTGTATCAGCTGGATATCGAGGCCTGGAGCGAAGAATCCCGTGCAACTCAACCACAATCAGGTGCGGTGATCTGCTCGGCGCCTGCAGCAGCCGCCGGCGCCAGTGCGTCACGGTCCACCGTTTTCGGCCAGTAGGCAAGGCGCCAGCGGCTGGTACCAGACCGTTGCGCTTTCGCGGGTGCTCGGTAGGGGCGAGAGCTGCCAGTTGTTGAAAAAAAGTTGATAATGATCCGCCTCCTGCCTGGCCAAATCCTCCAGGCAGCCCTGTAAGCGGTGCTCGAATGACCGATCGCCCGAAAGGTGGAGCGAATGCGTTCCTCAGTCCCTCTGCGGGCAATCCTTCGATGCGGGCCATGAAGGCGGCAAGCTCCTGCCCCTGGCGACCTCCTGTACGGCGGGTTGCCGGTCGCGAATCGCTTCGAGAACAGTGGGCCTTCAAGCTGACACGGAAATCGATCTGGCATTGCGGGGACATCAATTCTGACCGCAGTGAGCGATTCCCTCGCCAAGCCAGAACCGCTGTCCCAAGCAACCGGGCTGCGTCAGTCCGCCTGATCCGGCCTTGGTCAGGGTCCTCAGCAAAGAGATGCTGACTTGTGAAATGCCTTGTCAATACTCCTAACTTAAGAACGTTTACGTTTAAGTGCGTCGCTCCAGGTCCCGCCTGTTGTCGAGCCTTTCCATTCCTGCCTGTCTTCGTTGTAGAGCTTCCCCTGACGCTTGAAAACACCTCGCTGGTCCTTGAGCAAGGAGCCCTTTGTCCGTTTGGCCAGCAAGGGCGACCACCATCTACAATTCTGAGCCTTCGATGCTGATGCCGATCGTTGCTGGCTGCGCCGCTGGCTCGCTCTCCCGGCAAGGAATCACCTCCGTTCTCCGTTCCCCCCTCCATTCCAACCTCCTTCAGGATTGCGAGCTGATGCTGGCCCCTCGACAACCCGGCAACCATCGCACCCATAAGTTTTCATTGCTCTGGTAACGGATTAACCCTGCTGGCGGTTTGCCGTCAAAACTTCGTACATTTCGAAGTAAATCCTGAGCCCATGAACTGAAAACCCTCCCCCTCAGCCGTAGTTCGCCGTCGAGCCCAAGGCCGGCGATCGACGCTGCACGACATTGAGATCTGCCGCAAAGGATCTCGAAGTCCTTTTGTTGAAGCTCTGGCAAGATGCAGGCCAGCCTTCAGTGAGGCCTATGGCGCCGAGTTGCTTCAGCCTTCACAAGCCTTGACTTGGAAATTGTCCCTGTCATCAATCGACAGAGCCAAAGGGCCAGGGCAAGGCGTGAACGGCACACACCAGTCGCATCAAAACTCTGCCGACGATGACGACCTGCCGGCGCCCAGGGGCCTGCCCCTGGGTTTCAGAATCCTGGCGGGTGTTTGGTGGCGCTGCCTTCGTGGGATGATTGGCGTCGCATCTTCGTCGTAAGGACTGGGCTTGCTGAAGGAACCCCCAGCCAAGCGTCCGCTGCCACCTTCCCACACCCGTCGTGATGATCTGGTCCTTTTTTCTTCGACGCAAGCGGCCCTGATAGCTGCTTTGGAGCGAAAATCCAACGCGGCTACTCCGGTTCGTTTCCGTCCACTTTGAGCAAACCCATCAGCCGTTTTCAATCGCTTTGACCTCTTGCTGCTGTCATCCGGCTGAGTCTCCCCTGTGACCATGCGATCCGACGCTGCGTCAACCCTTGTTTGCTTCAATCCTCCGTGGCCATGGCCATTGACTGCGGGTCGAATGTACCTGTTTGCTTTCAAACAACGGCTATCGCTATAGTTCGTAAAAACCTGAAACGCGTTGACGAAACCATCATGTTTTGTTGATTCAGCGCTAGGGTTTTTTTTTTCCTAATGAAGCTCCTCCGTCGACTACTTCAAGGTTTTTTCTGAAACCGATCGCCTGGCTGTGCTTGAAGCCCTCGGTCTGGGCCTCTTCAAATGTCACCGCTGTGGTGGAAGGCAAACGGGTCTCAAGCCAAGCGTTGGTTTTTCGAAGCACCTCAAGGTTGCTCAAACATTGCCGGGGTGGTGCCCCGCCGTCCCGGCTGGCAGCCTTGTTTACTACGAGTGATTGACAAAAGGTCTTCAAATTCATGGGTCAAGCCGAGAAGTATTGGAACAGCCACCGCCGCCAAACAGCTTTGAGGTTTTGCCTCGATTTGGTTTTGATATCAAAGCGCTCTGTGCCAAAACTCGTGCGAATGGCCCTCAACCAGACCAACCGCGACGAGCCAACAGCAGCTGGGGTCTTGAAAAGAACTCCAAGCCCCAACCCAGGTTTCTGGTGGCTCAAATCAAGGCGTTCAACTGAGGCATTCGAGAGAATCAAAAAAGACTGATCAGATCGCGCCCGCAAGCGGCAACTGCCCCCACCTTTCCAGTTCGAGCATTTCTTCTGCTTGCACCCTTTCTTCTTGAAGCGCGGGTTGGCAGGCTGATCCTGCCTGAAATCCGGGATTCAAAAAGGAAGTCGGGAGAGGGGCCATCCTGTAGCGGTTGTGGTCTGGTCACTATTTCAAGCGTAAGTGGCAATGCTCTTGTTTTGGCACTGAGTGAAACAGATCGATGTAAACCGATGAAATGCAAGGCCATGTCGGCACATTCCCGCGAGAGGTTGCGCAAGGGGAAGGCGCTTGCCTGGTGATGGCCTTTGTGCCAAGGGAACCCTGGCTTTGGGCTTGGGTTCAGGCAATCGTCAAGCGGCAATCCGCTTACACCATCCAGAAGCTGGCCTTCCCATGGGGTGGTCGGATGCATTGTGTTGATCAAGTTGTGATTTCCAAATAAAAGAGCCTTGGTCCGACAAATACTCTTTCATAAATCACAGGTATGGCGATATAATCGTCTGCACCAGCTCGGAAGCTTGAAGCTTGTCCTGCCAACCCCGCCTGAGGTCTGAAGAGGATACAGGATGGGAATCGTTTCGGTACGGCAATCGGCCGCGAAATATCCTGACAGGCTTTTAAGCCTTTTTCGATCCGGATTGGTGTCCGCTGATAAGATCCCGGCTGAAGCTAAGCGCATTGATGGCGTTCAGCACATGTTGGTCGGTGTGCACACATCCAGCCGCCCTTCTTCTAAGAAAATTGGATCGTTTGATTGCGCCGCCGGTCCTTCCTGCTCAACCAGCAAAAGATCGGTTTTCACGGCAGTGAAAAGAACCTTGGCATAGCAATCATGGCGAGAAAAGAAACAGGCAAGTGCTCCTTTGCTTTGCCTTGACTCTAAGTCAAAAACGAGCAGTTTTTCCAGGCCGGCCTGGCTTCTTAAATGATTGGTTTCCAATTTTGGTGATACCTTTAGCATTGACGGAATGTTGCCTTAGGCCATCTTTCACACTCTGTTCTGCTCGTCTGGAGGATAGAGACGATCATTCCTGCCGATTGCGCTCGTCCAGCCGAAAAGGCAAGCGGTTGGGTTGGGGAAGAATGGAGCAAGAAACGACACAACCCACAAGGATCTTCAGCCGCCGTTGAAGCTTGCATATCATCGTCGGCTGCAACGAGATTGTTTCAGTCCAGTGTTTTTGGCGTAACTGTGGCGAGTTGCTCCATCAAGGAATATGGAAATAGGGTTGTTTCTTCGGCATAGCTCGCGCTGTAGACGGAGGCCAATCACATCGTGGAATCCGATCGGTTTGGGCTCAAACAACACAGAACTGCCGGGACAGTGTTGGCAGGGGCAGCCCTGAAGATGGTGAACCAGGTGGGGCCATGGGCCTGATATTGCCCCGTTCCTTCACGACGTCGCCGAGGTGGTCTGGATTCCGATTAGCCGAGGCTCTCCAAGGTGACGCAGCAAGCGGGGATGGCTGAGGCCACCCTCCCAGAGAGAGAATCTTGGTCTCCCGCTGCTTCGTTGAAAGGGACATCCACCGGAACGAACACCCCCCAGAGCGGAACACAGTTCAGCGCTGGGCCACATATCGCTTGCCCTGGAACTCAGCATTTCTTGTTGTCCTCAATTTCCCCCCCCCCCAATTCAATAAGGCGATCACGAAGGCATCAAATAATTCCATCCTCCCGATCAGGACCAGACTGGCCGAGAGGTCCGCTGTTTTTCCTGACCCAGCTCACGACTTGGAGACATGCCAACCAACAACGATGGAATGAAATCATCCGACCTTCGAAGGCGGCCCAGCCGTTCTGCCGGCGGTACGGAGTTGCTGGCTTGTTGTGCGAAGGTTGCCAGGAAGGTTCGCAGCTGTTGCTTTCCGGCTTCTTCGAGCAGCCTGTCAGCTGAACAACGGAGCGGTTGGGCACCGATTCAAGGTGGGCCTGCGAGTAGCAGGATGACCCTGCGCCCGGTTGCTAAACTTCCGAATAGAAGACAGAAGCTCATAAGGGGCAACCAGCGCAATCACCATCTTGCTGTCGAGATGTTTCCGCAATGCACCTTCCTTGGCTGACTGATGGTTCGGGCAGGTAAAAAAATGGCTGCATCTGCACGGAATCCGCAGCCTGCTCATTTCTGTAGTTTTGAAACTACCAAAGCTATTTATTCTATTTTCCCACGTAAAATTTCCATGATCAAGAGGATGTTCCAAACGAAGATTTTACTTTACAATTACAAGGTCCCCCGCTCTGATCGATCTACTGAATCGCTCCTCAATTTATGAGGACGATTCAGCGTCTAAAGGCAAACTTCTCAAGCGTGCTTTTATTCATCTCCATCCTGTGTGGTAGTGGGGTCACTTGCCCTTCGCGGGCGCTTTGCTTGGTCTGCCTGAATTGTAGAGCCCCAATGAAATGACTGGTGAAAATGTCGTGGTGCCCGCTTCCTTCTCTCTTTCTGCGCCGCCGGCGAAGGCTGGAAGCGGCTTGCCAGGCCCCTTTTCCTAAAGGATTCGGGGATTCCAAACGATGTCCGCTTTGCAGTCGTTTCTCAGCCAGCGAGGCCAATCGTTCTGTGGGAAATAAAAAAAGACCGCCCTTACGGAGCCGGTTTAGCGCGATCCAGACTGCGCTCAGTCCGACAGCAGCGGCAGCGCGATCGAAGTAGGTGCCGATTTCAGGAAGCGAGTGCGTTGGCAGTCACGGTGTGGATGCCCGTTGCGGTCGTTGACGAGGCCGAGGGCAAGCGTCCTTCTTTGCGGACCACCTTCAGCAACTGAAGCGCCCGGGGACGCCGAGGCGAGATAGGTTCGCCAGGCCGTTGAGGCAGCGGTCTTCCAAGTACGGAAGCGTCGCCGGTGAAGACGGCGTGGTGACGTAGCGGAAGGAGATCTCCAATGTCACGCAAGGCAGGGCGGCAATGCGTCGGTGGGTGTAGGCGTTGCCAACCGGAGCGATCACAGAGCAGCTTGCTGGCGGAAGAAGCTCGCGAGCGGCGTTGGGTGACGAGAGCGGAAGCGTTGGAGGTGATGCGGTTTGACCGCATCCATCCGCTTGTTGCTGTCGGAAACGATTGCCCGAGGCATCGATCTGGGCAGAGCCTGAGGAATTCGCGCGGCATCAGCTGGGCGATCACCTTGGTGAAAGCGTCCGAACATTCAGATGACTGAACTGAAACCTCCAAGCTAGGTATCCCTACCGTTCAGCCCGCGAGCTGGACTGTTTGCTCGCCATGGGGACCCCTGTTGCCATCCCCTGACTTTGCCTAGTTTTGGAATCCCTGGCTTCCTGACAGCGTGTCGAACCGGTATCCAACGCAGTGCAACCAGAAGTGCCCCACAGGCCTTCCGACGACGTTTCTGTAGGCTCCATGTCGCTTTGGAGTTGGCAGAGCTGCAAGGGCCTGGCGCTGGCTGAAGCGGACCGGATCAACGGACCCACCAATGCCCAGGCCCGCCTGCGTCTGTTTGGCAGAGCGAATGCTGATGTGCGGGGTTGTCCTTTACCGCGATCACACGCCTGGGTGCCCCTATTTGCCAAGGTCTGCTTTGGTTGGGAGAGATGCGGATTCCCTACCGCATCGGCAAGGTGAACGATTGTTCTGCTATGGCGAAAAGGAAAAAGCTGGTTCCAAACAATTGGTGCCATCCGGCAATGTTGCCGCCCCTTGCCCTTGATGCCGTCTGATCAACCGAAGCGATGACATCCTTCTGGCTTCTTGGAAGCGACGTTCGGGCCCCTAGGCGAATGCGGATGACAATCCTTGCTGTTTGGGCTGTTTTTGCGCCGTTTGGAGCGCACCTGTTCCGGGCCTGGTGCCAATGGCTGTGTGTCCGCAACTGGCAACAACGACGAAAGCTGTTGCGAGCGGCAGTTTCGAATCGAATCGCCGAGCAGGTGGAAACGAGGTGCTGCAAGCCACACCAGCCCCTTTTTCCTGGAGGATTTGGCAACGGCCGATCTGATCCTTCACGCCCTACATCGAGCGATGACGCGAGCCCTACTACTACAAGGCTATTCCTCAGGCAACGCCAAACGCCCTCCAATCGCCTCTTGGTTTCGAGCGGATGGAGGAGCGCCCCCACTTATCGTGGAACCAGAAGCGATTTCACTACCGCATCCACGATCCTGCCCCCACAGATGGCGGCTGTTATCCCAGCGGCGGCGCGGCGCAGCAGGCCTGCAGCCAACGGGTCGAACCAAGGTCCCTGGCCTTGGCCATGCCCGACGATCCCTGAAGACATCCCCAACCTGCCCTCGGATGATGCGCCGGCCGAAGCTCGGCGCGCGTGTTTGCGCACAGGCAGGCATTTTGAGCGTGAACCCCTGGGCTGAGAGCCTTGGCTGGCCCTGCGCTCTGCCCTCTCGAAAAATGATACAACGGGCCATCACTGTTCTTCTCCACCTGGATCGGCGCCTTGCACTGCCTCTACCTGCGCGATCGGATCAGCGTTCCCGCGAGATATGTCCCTGCAATCGCCCGGGCCCCTGCGCCCAAGCCCTGACGCAGAACGGCTGCCAGCGATCCGCGTGTTCAATGATTCCGCAGCCCTGCCGCGGTTCCCCTGCCCAGCCGTCACCGCCGTGATCAGGACCCGCTTGTCCTTAAGCGCTTAATACTGATCTCGCGACTGCTTCACCCGGCCTGGGTGACAGCCTCAATCAAGTCAGATTCGCCCCTTCGGTGGCTGCTCGCGCCGATTTCCGATGACACGTTTCTCCCTGCAACTCAAGCCAGTGTCCCCAAGGCTGCGGGCTCGGGCTAATCGCCAAAGGCCAGGGTCCTTGGCGATAGCCCGGACTTGCGGCTCTCTCGTTGATGCTGCGCTGCGGGCCGGAGCTGCGCCGCATGACCTATTTCCAGACTCCGCCCTGGAAGCTGACGTTTCGTAATTACTACACCACCGTATGGCTAACGGACGAGTATTACTTCACCATCGTGATGCCGGAGCAGGCTGGCGCTGGGCTGGGGCGGTTGAAATCAAGCAGACCAGCAGGATCAAGACTGGACGTTTCCTTTGCTGTGACCAGAGTCGGCTTTCCTCGTGACTCCGCCGTAAACAGCGTGCCATGCGGTGAGGGCCCCCCCCCCCCCCCCCAGCCCCTTTTTTTGACCCCCCCGAAAAAAAAACGGCGAGAAGTTCAGCATCCTTTTCCCTAACCCGCCTTCCCGGGACCAGACGTTAAGCGGTGGTTTCTGAGGCCGTTTCAACAATCCTCCTTTGCGGAATCTATCAGTTCGCGTGCGGGCATTTCCCGCTGGCCCCAATCCGGTCGGTCAGCAGGTGGTTTTGCGGAATGGCGTCTACAACGTGGATCGTTTCTGAAACTTCAGGGCATACGAAGTCAGTGAAACTCAAAGCCTGGCGCGACGCAAGCAGTTCACCAGGCTCCAGTCCCCCAGGCTGCGGGCCGCCTTGCCAAGCAACTGGTCGATGATCTGCACTGGATATTGATCCGGGTGGTCCAAGTCCAAAGGACCAAAGCGCAGGCTAAAGGCTTTCGCTTGTGGATGGAGTCCTTCGAGTTTCGCCTCACCACGCCAGAGAATCAGTGCTGCGCACCGGCGTGGTGCCAGCTTTCCTCGCCCCAATCAGCGATGCCAAGCGGCTGGTTAACAACGGCTGCAGCAGGAAGTCGATCACGGTGAAGGCCGCACGTTCGCTGCCGCGGCGCGCCGCAGCTGAGGCCTGGAGGCGTGCCCGTCCCGTAGAAGCGCCCCCCTCCGGGTGGGGCATCAACCCCAACCGGTCGATCAGCGTTGCATCTGCGTTTTCAGCGATCTGCGTTTCAGCCATCTGCGGGCTCAGTCGGGTTTGCGGTAGGAATCGGTTTTCACCCACCGCTGGAATTTTGCTGCCGCCAGGATCGCCTCTCGGTGGCGGTAATGCTGAACTCCAAACCCAGTTGCCGGAAAGGGTCCGATCAGAAAAAAGCTGCGAGTTCCAAGGGTGAGCTGGGTAACGCAGCCGTGGCTGGCTCCGAAGTGCAGGCCCTGCGCCCGCTGCCCGTTCCTCCAGGTTGGCCAGCCCTCGGCTCAGCCAGCAACCAAGCCAAAAGCCTGAATAAACGCCCGCGCTGTTGCCAAGCGCGGCCGGTCGATGGTGGGCCAACCAACCTGGTGACCGCAAGGCCCAGCACGCAAAGCTTCGTGGCTGCGCCGGCCGCGCTGACAACCAGGCTCCATCCACATACCAGCGCTCTGTGGGCGTCCGAGGTCGTCCACCGGAAAAGACAGATGGAACTGCGTGGTGGTGGCCATGGAGGCAAAGGGGCGGGAGAAGCGTGTCGGTGCGCGTTTTGAACAGCCATGGCTGGACACAGAAAGCCCCCGAGCGGCTGGCGGGGCTTTCCCGGAGAGTTGGTTGGTGACATCAAGGCCCGGACCGTTCACTTGGCCGGCGGGGTGGAGGGCGTCGCCGGTGACTCCTGATAGCCAATGATCAAGAGCTGACCAAGCCGTAGCCAGCACCAAACGCAACAGATTCAGACCGGAGACTGGCGTGCCGTTTCAGACAAAAACTCAAGGACGACGAAATCCTTCACTGAAAGCCTGTGCTCGCCCGCTTCGCGCTCCTGTGCTGCGAGTGCCGAAGTTTGCAAGACATTTGCGACTGATTCGCTCGGGCCACGACGCCGCGCGGCGAACTTTGGCGCTGCCGGCCTGCGCCGATCAGTACCGTGACCTCCTGGGTGGTCAAAGCGGAGCACCCGTTTCGATCGCCAAGGCAATGGACTCAAGCCGGGCTTTTGATCGCCTGAACGACAGGGAGCCCCAATGCGTACTGAAATCCTGCCAATCGAGAACGGGTTCAGCAAGGCCTGAAGCCCGCCCATCCGCGCATCAGGCCCAGACCCACAACGGCCAGGGCCCTGCCCGGTTTCACAGCCCTGATCGATCGCTTCGGTGATCCAATCAGAAAAATGAATTGCTCCCCACTGTAATGCCGCTACAGCGTCAGCGGCCGTGTCGGTGTAAATGCGTTGGAGACCAACGGCTTTTGTTGCGTCGACCTGAGCTGGAAAACTTATCGGTCTGCCTGAATCGCAAGGGTCATGAAGCGCGTTATGGGTGCACTCTTGGTGGGTCTCGCTGGGCAGCCACAACGGGGCCATGCAAGCCAAACCGGTAGAATCGACTCAATTCCTCGAAAAACCCAGTCCCGCTGGGGAAATGACCTGTTCTATGCAGGCAAGTACACTCCCCTCCTTCAGGTCTGGTTTGATGCCCCGCTCGCCAAGATTAACCCACTAATCCTCCGCTTGCCGACTGATCCAACGGGGGGGGGGGGCCCCCAGCCCCGGGGATTTGATCCGCCCAGCGAACGCCAACCCAAGATTCGGCTCCACGCCGCTGACCGGCAGCTCTAGCGCCCGGATTCGCGGGGGCCAGCCATTTGGAGTTGCGCCCTAGTCCTTCCTTGGATTCCCTGCAGCCCCATTTGGGGCCCTACATGGGCACTGGTCCTCCCAGGGCTTTTTGCCGAATTCCTGCGACGCTTGTCTTTGGCTGAAGGTCGCCCCCGGGATGGAGCGGTGCACCGCTTGACGACATCGCCCTCAAGGCCAGCACCGTGCGCTCGGTCAAAAAGGTGGTGGACGCGAGCCTTCGGCTCCCGGCCCCTGTATCACCGCGATCAAGGCAGTGTGTTGCCTCTCGGGGAAATCGTTCCTCGATGCGTGGGAACCACCTTTGAGCACCGCAGCCAATGCGAAGTCACCTGGTCAGAAATCATCCGCGCCAATCACGCCTGATCACGCCGTGTTTGATCAACGCCAAAACCGGCGCGGTTCATGATTCAGTCAGGGATGAGCATGTTCATTCTTGAAAACAGAACCGGCCCGTTATGTGTTGATCGCCGCTAACGAAGCGGAGAAGTCGTCCGAAATAATCACTGGGTGGTGGAATGTCAAGGCCCGTTGGCGCCTACGGACGACTGACGCTGGCGGCCGTGAAGGGGATTGTCTGACGAGGCGGGCAATGCAGCAAGCCTTAAAAGGGCCATCGAGATCAGCAACCGCTGAAGGCCGTCTGATCCAGAGCAGCTCCCGGAGAGCTTGGTGCGAGCAACCGGGCCGCCTTGGCCCTGCTGCCAGCTGCTCAAATTGATGGTCGCTCATCTCGGCATAGGTGCAGCGCTTCTCGGCAACGTAGAACTACCGAGTTGTAGCCATAGCTGCGTGCGGCGCGACGGGCTCCACCAGAACCTCTCCCCGCAGACTCCCTCGCTTTCGAGTCCGATCTTCTCCGGTCGGGTCTGCCAGGGCCAAGGCGGAATTGGAACGCGGTCACTGCGGTAGGGGTTGCCTCCAGTTTCAGCAAAGCAGCCTGCTATCCGCCAGGATCACTCCGGCGTAACGGGCGAATACCACGCCCGGGCGCCGCCGAGGGCATCCACCGAGAGGCCGAGTCAATCGCGAGTGTCCAGCGGCCAGTGATCTTGGCCACGTTTCGCCTTCAGGCGGGCATTCTCTGCATACGTGATTCACAGTTCCTTCGTATGTCGAGACCTCGCTGGGACAGCAGCTTCAGCTGATCGACACCTCAAGCATCGCCGCGGATTCTCGGCGATCTTGTGGGATTGCCCGCTGGGCGATCACGAGCTCCACGCGTTCCAGCAAGGATCCAGTCTCAACCCGTACCGGTGGGTGTGCGCTCCCGGCGCGGCAGGGGGCCGTCCCGGTCCTGAGCGAACGTCAGCTCCAGCTCGGCGCGTGGCCTCCGGCAGCAAAGCTCGATCAAGTGGCGAGGCTGGAGGGTTGGGGTGCTCCCTTGGTCCAATGGCCTCGCCGCTCATTTGAACAACTCTGGGATAGCCTGGGTTTCCACATCGGCGAACATTGATGCACAACCTGGGCGGAACCCCACCACGCCGCTGAGGTTGGGTTGGACCCTGGTTGTCGATCTCCGTGCCGAGCAAGGCCCCAGGGCCGGTAGCAAGGCGGGGATCAGTTGTGGTCCACGCTGTCTGGTCGCTGGGCTTCAAGACCAGCATCAATCGCGCATGCTCCGTAAGCAGTGACTCACTCCTCGCGCAATCGCCGTCCCAGGCGGGTGAATGTGATTGGCAGTCCCGGCGCCTTCGCCAATGACCTCGTTGAGCTTCCAGGCAGGTTGATGGCCATGGCTTCGCTGTCTGGGCGATCGGATGGTTCCTGGTTTCAGCAGGGCGAGCGGGCTTGGTTCGCCAGTTGGATCCCCACCTGCGCAAACGGTTCTCAGCGCTGGGCCAGACTGGAACACGCCAGTCTGGCTGATGATCGCCGGTCCAACTTCCATGCTCCGGGGAGTGCCCTGCAGTTGGCTTGTGTGGCCTGAATTTCAGCAAACTCCTGAGCAATGGCCAGCACCTGCTGGCTCTTGGCTACCGAAT
>Ga0163217_1058998_pt1 | contig 15436 bp, 20 predicted proteins | sample SynspAceP_FD_185933 | JGI IMG/M metagenome (GOLD analysis project Ga0163217, IMG submission 185933) | Saline lake microbial communities from Ace Lake in Antarctica - Synechococcus sp. Ace-P (PacBio error correction) | ecosystem: Environmental > Aquatic > Non-marine Saline and Alkaline > Saline ...
TCACACCCACAAACAGAGGGGGAAGAGAAATGCCCCCCGGTTCCCGGCGTTGGAAATCGAAAGCGGGGCCTAAGTTTTCGTTTTTTTGGCGGTTTTTTTCGACCTTTTGTTCTTTCGCCTGCGGGGCACGCCTTCAAGCTGGCCCCCGGCGGTTTTTTTTCAGGGCAAATAAGGCGCCCGGTGAGCGCCCGGCCGCCGTAACAGGCCGGCCGGTGTTCGACCCAATCGGAAACGATGGTGGGGGGGGGGCGTTTTGGAGCCGTTTCACCTCCTGTGGGGCGGTTGTGGCCGTATGATTCACTGTTTCCGTACCTTGCCCGTCGTAGGCCTCCCCAGAAGCGGGAGCGAATGCCCAGATCAGGCCGCCCAGGTGAAGCGGGTCAAAGCCCGCGTCGGGGTCGCCACCCAGCCGTCGCCCCCAGTAGGCCACGGGGCAAGTGGTTCCAGCTTCGGCTGCTCCAGAGCGCACACTGCCGTTTTCCCAGTTGGCGGAAGGTGTCGGATCCGGCCAGCTCGGAATTGGCCAGGTCCTCCAGCCGCGGCTCCAGGGCGCAAGAGCCAAAACCGCTGCTCAATGGTTGCCGCGCAGCAGACGGCCCTGCCGCCTGCACGACCAGATTCCAGCCAGCTGCATCGACCGCTCGATCTCGGGCCGCGATGAATCAGATCACTCACAGAAGAATGTATCCGTCCTCTGGATCGGAAAGCCTTGGCCAAATCAGGGCTTGCAGCGAGCGGGGCGCATTGCCATGCACAATCCCGAATCACCCAGTTGGATGAAGCCTTTGCGGTCCCGGAACGCCTATTCAAAAATGCGCGTTCACTTGGTGTCCGCGCTCGTCATTCTCCCCTTCGATTCCGCCCTTCTGTCTGCCCAGAGCGTCTCAGCCTCTTTCGCCGCTGGGTACCTTCCGTTTCCAAATCCCTCGTTGCGGCCGATGGATCCTGGCTTCCCTGCCCGTCTCCCAGAACGGTGTCCAGTGGCTGTCAAGGCCGCTGAATGGCCAAACGCACCAATGAAAGCCCTGGCCGCCTGTGGCCGACGGGGAGGCCATGGGGAGGTGGCTGCTTGAGGCTTCCGCCACGCTCGGCTGCGCTTGAAGCCGGGCCGACTCTGCTCGCCAACCCGCGAATCCGTGACTGGTCTGGGAAGAACAAGGAAGCGCTGTTGACGATTCGGGCTTGATTGCACGGCCCCGCCATGCAGCAGACGGCCGAGACCAGAAGAAGGAGTCAGAAGCTGAAGGCCGCCGCCGCTTTTCTGGGCTTGTTCTGAGGCCTTGCGCTGAAGAAGTGGACGGCGCAGCCTCACCGCGATTTCAATGAATCTCTTCAGGAATTCAGGGGACTGGAGTCTCGAGCGCCCTGGGAATCTGCACGATGTGTTAGAGATGCGTCCAGCAAGTCAACCACTTTGAATCGCCACGCAATCTCCATGGGCAGCCCAAATGGGGAACTCCACCCCGAAGATCTCGAAGCGCCTTTCGCGAACGGCCGTCTTGAGCGATCAGCCCGGGATGCCTTGCCAGCAAAAGTTCCTGCCGGTTTGGGATGGTGGAGAAGCCAGCAGCAAGGCCGCCTACTCGTCATTCACTGGCTCGTTTGGAGGTGGCCAAGGGGAATCGGGTGATGGATCGCTCGGAGCCAAAAAACTGCCTTTGGCCCGAATTCAACGCCGCAATTCAGAAGTGATGAATTTGATCGGTTGAAACCACTGCCCGCGCTTGGGGAATGGCACGGAAGCCGCCAGGGCCTGAAGTTCGCCTGCGGCCAGAAAGGCAGGCGAGCGAATCAGCCAGAAGTCGATCGCGTTGTTCAGTTCCGCGTAGTGACGACCGCTCGCGCAGTCATTCTTCCCAGCGGGTTCCTCGACCGTGAGGAAGGCGGCAGCTGGCGGGCCACAAGAAATTAGGTGCAAGCAGAAGGGTCACTCATGGGCAGGCCGCCGAACAGGGGAACACGGCGCGGATTCTGGACCAGCGCCTTCAAACTGTTTCACCGCTTCTTTCTGCAGGCCTACGGCAGGGGCGCGGGAAGCCCCGATCGTTGTGCGATGTCAAGTTCCTCGATTCCTCGATGCGGCGATCGGCTTCACGTCTGGTATTGAAGGCCTGTGAAACTCGCATTCAACTCGAGCCCCGAGCTGGCCCGCTAATGACGTGGCCCGTGCAGGCGGAGCGAGTGCAGGGGTTTGCTGGGCCCAGGCGATCGGCGTAGGCACGGATGCAGCTTCCACCCAACGGGCTGCGCAGCCCGGCCCTGGCCTCCAGCTGGGCGGGCTCTGGATCGATGAACAGCTCAAACGGGGATGGCGGCCCGCGCCCTGCAGGCGTTGCACCAGGGCGGTCAGTTGGTTGGAGCTGGGCGGCCACTCGGAGCCCCCCTTCGGTGGCATCCTTCACTCACCTGTTTTCTCGGCACCAGGGTGAACCAATGAGTCGGGGCGGATGCTCAGGGCCGATGGCTCCATCTCTCGCTGTGGCGGCAATTTCAAGGTGAGGCGCCCTGCGCACGTGAGCGCAGCGTTCAGGTCCCTGAAGCGGATGTGGCGGCGGTCTCGCGAGGTGAAACGGTGATCATCCGGCTCCGCCTTTCTGCCAGCACCGCCAACACGTGACTGGATCGGGCCTTTCTCGACTACGGCCTGGCGCCACCACTCCTGGGCGATTGTGATCGATATTCACGCCAAAGGCTGGCCAGGCAGGGATCAATGACTGAATGGATCCTAGGATCGACCCCGGACCGTCTCCGGCAACTGCCCGACGCAATGATCGCTTGCAGGGCTTGGCCCCCTAGCCTTTTTAAGCGTTTAGGCAACGCAGTCGCAGTGAAGTCCGCGGAGGAGGTCCTCGATGCAGCGCGGCCCCGGTCGGCTTCGCCCTCACTGACCGCACCTGCTGCCCCGTGGCGTCGGCTCTGCTCGGGTATCAGCCCGGCCCTGGCTCCCCTGGCCAATCGGCTGCACCCACTCTGCTCCTTGCCTTCCGTTCCGCTCGCATCGAGGTGATCGGAGCCCATCCCTGCCCGCATCAGGGGCGGGCTGCTTCTCGCCCCACTGCCACGGCCTTCGCTGGGATCTTGTTGATTCCAGGGGCCGCTGGCCGCTCGCGTCAGTGGCGTGATGCCGTTTCCATGTGACCCGCACTGAAATGCAGGGGATCAGGGCTGGGTGTTCTGCAACGGCTGGTCCGCTTCCCGTTCTGACCAGGCAAGCCTGGAACCACCCATCTGCGCTATCGCGGTGGGAATCTGCTGGCGGCAGTCAGCCAGCTGGGTGGTGTTTCGGAAGGTCAGATCCGCGCCAGACGGACGATCCGCTCCATCAGGGCCTGGCCAGGCTGGCGGGCTGGCCTTGCAGCCGGGTGTGGTTGCGTTCAGGTGTGCTGTTGGGGCTTGGGCTACAGCCAGGTCAGACCCGAGCGCGCAGACCGTGCGGCCCTGTCGTTTGGCTCCGTGCTCCATTTCATATTGGTCCAGGGGCGATCAGCGGAAAGCCCTCAATGAAAAGCTGTGCTGAGGCGATGCAATCAGCCCGAGGAAACGGCCCGCGAGGCGGTGGGTGCGTCCGTCCTGTCCCTTAAGAGTCGCCCGAATGTATCAGAGTCCAACGTGCGCCGCCTTGCCGCCTTGGGCCTAGCCTGGCGCCGCCATCCTTCCCCTCTCCAGCGCCCGGGGTCGGCCCAGAATACGGAGCCCTCCCAGAGGTTCTGGAGGCACAGGCATCATTTTCAAACCTGGCTTTCGGATCACTGCCTTGCCTGCCCGTGGTGGGATGCCGCGTCAGCCGCTGGTTGATCTCGTCCGCAGCCCGCAAGGACTCTAACGACCTGGCCAGGGATGTCAGCCTGCGCCTGGCTGGTTCTCTACCGGCGACTTGACGGGCCCTTCCGTGCCTGCGACGCGAGATCCCCAGGGAGTATGGACCAGAAAGGTCGCGAATCCTGCGCTCCTGGCCCAGTCCCAAACCTGCGCTGGCGCCCTGCTGCGGCGCAGAACAGCCGGAAGTGGGCTGTCCCCCCGTCCTGCTGTTCGAGTGGTCCAGGGTGATGGACGCCGGCCCGGAGAGAGGTCTCGCAGGGCTTTAACCAGGCCTTTGGTGGGAGCTTGGTTTTCACGACACTCCTACACCCGCTGGTACGCCAGCCCTTGGACGACATCCAGCCAAACATGTAAACTCCCGCCCGCCCGCTCAGCCATGATGCGCCGGAGCTTCTAGATTCCAGCTTCAAAGCGAGACAGAGATCGCAATGGTCTTCGGATCAGGTCAGTTGGGCGATTGCTGTGGCAGCCTTCCCGGATGCCCCAAGGTGGAAGTCGACGCCTCACTGCGCTGTGGTGACCATCCTTCAAGTGAAGGGTGTACAGCGTTTATCCTCGCCTCTCCCGGATCAAGCAACATCCCAAGTTGGCTAGTGTGGGCGCTCGCAGCGAACTTGGCCATGCGAAGCCTCCATGCCCTGGCCCTTTCAGACGGCTGCTCTCCAGCCTGAGTACACTTCCAAATGCCCTTATCCCTCACATCAGACCCACCATGGCTAGCGCCGTCGAGCAACGGATCAAGACTTTTGGGTTGCAGCAGCACTGTCGTTGTCTCAATGAAGGGCACGATACGATGCCCCAATGCGGCTTCTCTCAACACGTTGTTCAGACATCCTCAATGCTCCTGAGCGTGGCCGTTCGAAGCCTTCGACGTTCCTTCTGACTGGAGATCCCAGGGCATACAGGAGTTCTTCCGATTGCCGACCGATTCGCGCAGGTCTACCTCAATGCGAGTTTTCATGGGTGGAAATCAAGACATCTTCATTGAGATGTACAACTCGGTGATAACTGCGCGAAACTTCGCCGTGGCCCTGCTTTCTTAAGCAGCCGCTCCGCTTCGCTAGTCCTAATAGGCCCTTCCGACTCGTAGAGGCGGTTCAGGCCCCCTTCCGGGCCGAATGAAAGAGGAGGGATCGAGATCCAGACGATCGATCAGTTTCTTCCAACGTCGCTGGGACTGGGCGTTCAAGTACCTGAGGTTTTCGGCGTAGGGCATGCAGGTAGCCATCGCATATTAGTTTAGTCCTCTGTCATGCTTCCGCGAAGGGCTTTGTGATAGCCCGGCTCAACCAAGCCGTGGCAGGCATCGCAAAGCCGACTGAAATGGCCTGATGGCTTCGGGATTCTGGAAGCGCGCATGGCCAAGGGGGCGGGAGTCGAAGCAACCGGTTAGCCCTCGTAACGCGCGCTTAATAGCGAGTAGCTTTGAGTGCTCCCTCTATCGGATGTGTCGTTGTGGAGCCAAGGCCCGAGCCAGAATCCTGAATCACAGTGCGTCGGCCGCCGGCCCAGCCGGGCTTGAGCGACCGTCCAGGTGTGCTCAGCCCTCAAGCCATCCTTGTTGGGAGCCCTCATCCCACCCTGCGGCACCGTGCTGGCCTCAGGCGCCTGCGTCAGGACGGCTATCTGGCGGCTGCCGGGCCCGCCTGCCTGAAAGCTGCTTCACTTTGTGAGGATCAGATTCCAGATCTGTTGTCAGTGCCGAGTTGCTCGAGAGAGTCGCCCTCACCTGGCCGCCCATCGCGCTGCCCGTGATGGTGCTGACGGCACGACCGGTGCCCCGATTCCGGTGTGGCGATGCTGGATGCCGGGGCGACTACGTCTACGCAAGCATCGGACTTGGAAGAACTGGCGGCCGTTGCCTGAAGCCTGTTGCGGCGAAGTGGCAGTGGTCTGCAGAGAGGGTCTGCGTTTGGGCCCCTGCTGGAGGTCCCCCATCTGCCTGTTTGCGCCAGGGTGATTGCCCTGCGTGACCAGCCCGTTGACTCAGCCCCCGCGAGTTCGGCCCTGCTTCTGCGCTCGTTTTGATGCCGCCGGGGATGGGCGCAGCCGCCAAGAACTTCTGCGCTCATGGCCTGGCACCGTTTCAGTGGGGGCCCAACGACGCTCCGTCGATACCCAGGTGCTCACGCCTGCGGCGCAGCTGGAACTGGCCGGGCTTGTGAAAGGAGAGGAATTGAAACGGTGCGCCAACAGGGCTATCGCTTCAGCTCGAAACGTTTGCCGGACCGCCAACAGCCCAGTCAACGACAGCCCTTCCATTGCGTCAGGTTGCCAACGCCAGTTGATTCAGTCGACCCCGCCAGCTGAATCACCCGGTCCTGGTGGCCAAGCGAGAGGTGAGCAAGCTCGCCGCGTAGCAGCAGCCCACTCAGGGCAGCGAGGGTCAGTAGGGTCCAGGGGGGAGTGGAGACGTTGGATTTGGGTGGTTTTGAAGGCGGTCGCAACTTCGAGCGCATCAAGCCAATCTTCGAATCGCGCCACCCTTGGGCAGCAGAAAGGACATCCGTCGTTTGGCCCATGACGTAGATAAACCGTTCCGTCTGACTGGTGCTGACCGGGACGACGCCCTGAATCCAGGCCATGCCAGCTGCCCAGCCCGCGACGTAAAAACCAGCTGCACCAACGTGGGGTGCTGACGCGGATGCCATCGCTGCGCAGGCAGACTTCTTCGCTCACAACGCCCAGAACAAGGCCAAACCGAGGGGGAGAGCGGCGAGCAGCCAAGCCTGGCCAATGGCCGCTGGAGGCCAAGGAGTGCAGGGGCAACACCAAGCCAGATAGAGCGTGATCAGCGTGAGGCGATTCAAGGGCGCGATCGGTAAGCGTGCGGGAGCGAAGCAGGAAAAGAACGCAAGCAGACGCTGCCTCAACCATACTGCTCTTGAAATGGACCGAACTCCCAGTTCCAAATGTGTTTCGGCTTCACGGCCTTTCCAGAAGTAACTGATCCGCATCAGGTCCTTGCTGGGCGTCTGATGCGACGTAGGTATTCGTCGCCGCCCATCCCTGTCACTTCTTTCTCTTCCTGAGCTTGCTGAGCCTGAGCTGGCAGCAGCAGCCAAGGCTTGCTGATGCACCCTTGTTGCTCCAGGGGAGCGAAGCAAGCTCTTCGGGGGTGGGACGACAGCCAGCCATTGGGGGGAAACAAATTTTTTTTTTTTGTTTTTGCCGAATGCACAATGCTTACAAAGGTCTCTCTTTGCTCTGTTGGTGGTATCTGGCGCAATTACTCGGGTAGGCCAGGGGTTGAGGCCAGAATCGGCGCCGACCGCGGTGCCACAGCGAAGCGCTGAAGCCACGGCGTTCAGCCCGGCCGGAAGCAGGAATCTCCGAACGCTGTAGAGGTTCGGGATCCCTGTGCGGTTGAACGGCATCGGCAGCAGCCTGGCAGGCGCGTGCCGAATCGGCCCGTACTGCCCTGAATGGCGGGCCAAGACGCGGCGATGCTGCGGGGTTGGCCACTTCCCTGACGCTGATCTGGCCGCTCCAAGCCCGGGAAAGATCGCTTCGAGTCTGGTAATCAGCTGATCGCTCGCCTCGCCTGCCTTGGCCTCCTGATAGCCGTTGGGACAGCCCTTCCAGGACTCCATGGGCTTGAGGGCGTGAAGGCCATGGCGATGTGATGGCCGCTTGGCGCTCCGATTCTGGATCGAGCAGGGTGGTAATCGAAACGAACGCCGTTCCTGCTCCGGCGTCCCATTCGGCCCACGATCCAGCTAGCTAGTGGGTGACAGTGGCTGTCAATCGGGGATCACCCCGCCATCCACTCCCCAGATGCCAGCGATCAGGAAGGCCAGGCGAGGCCTTTGTAACGCTGCGCCAGACGTGTTCACGAAGCGCTGGGATCTCTCCGGTTCAACCAGGGAGCCGAAGTGTCCCCAGGCGGTGCGTTGGAAGATGACCCCGCTGGGCCCTTGATCGTCTCTCCCTCCCCCGCCTACTCGACGCCCACGCCTGGCCTTGCTCCAGCAGCACCCGCCTAACCTGGACTGTAAACGGATCTCGCCGCCATGGCGCTCCAGCCACTGCGAGCCTTGACCAGCGATGCGCCCACTTCCCTCCCTTCGGATACGTTGATTTCCGCCGGGTGGCGATCGAACACCATGCCGGCGTTGATCATTCGGCGTCAGAATCCGCCGGCATCACCGACCACAGAAGCACTCCATGTCGATGAACTTCAGCAGCGCCGGATCCGGATTGTGCCGGCGGCCACAAGTGCCCACATGACCGTCAGCCACGGCCAGGCCCAGGCAGGGCCCAGGGGGGCTGAAGGAACAAACCTGGCCAGGTAGGCCGGTCTTCGAGCGACAGCAGCGGCAATCGCATCGAGACACGAAAAACACGCTCCCAGCAGGTGTCGAGAAGCGGCGGATGCCTGCTGGCTTCAATGGGGGAAGAGAGCGGATAGCCGCTCGATGAACGTGTCCGTAGTCTCGTCCAACCGCCACGGTGAGGCCATCGGCTGCAGGTGTAAATTTCGAGCTGGTAGCGGTCGGGGGGATTTGTCTCCTGGTGTTCGCTCGACAGCGGTCCGGGCGCGGGTGAGCAGGTTGGTGTGACCTTTCTCGCCGAAGCCGAAGATCAGATCGACGCGCCACGTCAAAGTTTAGCCCTCGCGCTCGAAAGAAACTCCGCCCGCTGCCGCCCGAATGGAGAAGCGCTCACAACACCAGAAGCACCCGGGCACCCTTGACCGCCCAGCTGGTGGCGGTGACCAGCCACCGATGTCCGAGCCCCGATCAACAATCGCGTCGTACTCGGGACGGCCAAGTCCGCTGTGCTGAAGCCAAAATAAAAGCGAACCATAGGCTGAGGCAAGCCGAGGCCTGAGCCGACAGCCGTTCAGTGGTGCAGGCCCGATCCTTCAGAACCGGGCCGCTTGGCGGCTGCCGGCGCTCAGTTCCAGCCACACGTTGACGGGGGACTTGACGGTCAATCCAAGTTGCTGGGAGCCCATGGCAGCAGTTTCCAACTGGCCTGTGGCGGCGGGGGCCTGGCTGCAGTCAAATGGTTTTTAAATCGCGCTGATCTCCTAAGTTTTCCAGTTGAAGGTGAGGTCCTTTGAGGTTGGAAAACACTCGTTCCAGTGTGGTGAAAGTCTTGGACTCACTCGCTGCCGGAAGGCGGCCGGGCGACAGGAACGATCGGATGTCGAAGTGTGTTTGAGAATGTGGAAGAGTTGCCACGGCTGCCTTTGTGGTGGGGGTGGTCACGGCGTTTTGGTAAAGAACACCATGCGCACGAGCGGGAAGGCGGGGCTTGAAATACGCCGGGTAAAGCAAAGACGCCACTTCCATCCCGAATGGGCACCAGCTTGGAGCTTCACCTGCGCCAGGGGCACAACTGTGATTGGCGGGTGGGTAGCACTGCTGGCCTTCATGAAATTGGTGAGGTTTTGGTGAGTTGCTCCAGGGGAGGTGGGGAATTGGGTGAGAACCGGGTGGGTTGTCAATGCACCAGGAGCTGGCCATCGCGGGTCAATCACGATGCTTCTTGCCGCGGCATCCTGCACCTTTGAAATCACCTGGGGCACCTCACCAGCAGGCTGAATCACTGGGCGCGTGACATCCACGGTTCTTGGAGGCGGCCCTGACCTCTTTTCCACCGTGTGCGAAATTGGCCAGAAGCCAGGGCGCCCAACTGGGCCGGGCCAGGGTGCGCTCTTGCCTGTTGCCTTGCTCGGGGGTGTATTGGGCGGTAGCGGGAAATAGAACAGACCGACATGAGGCCCTTTTCATTGAGGCCATCGAGGATCCAATGTCCGGTGTACTGAGCCGCTGGTGGCTCCCATGATCCGTATGCGGGAGGTGTACTCAGGCCCTTTCCGACGTTGCTCGATCCGTGAACTGGCTTCCCTGCTGGCCCAATTGGCGATCTGTGTGATATCGAGCCGGTTTGGCCGATTCCAAGGGTTGCGTCCCACAAGCCACGCCCCCATCGGCGCAGTCAGGGCCCACCGTGCAGGCCTGCGCAGAGTTCCCGATTCAGGTCAGCAGAGCACCGCAGGTGATTGGCCCGGACGGCGTTGCCGAATCGGCGACTTTGAAGCATGCGAATGGTGTGGGGTGAGTGCAATCTATTCCTAGATAGAGTGATTTCACCCGGTTTTCATCCGATTTCAGCGCCTGCTTCGCTTCAAAACTGATCAGTCTGTGGCCGCCGAGGCCGGCTTGGAGTGCCGTGGCCTGTTTGAAGCCCAGGGACACTTGCCTCTGATGCCGATGGGTCCCGTTTCGACTCGGTGCTGTTTGCAAAGGGCTCCAGATCCTTCAATGGAGCGATCGCGGTAGTCTCCGTAGCGGGAGCGCTTGTCACGGATGCGTTGTGGCAACTCCCGGGCATCAGACCTGAAGTTGGGCGGCATCGGCTGAAAACTTGCCAACCTCGGAGCTGTGATGAATGAAGTGGATCAGGGCGCCGATCATGTGGTGGCGGCAGTTGGCAGCGGCTTCCTGGCCCTGGCCAGTCGGTGCTTGCGTGGTTGCCACCAGCCAGCCCGCCCGCCACCCGCTGGCGGCGTAGCCCTCGGTGCCGGTGATCTGACCTGCGGCCAGCAGGGTGGGCCGCCGCCGGACTGCAACTGGCTTCCAGTCAGTTGGGGGGGCCTCGCGGAAGGTGGCGGCTGCAATCACGTGCCGAAGGCGCACAAACGTGGCGTTCTCCGCAGGCCAGGAATCAGCGGAAGACCCGCTTCTGCTCCGCCCTACTTCCAAGTGGTCTGGAAGCCCACCAGATTCCAGAGCCCGGCCGTCGCGATCTTACGTGGCGCAGCTGCAACCACTCGCGTAGGCCGCGGTCCGGCCACCTCGCGATCGAAGAGATCAGCCCCAGCGCGGATCCCAGAGGCGATCGGTTGAGTCGGCCCGTAGCGCATGGTGTCCGTCGCGCGCGGCGGGCCAGCTCCTCGATCGGCAGGAGCAGCCTTCGAAAACATGCGCTCTCTGTTTCGAAATCCTTGAAGCTCGCCTGCTTCCGCTGGCCAGCAGGGGCGTGCGTGAAGGCCTCATATTGCCCCCACGGTCCATTCGGGCAGTTTGATGTAGTCGGCATCGCCCTGTCCCGAAGCGCGAACCGCGGAAGGCCACCGAGAGATCCAGACTCCTCCCCTTCCACGATCGGGCCTGGCGCATCCAAAATGAAATGGCAGTCGTCCCGGCCGGTGACAGCCGCACACTGCTCGCGAAGAGCATCGCTGGTTGAGCCGGACGGGTGGCCAGAATCGCAGATTTCGTTGGCATCTAGGCAGTGCGCGCTGCTTCGCCGCCTCCACGGTTGATCAACCGGATTGCGCTCACAACGCGCTTGTGAGGGGCAGCGCTGAAAGCGGCCACTGACAACGGCCAGCGCTCGCGCCGGCTGGCAACCGCAATGGCGATCGCGTGCCGATCACGGTTGGATCCGAGCGGCGCACAATTCCTCCTGAACATAGCCGGCGGCCCGTCTGGGAGAGGGCCCCAAAACTGTGCTGCAGCCCAGCTCGGCCGAACTTCAGCGCTGTGGTGGGCGGTGAGCTGCAAGCTGCGGGCTGCATCTCAACAGCCGGACGCGGCCCCCCACCCGGGCGAATCTGCCAGGGCCGCCCTCGGTACGGCAGGCGGCGCCGATGACCAACACCTATCAGGCGCTGCGAGCGCATTGAGCAAAAATCAGTTTGCAAGCTGACCGACCGCAGCCCGCGACCGATGTGAATCACCGCCCACAACGGCTCAGCCGGACGGGAGCGGTTACCAGCAGGACCCGTAGCGCCATCAGTTGCATGTCAGCGTGCTGTGATTCCTAGGGATCAGGGGGCCGTGGCCTCGGGCGAGTGGGTCGGGTTGGATCCAAATTCTTCAAGCACATCGCAGGGCGCAGAGCCCCGTGACTCGTTCGTCCTGTAGGCCGCCCAGGGTTGTGGCGCACGGGCGGGCGTGCCTGGCGGCCAGATCGCGATTCCTCAAGGCTGTGCTGCCCGCTGGGCAGCAACCTCTTCAGGCTCAGTTCGCGCCGGGGCTGGGCGGCAACTCCCGCACCAGCGTGGCGGGCGGCACATGCTTTGTGACCACGGCGCCACCTCCACCAGGGCTCTTCCCCACGGTCACGCCGTGAGCCCACGGCGCCGATGCCGATCAGGCAGCCATCGCCAAGAACGGCCCCCAATGCAACCACGCCCGATGCCCCCCAGCCGTGACTTCACGGCGATCAGCACCGCTGCCCGGAATCGGCCATGAAGCACCGCCTCCTCCTGCCACATTGCTGTTCTCCCCCACACGATCGAGCAAAGATCGCCCGGCGCACGCCACGGCCAGAGACTCGCAACGGCCGCGCAGGTGAAACATCGCCTTCCACCCGGCACTGGGTGGCACCCAGGCGGCCGGATCCAAGGGCGGGGGGCTGAACCAGCGGCGTCATGCCTGGTTCGGCGGCAGACTCGACGGCACAGACGACGCAAAGGTGTGGGCGCTTCCATTGTTGGTGCCTGCCCCTGTGAAGGTGGCGATCGCAAGGGCTTTCAACTCCCCCCCGTCCGTGATACTTCCTTGTGCCCGTCAGGGCTGCCCATCCGGGCGGGTCGCTAAGCTCAGCGTACGAGCACTCGCTTTAAAACCGATTGGGTCCTGAGTTCGAATCTCAGGCACCCCATTTTTGTTGAGCGGGGAGCCTGGCTTTGTCGTACCGCTCAGCAGGCTTTCCGCAGGGGCCCCTCAACCGCCGATAGTGAACGAAACGCTTGCCCTGAACTCACGAATCCGTCAACCATCAGCTCGCCGGCACCGTGAACGACGCTGTGATCCGCTGTTGTTCATCGCTCTGATGGGCGGGCTTGAACAGCAGAGTCAGCGTGCGCCCTTGCTCGTCTGCAGCAGCAAAGGTTCTGCTTGTTCGAGGCTCCAGCGGCGCACCTGCCGAGGGCCGTGTTGTAGCGGCCGCTCAAAGTCCTCACGGGGGGCGGGCAGCCCATTTTGGTGCCGAGCCAAGTTTGGAGAAAGCTGAGCAGTTCACGCGAGCTGGAAGCCGCCCGATCAGCGTGCACCGCCGCTGCCGCTGACCTCCGCCCCGATTCGGCAATCGTAAGCTGCAGCCCACCGGCTGGCCTGGCGGGCAATCAGCTTGGGTCCGTCTCGCCCTGCAGGGCCTGCCGCCAGAGGGTGCCGCGCAGGGAGGGCTTTGGGCGCTAGGAGGCGACAGCCGATTTTGAGACCGCTTGAGGCAAGCCATAACCGGTGGGCAGCCCTTGGCCGGATGCACCCCGAAAAAACGCTCCCACCACCAAGGTGCGCTCCCCGGCCCCCGGCCCGGCTCAGCCTGAGGGACGCTGGGCGATCAGCCTCAAGTTTCACTAACAGCGGCTCTCCGCCGCTCCAGCCCGGAAGGGCCCCCCAGGTAGGCCTTCCTCCAACTGAAATGAAGTCGCCCTCCTTGACCACCGGTAGGCGGGTGCCGGTGGCGCAGCGGAGTTGGCCGCATCAGCCAGATAAGCGAATCAATCCCCATCAGGTGCAGGGCTGACTGCCAGCAGCTCGGTGCGGCAAGCGCTGTAGACGATCGTTCAGGCCGCGAGCGAATCGGCTCGCCTTGAGATCGAGTTTGGCCAGGCGCCGCCGCCCCAGACCTGCAGAAAAAACGGGCGCCTTCGCCTTCCGCCTTCTCGATTAGGTAAAGCAAACTCCGGCACAGCCTCAGGAGTCGTTCCGAGCCGTGCTTTGACAGCTGCAAGATGGCAATGAACCACACGCTCGGTCATTGCCGCCAAGATTTGGAACCGTCCGATTGAAGGCGTAGCTGAAGGCCCCAAGTAGCGATCAGCGTACCTTTCGAAGCGAAGGGCAAATGGAAAGCTGGCCCTGAAAAGCGGTTTTCAAGTTGCTGAGCACGTGTTATCCAACGGAATTTCTGGTAATTTCCGTGGGATGAACACCCTTACACCCACAGGAGATGAGCACCGACTTCTGCAACGGGCGAAAGCAAGCCAGCATCGGAGATTCACTTCACAGCCTTCGCCAGTGATCTTGGCCCAATCAGCCATAGCGAAAAGAAGAACGTGGGCACGTGTGGCAAAGTTATTACCGGGGGGCCCCGCCTCATACGACAAACGTCTGCATCGACCGGACCTTGTCTCCGATCCACGACCAGGCTGCACCACAGCGTTCTCCCGCCAAGGTAGCATCATCCACCTGCACCCTTCCTCTAGGACATAAGGCCCGCCACTCACGTTCTTCATATGCCTGCATGATCTTGTTCTGAAGCCACCATGGCCGTTCGTAAAGTTCACTAACCGAGATGACGCCCTCAGAGCTAGTGGAGTAGAATCCTGTCTTTGCTTGGCCGAGCGAGGTAAGGCAAGGCAACCAGGTGTCAGAGGTAACTTGTTGCCTCCAAATATGTACCGAGCCGTGAGGGTGGCTTGATGACGACAGTTCCGGCACTGTATAGCGCTTGTGGCGCCTGCCAATGATGAGCCGTACTCCTTGCCCTCACACGGGGCCAAACGGAAACCATCAGCCAGCGCGCCTGTTCCAGGGCAACTTCACCTTTTGCTCGTTCGTAGATGCTTTCAATCAACTGGGGCAGCGACACGCTGGCTGGAACTGGATCCGATTCATCGCCATGGCAGTGACACTGTATATGCGTAACCAGGCCAGTCCCAAAAGGGCTGCTCGAGCTGCTGCCTAATCAGTCCGCCTTTGAGCACCAGGGCGGTTGCTGGGCGCCCTCAAGACGCCAAGCGGCCGAATGTCAATCGAAGCTTGTTCGGCGCTGGGCGATCCAGATAGGTCTGACGGGCCACTGATAGCTTGCTGTCGGTTGAGCAGGTCTAGCTGCCAGCGGCTGCTGCCGCTGGCTGCGGGCCAGATCCCTCCGCCGCTGGCCCGGCAAGCGGCCCAAGGAACCCTGCGGCGAGGGCTTCACGGCCCGCAACCCACCGCACCATCTGCAGGCTCAGTGGGTGGCTGGCGCCGCCCTTGACACTGGGCTGATCGTATCGGTGTGAAACAGCAGCCGGCCGCCCTTGCGCACGACTTGCGCGTACTTGAATACGGCCCGCCAGGGGTCAGGTCGGCTTCGCGGTAGTGGAATCGCGAAGCGAAAACGGTCGACCTGTCCGCCGGCTCCAGGCGCACACGGCCGATCACCCGGCCGGTGCGTCGGCTCGGCCAGTCTCAGCACCGCCTCGAACCGCATCAGGCGGTAGGCCGATGCGTTCCCGTAAGCCGCCGTGCCCCGAGAGGGTTCCGGCCTGGGCTGGGCTGCAGCAGGCAAACGCCCGCAGCCAGGATTCTCCAGCCAGCCAGGGACTGTGTCAGTTTTTCAATGGGAGTCCGTTGTGTCGAGAATTTCAGCTGCCACCCCCGCCTGGGCCCTCTCGCCCGTTTTGGCCGTAAACCGGAGAAAGAGGGAATCGAGGGGGATTCGGAAACTCATAACCCAGCAAGAGGCCAGCTCCGAACCGCAGCTCGTTACGATCTGTTACAGTGTATTGCAGCCATTTCGAAACCTTCATGGCTGATTCACTTCCTCGCTTCGGTTTTGTTGCCTTCGCTGAACCTTGGAAATGGCCGGCTGGCCATGCCTGGTGTTCGTCATCGCCTCGCACCGAACTGCTCAAATGGACATAGCTATCCTCACCCAAATC
>Ga0163217_1103832_pt1 | contig 15436 bp, 7 predicted proteins | sample SynspAceP_FD_185933 | JGI IMG/M metagenome (GOLD analysis project Ga0163217, IMG submission 185933) | Saline lake microbial communities from Ace Lake in Antarctica - Synechococcus sp. Ace-P (PacBio error correction) | ecosystem: Environmental > Aquatic > Non-marine Saline and Alkaline > Saline ...
TACAATTTGGAATGATTATCTATAAGTGAGTGCGTAGAATAGGTGAAATATAATGAGAGTAGCCTACAGCAAATTCCCATGGCAATAAAAAAATCTCAGCCAAGGTAAAACGAACCCAAACTTGTAAAAGTGAAAACTTCCAGCGACAAAATGTTTTTTCTAGTATGCAGGAAATGAATAACAGCACACCACAAACAATGTTGATTAGTAATAGCTCACATAAACCAGCATGATAATAAAAGTTCCTGAGCTCCCACCAATACATTTCATTGTATAGCAATACGCAAAAGAAATGAAAGAATTCTCAGTTCCGCTGTCTTTACTGTCCAATTAGGCACTCCCACGTTTCTTGTTTCTTTGTTAAGAACTACAGGCATGAGATTTTCAATTTTCCTTTTTTCAACTTCGACTGGGATCTACGGCGCCTCCAGGTATTTTGTTAAGGCATGAGTCCATATGTCTACTAGATACGATCCTTTATACAATCTCTTTATAGATGGCGCATCCTCCAACAAAATAAACAACTATCGTTCATACTTTGTTTGCCGAAGTTCGGACCTATCCCTCTTCATCATCACAACAGTTACTAAGAGAGATCACCAAAGTAGCGAAATTTTCAAAACCTTAAATTACGTGCGCTGAAAATACCATCAGAGACTTTAATAACCTGCCTGGAGAAGTCCCTTGCCTCAGCCCAGCAGCGTTATCGTTTCTTTTATTTTTATACTCACTCTACGATAATCTCTGGTTGAATCTACTCTATTTACCATTCTAGTTTCTCATTGATGATAAAGGGAGGTGACCTTCGGAGTATCATATCCAAAATCTATAGTACTCTATTAACATGGTCTCTGGGATTCATCTATGTGGATCTACGTGCGTCGCACTATTATATCCATCTATATTTTATAGACTTCTCTCTCATAACTAGGAAATCGGCAAACCGTACTTACTCACCTATCATAATACTCATGAAGTATTGCAACGGTATCATATCACAAATGCTCATTTGGTGCTAACACATCACCTATAAGAGTCAGAATATTTACGCAGTTCCATTTGTGTTGTCTTTAAGTATTTCTGTGTGGCTATTATATATTGTAAATCATTTAAAAGGTAATACATGCTGAGCTTTCCTAAATTAAAAACTCAAACCCTCTAATGCGGGGGGCACCCTGGCACTATTCTACGACCGCTATTTGTTTGGTGTGGGTTCGCCCCCGTGGATGTTGCCCTTGTTACCCTGCCCGCGACTCCCCGGGCCTCATTTCCCCGTGCAACTACCTCTTGTTGGCCGTGGCGTCTTGTATTGTTTATTTTGATTCCATAACGTTAATTTCCCCTCTGTCATTGGGCCCCCGATAGCCTTAAGTCAAAATCACTTTGTCATTTTTTCAGCATTACGGGGTAACGTTCTCTTCACGTTACAAACTCCTTCTGTTCCTCACAAATTTTCACTGTGCAAACACAGCACAATACAGGGAGCTATGACAACTGTATATATCGAGTTCATTATCTCTCTACCAGTTAAATCTTCCTCTATTCATAATTTTAAACCAACAATCTCAGACAAGGTGAGCATAGTCCTAAGTGACTGCCTAATAACTTCCGCAAGTACAGATCGCAACATAATGAACCTCTCTATGAGAGATACCCACCACGTTGTTTTGGCCTTAGGTCGTTCATTATATATAATCTTTTGAAAGAATTTAAGACCATTATTTTTGCACTTGTGCTAGAATTTTTACTTAAGTGATTAGATAAATTTTCATGTTGCTACTCATTATCTGAGGTATTCTTCAATATATACTGATTGGAATGGAAATTTTTTAATGACTTGCCGATAATCAAAATTTGCAGAAATCCAAATTATTCGGCTGTCTTGTAAGGATAGTCTCATAGATGTCGTCCAATTGGCTCAAAATAACAATTTCCTGGTGTTTGTTTAATTAATCGGGCCAGCCATACTCTAAAGTAACAAGTCTAATGATTGTAAAGCTTCTTCTTTAATCATCTCCTAAATATGAGAGGACTAGAGATGTACGGATTGTATGCGGATTAGATAAACACCATCACGAATTGATAATATACTTATACTCCGACCTTAATTCTCATCTCTTTATTTACTTTAAACAAGCAATAATGCTCGCGTGTTAATCGTACAAGATATATAACTAAACGGCCGGCAATTACACTTTGTATTGAAATGGTATTAGGCTGCTAGTAAACCCAGTAATTACATTCTATTTGAAGGTAAAAGGGAATATTTTGACTTTTTATTATCTCTCTACTGGCATCATAACACTTTTATTTTCTTCCAATCTTATATAATGATTTCAACCTTGACCCGATAGTTTATTCTAAATCGAAACCGCCAATATATTCAAGCGCAGCTGCTACTAATTAATGTTTGGCAAATTAAGGAGGTTATCACTGTCATCAATATCTTCCGTGACATTGACCGTGGCCAACTTCGATACATAGTTGCTCAAATCAGTATTTTGCTTATATTAGTTCTTGAGTATTTCGGCCACATCCCCAAATGACTTTTACATTGTACCATTAAACTCAAGCTAACAACTGTCAAAAAAAACAGTTCCTCCTCTTTTCTAAACATACACTCAAGTTAGGTTAAACCCAAACTGTAAATGGTAAATAAGGCCTAAGGACGGAGGGTGATTTAAACTTATCCTTAAATAATATTCCTATAGGCATTTCTTAATTTTGGGAAAAAAAAATATATACCTCCACACTATAAGAGCGCGTCAATCTAACTTACGTAGGGGCGGGGCGGGGGAAAACAACTTTAGATATTTTTCTTAGTGGGCGGGCACAAGCAGCCATAAACACTAACACTTCCGTCCAGAGCTAATACAATTGGAGTCAAATCCACCTTCTCATTTTTTTTCATCTACGAAGGACTTAAATAACTTTTCCCACTAATATCATTTTATCACTCCTTTTCTTTTTGGGGACCATATTAAAATTGGGCTAAAAAAGCGGCATATTTATAACTACGCTAAACAATAGTCGAGAGAAATTTTAGACCTGAAGGACAGCTAAGGACTCCTTAATAATTACACAAACATCAGACACAACCGCCAGGGAACGTTTTCGAAACATGGACAGTTCACATATCATGAGAAGCTAGTCTTTGCGGTGGCCAGAATTCCCCTTAGACTAGAAATCTCCCTCATTCATCCTCTAATACATGCATAATAACAAACCATATGTCAACTTTTTAGTCTATTAGTCCAATGAGTCCCTGAATCACATGGATACGGTCTGACTTTAATTAGGAGTCATGCTGACCGGGGCTGTAATTATAATGTAGAACTCTTTGTGTATTAAGTTCTTCCTCCAGCGTCTAGTAATTGTTACTATATAAGCACTTTAATGAAAAAGAATTAAAAAAAATAGTAACCTATAAAAAATGAATTGGACCGAGTGATTCATTTTGGAACGCCTTATTCGCAACATTTGGGTCAACACTAAATTAAAAATCGCGAACGCATCCTCAATATCTTTTGTTCTTTTATAATCCTACCATATCGTTGGCTTGAACCGCTCAACCAATTCTTCTTCGAATAACAAAATTATAAAACACACCTAAGCATTCCCTTCTTTGGGGGCCCTTCCGCCTTTGTTCTTGATTTCTGATCGATGCTTATTCAGCAAACGATAAGGAGTCTATGTAAAGGCGCAGCAGGTCACATAGTATTTTATTACTTAGTTGTGTGCCTCAGAATGCACCTTTTTCCCATCCGCCCTCCCAAGCGTCACTCTTGCGAGTAAGCGCATTTTACTTAAAGGTAATTTTTATCCAGCAAACAGTCTTAACGTCAGTCGTACTAAAAACGATTGAAGGCAGGCCGATTGTAAGCCCTTCAATGCTACCGTGATTTATGTATTAAGATCTACCATCCCAGTACAAGCAACTATGAAGTACCTCATCCAAGGCCAAGAATTAGGTCCAGCACTTAACAAAGTTTGTTTTGTCCCGGATTCAAAAAGGATGGCTTATCAGGTGCTAACCTTATTCTTAATCTGCTTTTCAATCCAATGTCACTGTTGAACGTTGCCAGCCGGCTGAACCGGTGCATGTACCGTGTACCCCTTTATGCTTCCCGATCCATTGCAAGATCGGCGATCCTTGTGGCACTCGAAGACCCTAGTACACGCCTAGCGAGTATATTTCATCTAATGTCCTGCATTTGCAGTTAAAGTCCTTTCTCTCCACTCAGCACTATCAGGTATATTCTATAAAGCGATAAGCGAAAAGAATCTTTGCGTAGTGGGCTCACCATCAGACACCAGGCTGTGGTTACATCAGGTTTTTCTTGCCCACTAAGCTGAGAGCTCGTCTACAAAAATCTTGCGTGATTCTTCTCTCGCTTGTCGATGCGTCTACAATGCAGAGGGCTTTAACACGTTTAATCCCATACTCCCTACTCAGCAATAGTGTACATTTAAAGTGTAAGCCATATCCTGCCTTCAAACTTCAGCAACACATAAGGATCTCAGAGCTCAGGTTTGGCGTATAATTTTTTGGAGTTTTGCGGCGGAGAGAGGCTTATATTTATGTTCTGAGGATTAATAATAAGATACAAACAACCCAGCGGGATCAAATTATTTGGCGTAACAAAGCCGCACCTTCGTGGATTCCTCCTTCACCTCATCTGGTTTCGAGCTTCATTGAATGTGCGGATATCAATGGGCAAGAAAAGATTCCGTTACGAGTTAGGTGGCCAACCAGTAAGACCTTTCCGACGTTTTATTTTAGTTACACGGCCAGTTGTTATTATCAAGGCGTCGCAATTCTTTTCTGCTCAGACCCTTCAGACGCAGTCAGTGGTAATTATAAAATGATCGGACAGGCTCGCGAGTTTATGTTGTTCTTTACACTCGCCCACAGCTAAGGTGCACCACGAAACGTCTGTATTACGGTACCGCCCCGGTGGAATTGTGCGGGTTACGGAGGCTACCTAACTGAAGAAGGGTTTAGGGCGAAAACCGCAAGTGCCGGCATCGGTGCACGTTTTGGTACTTGTCACGAGAGTGGATCAGGGGATGAGATTCCTCACCAGAGCTAGATTCTACACAATGAACCAAACTACTGGAGACATATGTGTGCCAAAGAAAGATCGAGCATAGGATCTTTGCGCGTTGAACCATCATCTGGTCGTTTTATTCTCCAGAAATACAGCAATGCCAAAAGAAGCGTTAACTTTGTTTACCCTCGATCGCGGTGAGCGTTCAAGAGATACCCGCGACATATGTTCGCCCTTTCGGATAACGCTGGCCAATATCTGGAGCCTAATTGCCTGCATTCGCATAAATATTCGAGGTTGCGCGTATTCAATGAATCTTAGCTTCACATTCTGTACAATAAACAAGGTGATGCTTCCGCGGGCTGGGGCCATCTTGCTTATGTACATGTGCGGCAGAGTTTGCTGGATGGCCCATCTCTAAATACTACACAATGAGGGCGGTTACTTAGACGATGCCGGTCAAAACCGCTCAGCGCATCCCCGCGGTTTTTTTTGACTTATAGCTTCACAGCATGCATTCACGGCATAAGCAAAATAAATATTGAGTCGGTCGGCTCTGGGCTCGGTTCTTTCTGGCCTCTGAACCGAGTAGCCATAGGAACGAATACTTTTGGTTACCGAACCAGGGTAAAAATGCCCGGTATTGCCTCTGGGGGGCTGACCTGTGTCGACCGTTTGCGACTGAAGGTACGCGTCTTAGAGCTGTCGCTGATGTTTTGTTTTCAGCTTGGTGTGGCGGTATCCGCCGGCCATTCGCAGTGGTACAGCAGCATTGGTGAATTTGCCGCACTGTTCTGGCGCTGCGGTACGGGTGGCCGGGGTAATGTGGTTCCTTGACGCTGCTTGGGTTGGGCTCGTGTTTCTGATAGCGCATTGGACGGATCGGGCGGCTATCTCACGCAAGCAGATTTCATGTGACCGTCAAACTTTTTGGCTATTCGTCAGTGTTAGGTGACTACATCGCTCTAACCATCTGCTGGGGAGGTTGCGGGCCGGGATGCAGTGGTCTTGGCGCACTGGTCTATTGAACTCGCATATGCTCGGTGAGTTCAAGAGAGAACTGGTAGCCGGAGTTCCAAACGTTGCTGACTTGGCCATCAACCGACAACGAATTGCCGGGATATCCTCTTGGGAATAGTCCTGTGTCCCTCACACAATAACGCACTGAACGCTTGATCATTTGCGTCACGCCTGGGCTGTTTGAGAGCAAAACGAGAAGTAGGCAGAGTTAATTTGGCAACGAAATTCAGTTAACTCTGGGGAACTGTAAGTGAGAGTGGCCCCAGCCGACGAGGTGAGCGAGATAGCCATCTCGCTCGGTAAACGGTTAGCAGACGCCCTTCTAAACTACTGCGCAATCGGTTGGCGCTGTTTATACGTGGCGTGGCTGCCTGGGGCATGCTGGGACTTCTTAGCCTAAGTGCCTATGACGACACGCCACACACAATGTACCAATCTTTGTGGCAGCCCGCATTTGTTTGCTATGCGGCTTATTTTCGGGCGATGCTGAGACGTAGACAGTTGTTTATAAATTTCCACCTTGGAGTCGAGTGGAATAACGGACACGAGATGGTGGATGCGGGTAACCTTCTGTGGTACGTATCGCGCCATGACAACATCTGTGAAACTTCGTCCGCATAGAGACGAGCGCGAGTGGCTGCATTTTTTTCTTCTAGGGCAGCTGCGATGAATATTTCTATGAGGCTATGTTCCGGTAGGTTCTGGTGTGGTGGTCGTTTGCATGTAAGGTCTTGGCGGCTTAACAAAGCAATCGTCACGGCAGTGCAGCTCTGTCAAATTATGCATAGTAACTCCATCGCTGCTCTCTCTCAATCCCTAGGCAGCAGCATCCGGAGTCTAGATTCTATGTCTGAATTCTTGCATTCGCCGCCATTGACCGCAACCATAGGCGCGGTGACAACTGCGCCCACAAGGTCGTGTTTCGGCTGCGGCAAATGGTGCATGTAGCAGGGGGGTAGTTCTCGGCTCCCAGAGCTATACTTGTGAAGATCCAAACTGTCAACTTTTATGAGCATGCATCAGTGCACTTTTCAATATTTCCATTAGTAAGCGGCATGTGGTTAGCCATCAAGCAAATAGGATTTTCAGCAACATCGGTAGTTACGTTGTGCGCACAATAATTGGGCTTGAGATACGAAGGATTCCCTTCTCTACTTGAAATGTGATTTTCGAGGTAAATGGGCAAATGCACTTAAATCCATCCGATAAGATTGCCATTTCCAGGATTATCTATATTCGGATGTATGCGCTGCACAGGGAATTACGTCTTCGAATTTTTTTTATGATGGAGAGGGATGTACTAAATAATCGAGTTCTGGACTATCGTAGCGGATTTTTGCCAGGATGATCGCCACAATGGCAAGACACGCGCTTTGTTCAAAGCCCGGTTTTTTTTATTTATAATCTCTAAACACCATCAGATCGGAATGAGAGAGGTACAACACATTGCGGTTTAACCTAGGTTTTATAAAGAGCGGTCACAAATTAAGCAGCTTGGTGGATAGCATCAGCATTCCCCTTAGTATGAGGGAACTAGATCAACCAGGTCTGGATCCAGTGCACATATCAAGGAAAAGGGCTGATCGTAGTTAATTCCTGTCTTACGTTTAACCTAGATACTAATCTATGTTGACTACGACGCGAAACCATGTCCGCTGAAAGCTCAAAACAAGTCTAATTACTATAGCCCATAAGAAGGATGGGTAAGCAAAGATGGATAATGCGTCGTTAATTTGGTGAATGTAATGGTGGTATGTTATTTTATTTTTCAATCTTATTGGAATATTCAGGGCTATATAATGTGCGACTATCTAGCAATCTTTTCCTATTAAATAAAGAGCTAAATGGCCCTAATGTTGGTTTATGTTTTGGCCTGGAGAGTCTCCATAATTAATAATGTGCTTGAGCTATGCATAAAAAGTAGCTAAAAAACTTGTATAGGAGGCTCTGTGGTCAGATGGTGTTTACCAATAATTGAGTGCTTGGTTTCGTTTTATGTCGTTTTTCGGGGCGATCACGAACATAAAGGTACAACCATGGTTTGGTAATGACAATCAGCCATACAGAAACGGGCTGCACTTAATGATAATTCATAGAAGCATGCTTGTAGGACGTCACATAATGAAGTATAGTACCAACAGATTAGCTTATGCCGTGATATCATACTTTATAATAACAAAATTAGGTTTTGATGCCTGAACCGCTTAGTATTATTTGGTGCAAGGCTTGGGCCACTATGTCCGCTGACTAATCAAATACCGTATTACAGATACGTGTTGTTTTTGCATTCTTATCTTCCATGTATCATTGCGGCATGTTCTGTGAACATGTGATAAGCTGCATACGTATGCTGAACTACAAACCACTTGTGTAACACACACAATCTCCACACAATATGTGGTGAGATGATTGTTATGTTTTCGATGGAGCTTAATCGTATGCCAAATCAAGGCGACCGTAGGTTAATAATAAATTGATGTCAGTCTACCGAAAACGCGGTAGACGTAAGTCCAGTGGTTATTACCACGTACCGGAAGATGCTACAAGTTGGTTTCTACGTAATAAATGGCACGTGTATCATAATGAATCGGCACACCAGATTGGTAGATATATTGAGACAACTGATAAACGAGCTAAGCAGAGTGTGTCTGTTTGGATTCAACACTGAACCAGAGGGGTAAACATCGATTGGCTTATCGTCGTAAAGTAGGTAGATCGTAATTTCACTGAAGATGAGGTCTATCGTACGTATTGTAAAACTCCTAATCGTTTGATCAGTTAGTAAGAACGATTTAAACGGATCAAATCTGCTGCCAAAAGGTACTCGTAAATTCAAAGCCGCAATCTGGCTAAGCGTGTAGCTGTGGGGGTTTGATTCCGTATACGCTATGAAGGAAGGAGTTTAGGCAGAGTGAAGTGACGGTGAAATTTTGGCTGAAGACTAAATCTAGTTGATTTGTTTTGTTTAAAAGGTGTGAAGTGCGATCGCGTTCTGGTGGTTCTATTAGACTGGTAAAGGATCATGTCAAGTCAAACGGACGGATGAGAGCACGCATCAGATTGCAGTGAAATCATTGGAGTGCTCCCAAAATCCCCACGTCACAGTAGTAATCCGACGACCTGTTGAGCGATTCGCTCATCGGTCTCAATTGGCATCCAATTGTCAGGACAACACGACACGGTACTAACGCTTGTCGTGCGAGATTTAATTTCGATATTGTTGCCGCTGGGGTGACGTACTGAAAGCGGCGGATCAGTTCGCGCGGCCTAGCTTTGTCGGACCAGGGCATCCGTCTTTTTATATATTTATGGGGAAACGCTGGATGTCTACTGGGTGTTTAGAACAGGGAGGAGCCTTTAGTCATCTGCCACAAGGAGAAGTTCTACTCGGGGTTGCTCCGGGTGGCGATCATCATAAGGTTGAAAGTTCCAGATCGATGGGAGGGATGTAAGTGGTGATTAGATGAGATTTGCCAGGCGTAGGGAATGCCTGGAAGGGAGTGTAAGTAGTCGGCAGCTAACCTATGTGGTTCAAAAAAACGAAGGAAAAGGAAGATGAGACAGTTAGGTGTGTACTAGACTGCATGTGCAGCCATCTTTCAATACATATTCCATCACTCACTCCCATTGCCGTCTTTTCATTGCAAACTCCACAGAGCCTGTCGTCTAAAGAAGCCGGATGGGCTCTGCGGTTCGGTTTTTTTTGGGCGGTTTCCGCCCGCAGGTGAGTTGGTGGATTGAGTGGAGGATTGTGAGCGGGGTGGATGTACGTAGCCGGAGGGCTTTTAAATGCAGGCTGTTAATTCGAGTGGACGAGTCGGGCTTTGTGGGTAGCCACAGGAATCCAGGAACGTTACCTTTCACAATAAAAATAGGTTGTCTCTAAATCAATGCACGCACACAGTCAAAAGATCGTTGATACGCTTGGTCCGGTCGGCAACGGAAATTTCAGGTGGTAAGGCTGACCAGCTAAAGCGGGCCACTGCCTCGGGGCCATAATTGTTGGTTGGCCCCGTTGTTATGACACACTTCTAAGGCCTGACTTTCTGGTGTTGACCCAATTTGGGAACCGAAAAGAATGGCACCGTGGGAAGATGAACAAGAGGGAGGTTACCGGTGTGAGCGTTTACGGTGGATGTGGAATTCCAGCGTTTAGTAGACCCAGCAAAAGCCTTTACCTTTTGGAGGTACCCCTACATAACGAATGTTAGTGTTCAGCAAACAGTGTTCAACACAGGTCGACAGTGGCACGCGTACTATCTCATGCTTCGGCCTGTCATAGACGGATCTACAGCGCGCAATCTCTCACGCGCCGGCACTCTCTGGGGACTCCGAGGCTAATGCAGCCCAGGCCTTAGAAAGAGGAACGCCCTGCTGTCTTAGGCTTTGCGAGCTGGGAGGTGGCCTGTTTTGTCTGAGATAGTGTACTTGTGCACAGCGGGGTATATAACCGTTCTGTCTCGTCATACGGACGGAACTGAGGATCATTACGATTAATGAGTCTCTTCAGACATCACAGCGATATGTTCCTTGAGCCTAGAGTACACAGTTTCTAGTGAGAGTGGAGCATACGTACTCTTAGAGAACCAATCGCTTTAATCTCACACTAGTGTAACTCCCCTTTTGTTACGCTGTTGACATCAACACCAAGCAGCCAAGTCCAATCTCATTAAAGCACTCTACTTTTTTATCAGTAGGGCTCAATGATATTACAAAGCGCTTGTGTGTCGAATTTCATACGGATTCACTGCATCTATTAACGTGAGGAAATCTAACACTGGGTGTACGCTTTACGAGTAAGGTAGTGATAGACGCAACCTGAGCACTTACGCTTGCAGTTTCAACGATTTCAGGCGTAGACTGAGTCGATGTCCACCATTATGGAATCAACGCTTTCAAAGAATACAATTCTTTGATTGGCATCGATAAGGCTCCAATGAAAGAACAAAATAAAATCATCCCAACCACCTAACTATTGGTGGGATGGTGTGTTCCCGCTGACCCAATGGTCTTGTAGTTGATTAAGTTAATGCCGAACCTAAGTCCAAAATCATGTTCATGCAGAAGAGATTGGCGCAAAATACATGGGCTGAAGATAGAGAATGACACATTAACCAGATAACTTTTTAATAGACTGTAATTGATAGTCAAGGGTAGCTGTGTGCTGTCCAAGGTAACCTTGAGCAACAAGAATTGAGATAAATAAGGCGGGTTCCATGCTAAAATAAACCAATTCTGTTAATTAAGAGAGTCTGATGACTCACGGGCATAGAGCCATCCTGTGGATATAGCGTTACTTCCTTATATAACTCACGCTATGACCTATGGGTGTTCACTGGTATTATCATTAGTGCAGCCTGTTTGCTTTGGCATGATTTTGTCTATACAACCAAAATGGTGTTACCGTTTAATGCTGGTGAATCGCGAAAATAAAACCAACATTAAAAAAAACCCAAGGCACTAAATTAAATTGTATTTATTAGACCATGACATGCGCACCAGATCTTAATATTTTCTTTAGCTAACTTTTTACTGCATAGCTCGGAATCAATTAAAATTTACTATGAAATCTCAGCATTCAAACCATAACAACCACCGCTTAGGGCGGGCAATCTAAGCTTTCCTTATACATAGATATAAAAGTATTGCCTACGATATCGCACGGGTATGTAGCCCCTTGAATTGTATTAAATTGAAAAATAAAAATAGACGATTGACGGACATTGAAATTCGACGCAAGAAAACTGAACGCATAGTTCCAATCTTTTGCTGCCAACCTCTTGATGGATCTTATAGTAAATTAGAACTTTTATTCTGAGCTTTCAATGCCGAGGCGCAGAGATAGATTATAGCATGATAGATATCAATAACCACATAGTATATAACATTACGTGATACTTACAGAGAGACTACGCTAGGACGAGGATGATAATAGAGCAGAGTCCAGATAAGCTCTGACATCGATACGTGATCGAGTTAGATGCTATGTATACTGATAGGGAGAGAGATATATAATATTAGTGGATGGTATACGTAGAGCAGAGAAGCTTGCTGGCATCACTAGCGTCTAAATTTGCTGACGTTTGAATATAAAAACTTCTAGTTTAAGAACAAACGGAGCAGAGAGTACCTATCTTATATAGAGATGAGATGAGAGATGATCAGAATGGATAGTGGATATAGAGCATAATATAGAGAGTAGAATATGAGGTGATAAAGGCGGGATTAGAGATCTTGCGATCAGAGATAATATGAGATCGTGGATAAATAGATTATGAAATGGAATTATATATACAGATTATAGAGAGATATAAGTAATCACATCTCATTAAATACAGTATTTCGATTATGATTCGCAGTAGAACTACTTCGCATCCAACGACGATAGTTAAATAAAAATCGAAGCAGAATGACAACCGCCAGCTGGTCAAGCGCTACCTCTGACAATCGTATTCCTGAAAGAAGGCAATGGCCTTTATCGCCTGCATTTTAGCCAAAGTGCCATGATATGCCCTATTACCTGCACAATTATCAAATGTTCAGAAAGTGAGCGCGAATCTGTCGTTCTCAACGCAATCTGTCATACACACAATATGCGACTGAGAGAGAGAGAGATCGATCTCGTTAAATAGCTGGAGTCAAATCGGAACAGAGATATACTATGTGTAGCAAACAAGAATAAGATTACATATGAGTCACCAGAGACATAAGCGAGACTGCTGCAGAAGTGCAACTGTGGTATGGACATCGGCTAAACTAGCGATATACGAGAGTTCAATAGGAATTAAGGGATGAAATAGGCTCTATAATAGATTATAGACTGAGAGCTCGTGTAGTACAGTATACAGTAAGTGAGTGTTAGTGATTCTAAACAGCGAATATTGTCGCTGACTTAATTGAATATTAGATTTAAGCCGAGTAATTTACACACATAATACTCGATGGGAAGATAAGCAGATGAGATGATCATCGAAAAAAATGCCCCACCGCTTTCGCAGCGGATTGATGTGTAGTGCGATATAGATATAATCGTACCCCATGCTCATCACATGCCCAGTATAATTGCTCGATTAAAATCATGTCTAACGAACATCGCCGAAAAACGCGTAAGACAAGACGGAGAAGTAATCATTTCGCATGAGTGGACAGTAAAGAAGTCTAGGTAAGCCCACATGACCCACTTATGCGGGAATAGCGTAGTTATGGCGTATTCTTGCCTCTGGCGGCACCTACAATTGGTAAGATGAATCAATCGCCTAATACTATGCACTATCGAACCATGTTTAAAAACCATGTATTCTTATTTGTAGGCCAACAGTTCAGGAAAAACCACAACTTGGCATGCATTTGGTCATTCAACACCAGAAAAAAATTTGGACCGCAGAAATCAGTTGAGCATACCAAGCGGTCTCAACAGTGCAAGTCACCAAATAGCTTTACTTGCTAAGCTTTACTGCCTTTTTGGCGTCGATCCAATATTATTCTTACGGTGAAATGCGTGACAAAGAAACCGCCATGCGGATTGAGGCATCCTCTAACCGGTCAGTTATGTTTTCAACTTTGCATACAAGACTCTGCACCTGAAATCCATCACCTTTTGTTTTAGATTAGGATCATTCGGTTAACTTTCTGTTGACTGCCGTGGTAACTCGCGCAGCGTTTGGTAACAAGAGATATTGCCCAATTGCAAAGAAAAATATGCGCAATGACAGTCGAGCACCGCTTTATAAAACGCAATATGGCGAGGCATATATTTCTGAGGTTGGACTTACAAAGAGCCATAATGCTAACCGTGGCCAGGTCTGTGAGATGTGGAATAAATACAATACGGCTATCGCGGACTACTGCGTCATGATATTAAGCATGACGCAGAACTTAGGTGCTGGTCTATAAAGAACTCAGTCCACGAATGAAAGCTCAGCATGAAGACGGCATGCGCACCCTAACAGACGGTATATTAAAGGTGCTAAAAGGACACGGATTAAGCCCAAATAAAGATCAGTTGGATTTGTCTAAATTAAATTGCCCATTTTATTTAATACCTGTAAACGCTCTAGGTTTGGCGTTCATGAATTGTCTGATCTTACCTCTACGGTTTGTTTTGAACTCTCGATTTAGTTAGCCTAATCCAGTAAGTATTAGGCTTTATCTTTTCTAAAATATATAAAAATAAAGACAGGAAATTATGAAAATAATCAGCATAAATTATGGGGCATAGCGCCGATTTGCCTTTAGTCAGTGCAAGCGGTGAAGTTGCGAAGACCCTCGGCTAAACAAAGTGGGATTACTCATCCAGCTTTCATTCACAAAGATATTGAATACCGTACCAACCTTGTAAAGGCTTATATCACGCCAAATAGTGTCAAGTGTTTTGAAGTTAGGTGATTGTAACGGTACATTACGGTGCAAGCAAAAGCTCCACCAGGAATTTCCTGAATATCACCCTCAGTCACCGATGTAAACAAATGCGTTATTCAGACGCGGGTGGCTTTCCAATTTGTGGTCGAATTTCGATGTACGACTGAAGCAGCTTAATACCGAAAAAACAATTTAATCATTAGCAAATGGCGTCCAGATGTAAAATCATCGCGTCACAAGGATCATTCGCACGCAGCATCCTGGAGAAATTTGGCTCACATAAAAGCGGTACGGTTTAGCTTTAAAAAGCGAGTTAAGGCAAAAGCAAAACATCGCAGATCCTGCATTCCCCTACGGGGAATAATAGTATATTTCCAAATTTAGTATGCAGTACTTTCAGTTATAACGAATCCTAAAAGTAGCTTTGCTACACACCTACAATAGCTACGTGAGGAAGAACTACATAGTGACTGGGCGCAAAGTACCGGGGACGCCCTCTCCTGATGTAAACCCGTGCCTTTATTCGTCGGTTAAAGAAAAAACCGCACGTTTGTTAAAGCGCTAGACAGCGGCATCGAAACGCCTATGATCATTGATGACATGATGCACGAGGTTTGTTAAAGGTTATTTGCCTACTGGTGGGCGACTTGGACCCCGATTCCAAGAAATTGTCCTTTGGACGGCGGGTAAGTTCACAAACAATCAATAAAAATGACCAACCATCACGACATACCTGTCAATGCATGCGAATTACGTACTCCGACGCATTACGTTTTGAGCGATGGCAGCGATTCTTTATGATCAAATGCGCGCTGGACCAAAATCGCCAGAGGCAAATCCTTATTGTTTCAACATTGGCAAACTTTACGTCAAAGAATCAATCGGTAAAATTGCCGTCTGACCAAAACAATGATATAGAACCTATCCGCGTTACTCCATGATGCAAATCTATTATTTAACGAACTTATGCACACCAAAAGTGGTAGCGTACCACATTAGGCCAAGGA
>Ga0163217_1026035_pt1 | contig 15434 bp, 8 predicted proteins | sample SynspAceP_FD_185933 | JGI IMG/M metagenome (GOLD analysis project Ga0163217, IMG submission 185933) | Saline lake microbial communities from Ace Lake in Antarctica - Synechococcus sp. Ace-P (PacBio error correction) | ecosystem: Environmental > Aquatic > Non-marine Saline and Alkaline > Saline ...
GATATTTCGAGAACCGATTGTGTGGAATTCCAAAAATATCAGGGACTACCCGATTTATTCTCCTTACACCGGGGTAAAACCAGCACATTTCTTATCATGGACTGGCAATGGTAATATGAGTACGGCCGTTTTTCTTCTTTGGTATTGTCCATTTTTTAAATAAGTGGAAACCCCTCTTGGGCTCTTCAAATGGGGTTTTTTATTGGATTGTGGTTCAATTATGGCACCCTAATTCTCCGGAAGTTATTTTTTTCGGCTTAAACAGATGGCATTCCACGGAGTTTCCAATTCTTCTTGGGCGTTAAAATTTCTTCTACTTTGGAAATAAAAATTTTAATTGACATTCGAATTCACGTCAGCGGAGCTTGCTCAGAGCCGCATTCTGATTAAAGTAAGCCAATTCATCAAAAATTTTAAGGAAGACCTGTCCAACTACGGAATTTGGGAGGTTTTTTAATATGAATTGTTTGTAAAGGAGCAAGACCGCTTCGTTAAAAGGATTCTCGTTCTATGTTTATTCTGTTCTCGGTGCCTTCCAACTTGTGAATTGCAATTCCAAAGAATTTTTGATTTGCTTTCAGGTCGGGGTAAAAGCTCGCAAGTCAACTAGAAGACTCTTTAGGGCCACCGCTCAATCCGCCTTGTATACCTCATTGAATTTGCGAGTTGCCTCAGAGTGTAATGTTAGTGGGGTCTATGCTTACGAAGTAGCTTTGGCCTCGCTTCTATAACAGCTGTTAGTTGTTCCTTTCTCAAACGTCCGCAGCAACCCTGCACCGTTTTTTCACAAGGTTCCCTTATAAGATCGTTTTCTTCTTTGGATAGGCCGCTCTCACCACGATTGCCCAAGTCTGGGGTAGAAGTTTTCTTTCAAGTTTTAAATAAGCCGTATTGTTTGAAGCCTACGGCCATTGGTATACGTCCTATGCCTAAACACAGGATACATCACTGGAATTAACCATTTTTTCATGATTAGATATTTAGAGTTATTTATAGTTGAATTTTTAAAATCTTGATAAAGTTGCGGCCTTTCAACCTTTTCCAATTTTCTGGATTGATCAAAAGTGGACATGTCTTTTAACATTATCTTCCTTTAAATGGGTTTTGGCCTTCCAGGTAAGCCTCGTTCTTTCTTACCAAATGGTAGATTAGTTTGAAGGTTTTTTACCATGTCCTGGGGTGTAAATTTTTCTAATTGCCCTTGGCATTTTTTTTTTGGCTTCAGAACATCGAAAACTCCTTTTCCCAAGAATCCGGATAAGGGAGGCGTTCAGTCAAAAGCATCGGCCACTTCACAATACATAATACTTCGTTTTTCCCGTGAAGTTCTATATGCATTAATTCCAGGGAATTGGATTTTTCTTGTTGCCGGTTGTCTATTTAACATAAGTTTCGAGATTCTTACGCCAGTCTAAACTGCCGTAATAGAAGTTTTGATTATTGGGTTGAGCATGGCGGTTCGCGTCATCTTTCCATAGACTTCATAATGTAAATGCGGGCTCGACGTCCTGTGGCTTGCACCTACAAAACCAATAAGGTCCTCTCTTTTAACCTTTTGGCGCGGCTTTAACATTGTAACTGACTTAATGACCGTATAGGCTCAAATGTACCCATAACCGTAGATCTATTCTTATATGTTTCCCCGTACCAGAGCGTTATTGTCCCGCTCGCGTCTTAATCAATCCGTTCTCCTATGCATATATGGGAGCTACTTTTGGGTGAAAGTAAATCGCCATTCCCCGTGCTTTTTCGTGCTTTGGTGGAAGGGGGTCGGACGCCAGCCGTACCGGAAAGCCATCCGCGTCAAGGTCTTCGTTATTTAATGGGGTTTTGTATTGCAGGAATGGCCGCCATAATTTTTTTTTTCTCTCAGCTGTGAATCTCATCCAAGGATTTTAGATTGATTACCATTCTGTTTTTGAATAATATCGAGCCGTTTGGGTAGTGGTGATAATATTTCAGAATTAATTGAAACCTTCAAGGGATTTGTTATCTGTTGCCGCCACCAAACCCACTTTCCTGTTTTCAGTATGGGGTTGGCTTCAAAATATAGTCTATAGATATTGTTGTCCCGCTCTTCAATATGGCCAGTACATTTTCGATCTGTTTCCATTTTATTTTTGCCCAAAATTCGAACTGTAAGTTCATATTTTTTTACTTTCCCTGGCCAGGGATAATTCACGAGGGTGTTTACAAATTAGTGTTTAATGTAAAATGAAGGCCTAAGAATCCAAAAAAGGAAAGACCTAAGAAAAAATAAGCGCTATATTTCTAAATCATTCTGGATTTTTTTTGTTTATCTTGCGAATAGCATAGGGTGAGTCCCGGATCGTAACATAATATTTTACTTTAGACATTAAATCTATTTATCCCTATTTGTTGTTTGTTATTTATAGATACACTTGCAATTTTTGCAAAACTGTTTTCTACAACCGTTAAATATATAAAAAGCTTACCAATTTACATGAAATCCCAAGAATTAGAGCAAGTTTTTTAGAAATTTTTCTAAGGAAAAAACTCATAAATAGTTCCATCTGCCCTATGGTCACAAGATGCATCCCAACTTTGATGTTTACAAATGCAAGGAAATGAATCATTAAAAGGAGTTTTTCCTGGGGAACTCTGTCCCCCCTAGTCATACTCGAGTAGCCGATACCAACAATGCCTTAAGGCGGTCAAGTGGTAAACAATAAACGATTTGGAAGAGGTAGGTAAGGATACTTAATCACCACAATGTTTTGAAATGTTGGGGAAATTGGAGCTTCGGCGATTTTTCAAACCGGAGGCCATTTCCGTGGGCTTGGGAAAGTTTTTAAACCGAGGTGGTGCAAAGTGGATCAGGGATAGCCTTTATGTAACCGTTTTTGAGGGAAGTAAAGATGCGGACCAGTTGGAGCAGGATACGGAAGCATTGGACCTTTGGAGTAAAATAGTGGACAAGGATAAGATCCTTTTTTGGACTAAGAAGGATACCATTTTTGGGAATGGGACGATCAGGGGACCCTGTGGAACCTTGGTTTCGAAGATACATGTAGATTTCGTTCCCCTGAAGAAAAGCAAGGTTCCGAGTGCATCTTTGGTAAGACCAAGATCACGCCCCAAGTAGTGGAGATATGGAAACTTGGTTTTTATGCGTAACAATATGGAAGGCACAACGACATTGAATCCTTGCTGCAAGCCATGTGGTACGGGAATGGGTTTTGAAACGTTTATGTATGGTAATGCAAGGGTGCATCCAATTATGATACTGCGTTTTTTGCCCCCTTGATCAGGGAGATAGAAACCATAACCAATTCCAAATACGGAAAGGACGAAGAAATAAATTAGCTTTAGGGTAATTGCGATCACATTAGAGGCGTAATCCTTTTCTATGCGAAGAACAATTCCTCAGTAATACGGGGGCAGGCTATGTATCGTAGATTTTTTGAGAGGGCATTCGATATGGGATTTACCTTTTTACATACAAGAGCGTTTATGTTTCCGTTTGGACTCAAGGTGCTTTCCGTACCATGGGGAAATCTTTCCCGAGTTAAGGATCAACGTCAGTTATAAAAAATGTGGTAAAGGCAAGAAGAGCATTCCTTTTTAAAGACCTTGGACCAAGATTATTATTGTTGGATAATATGATTGGTGAAAAACAAAGGACAAAAAAAAATTAAATAAGATGCAAGAAAGGCTTTTGAAGCTTTATGATACTTTCGGGTTTTCAATTGGATCTTAACAGCGCTAATACTAAGTGAAGGGCTTTGAATTGGAATGAAAGGTTCGATGTCGCCATGCGGGGCAAAAAGCTCGCTCAGGTCGCCTCTGAAGTGTCCAAGAAGATTGGGTAGTCTTGCTGACATGATTCTGCAACGGAATTTGTAAGGTTATGACATTTGGAAACAACGTTAAGAATTGTAAATATAGAAAAGTTTCTAAAAAGGGGTGAGCTATTTCAGTTGGTGTTTAATCTAACTCCTTTTTATCCAGAAGGGGAGGCCAAGTGGGGGTAAGGGGTTTTAAGACCCAATGGTGAATGTGTTATATATTTTTGATACCAAAAAAGAAAATAACGGAATTAATTCATTTTGCAAAAACCTACAAGGGATATGGGATAAATTTAGAGCGGTAGTAGCAATCAAGCAGCGTAAAAGAACTGAATGTAACATACGGCTCCCTTTATTGCACCAGGCCCTACGGGAATATTGGAACTCATGTGGAACAAAAGGTTTCACGCGTACACTTCATCATGCGATTTCGATTTTTCCCCATTTTGCCAAACTTAGTGGCGATGATTGGAGCCATTGAGCGTTGTAATGCGAGGGTAGTAGGAACTTCTTTGGAAGAACAGCGAAATGTACTATGGAAGGCTTGGAACAAGGGGCCATGGCACTGTTGGGGAAAAATATGGTGATCGCGTCGCACATTCGCTTTGGACATCCGTAGAACTATGCGGGGGCACCCATGTGCCAAAATACGGGAGATATCTGGCATTTTAAAAATTAAAGTCGAAAGGAGCAAGTTGCTGCGGAATTGTAGAATAGAGGCCATAACCTCTGATGCTGTAAGGACTTTTTTTTTCGGGAGTAATAACACACTTTTGGAATTAAGGAACTTTTAAATAATTCCGGACCGTTAAGCAGTTAACGGTTGCATGAGGAGAAATTTAAGTTGAAAAAAGAAGTGGACCTATTAAAGGATAAAGCTAAAATCTGAAGGGTGAATTTGTTGATGAAATTACGGAAGTAACGGAATCCATATTGGCCAAAAAGGTTGTTTGGAGCGCGGGAAATTAAGGATGTCTCTTTTGAACTCGCAGAAATAGGAAGTCCTATTTTTGTTGTTTGCATCGGAAAAAGTGGGAAAGCAATTCTGTCCTGTTATATATCCAACGGATTGGTCAACGATGAAATTGACGCAGGAACCATTGTTTCGCGAGCTTGGAAAATATATCAAGGTGGTGTGGGGCACCTTTTTTCGCCACTGCCGAGGAAAAAATCCGGCGGCTACCAGGAAGCATTGAAAGGCCAAAAGTTATTTGAATGTAGACATTCGCAGATTCTTTTTAACTATGTACTAGATCAATAATAAAAGAGTGTTGCTGTAAACATTGATGCAGCGCAGCTATAATCTTATCGAGAATCGGACGAGAAGTAAAATGCAACGAATTTGGCATTACGCCAAGGGCCAGATGCCGCGTAGCCTGGGCTCGGCTGGCTCCATAAACAAAGGTACACTGTACCTTTGGTTTATTGGCCTGTTTCGTTTCTTTTGGGCGAGCAAAAGAATGAAAAGGAGGGATAAAAGAGCACAATTTGTTGAAGCCGCCCATATGGCAAATGGATACCAACAAAAGCTAAACTATAGGCTAATGAAAGCTACAACAGCATATACACTTAAGAAAAGCTGAAATCAGATCGATTATACGAGTCGAATAATGTTGCTTTGGGTTTTGTTTTGTAGAAATATAGGAAGAATAAGCTATCCTAATTATAAAATTCTCAAGTACTACAAATCTTTGGAATTTTGTTTTCATCCTTTGGCGATCAAAAAATTTAATCTCTAGGAGCGATTGTCAGAACAATTACAAAGAAAAGAGGTGTTTTTTTTGAATGAACCGTTGCAGTGCTATGGATGCCATTCAGATTTGTCTCCTTGACAAGGAAGGATTGCTTCAGAATTAAACTAGGTTATTGGCAATCACAACTTAGATAAGGAATCTTACATATTGTTATTACTTTAAGGTACTGCTTTGGGAACCTATCAATTGAAAGAGAGTGGAAGAGGAGTGGCTAATTTGTCATAAAGGCTCAGATGGCGTTGAAAGAAGTTGCTTTCAATAGAAAAGATCGCCAAGTCTAAGCAGTTATACATCAATTAGAGCTGTTAAAATGCTAAGGCGGAAATTATTCTCACGTCTCCGGTAGTATTTAAAGGATGGTTTGTTGAAAATCGCAGGTAAGGCGCATATGATAAGGCGGTTCCAAGTCTTAAAAAGGGAATACCGTTTATTTGCCAGCTATGAGCAATGAATGGATGAAACTTCGGGATTATCGCTTTTATGCAAAGGACCTGGTGATCTAATCAATTGGCGTCGATTATAATCTGGGAAAATTTGCATCTGTTTGATACCAAAGAACTCAATGGCTGTTATGGAGAAGGTATCAGCGTTCAGAACGGATTAACGATAAGGCCATTTAATTCGAATCGGAAAGCATCAAGAATTCCTTAAAACACTGATCAAAATTACGTACTTCAAACGAGTATCCTTTTTATGAAATTTTGTGGGTGAGAAAATATTGACGGAGTAATCCTACCTGGCAGCGGTTACTTTTATCTTCCGTTTCCTGTGCGGAGGATAGAGAATAGGTCCATATTAAAAGAGAAATTCATGCTCTTTCAAGAGCAGATAAATAACGTTTCAAAACTTATTGTTACGGAGGGGGGATTTTGCGGAAGTTTATAATTAAAGGATTACACAACAATGTTCGGCCATTTAATTACGGCCCATGAAAATAAGCTTGGTAGGTAAATGCAGAGGTACCGTGGTTTACGATTTAAGTTTGATAAAATTTGATATTGAAGAGGCTATAAGACACTCGAATAATGATGTCCCGGCACCAGAAATTAAGATAAACGATTTTGAATTACGATGTTACTCAGATTATTTCAATCGTTCATGCGAAGACTTAATAAAATTAAACGCAACGTAAAATGCTCTTTGCTGAACAAAAATAGAGGCTCTACTTTAATCCCAACGCGAGAACCGCCTCCTTAGTGAGCTTTCAAATTCCCTGGTACTTACCTCATTCTATGGGATGGACCTGGTTTATGGGATTGGAACTTGAAATTTGGAATGAATTAAGGCTGTTTTGGATTAAATGACTCTAGTTTAAGGTTAGTCTTCCACTATTTTCACACAAAGCATTGCCACTTGAATATAATTTTCCCAATCGTAATCGTAAATATGTTCGGTTTCGATGTGATAGCCACCGGTGTTTGGATGGTTCATTTACCTTGGGCTTTTTCTATGTCTATTCTTTCTGCATATAGTTTATAGACTGAAGTTTGCAGTAATAGGCGAAGGAACTTCACCTTGGATTTCGGCCCATTGATCTCGCTTCTGCCTTGCACATAAAGGGGTCTAGGCGCGATCAAGCTTAATAATTGATGTTTGGATCTACTGGTAATGCTTCTTCATTAATCGTATAACTGATTGAATTAATCGCAAACCAAGGGGAAACCTATTCGTTTATAAGCTAGGGTCTCTCCAATTTTCCGTTTGAAAGGGCTGCGCTCGCATCGGGTTATTTAATTTACCCCAAACTTTTTCGTAGCCCGCCCAGAGCGATGTTTTCCAAGGCGCGAATGGCCAAAAGCTATGATTTTTGAACGTCAAATTGGGGTCTTTTCAAAATATCCAGAGCCCTGACATACCAGCTCCAACTGCAATACTACCATTCGTCAGGTTGGGCTACTTTGGGTTGGTTGAACAAAGACTTTTGGATTCGTCCGTCATCATTTTTATAGGGGTCAACTTCCCATAATAATAGTAGCTAGACCATAACGGCGTCATATTTTTTTCCACAGCCCAGCGATTAGTTCTTTTTCCTCTGATTCCTCGGTTAATGGTGTTGTTTTTAAGTACAAAAGCCTCATCTGTTTATTGCCATGCTGAGGGGATTTTAGGATGCTTTTTTAGTAAGGTATGGTTTCATAAAATTATTCAAGAAACGGGGGCTTTGTCCATGTCTTTGGAAGATAGAGTAAGATGGTATAAATCAATATTTGTCGTTATTCTTAAGGTGAGTTCTCTGTTTGCGTTTGGCTTTTTCCATTCAGGGCATTGTCGTCTGTTAAAATTTTATAGAATCCTATCTTTAGAGTTTTGGTAGCTTTCGTATATTTGGTTTTTCAAAAAATCCAAGCAAACTCCGGTCTTCTAAATTTTTCCCCATTTCCGACGAATTGATTTGTCACGCACTAAAAGGTAACCAAGGGTCTGGCACTTCAAATGTGGGACTTGCTTTTCCTCATAATTTGGTTTGGGATTTTACAAGGAATGGATAGCATTAAGAAAGAACACAGGTAGTAATCAAAAAATTTCATTTTCAAATCGATTAAGGTCGACCATAATGATAGGTATAAATTGAAAATACTAGGTCGCTATGGTCACCAAAGTTTTGTTACAAGCTAATCCGTCGGTCTATGCGATGTCTAAACTGTGGCTTTTGGTTTTTAATGGTTTTCCAAGTATAGAATTTTAAGTTTTGGCAAAATCTTCCATCCCATTGTTTTTAGCCAATTTCATCAATTCAACGAAAGTAACCAGTCTTTGAGTGGTTGACTTTTTATTTCTGAAAAACCTTGTGTTCTGGAACTAGTTAAGTTTTTACCTTCCTAAATTCCTTATTGCTTGTAAAATGTTCCAACTTGTTTCTTTTTTCTCAGTTTTTTGGCAGCTTTAATGGTGTGTCCTGATACCTTATGGGTTGGCGCAATCAAAAAACTCTTTAGATCGCCAGGACGTTGAAAACGGAACTCTAATTTTCGCCAACAGACATATGGTAATATCCTGGAAGCCTTGGTTGAAAGAGTCTTTTTTTCATTATGGGTCACTGTACAATTGTCCAGGTAATCGTGTTTTTCCCCTCTGAGTTTTTTGTGCCTGTAATAATATTCTCCGGAACCTTTCATACCTTAATTCAAGGAGACGACTTCGCCCTCATAAATTTTATAAGCTTTTAAGATCACGGGGCTATAATCTTCAATGGCCAGATTTATGCCTTAATTTTTCCTATGGGCGATCAAAGCCCTTGGAATGGCTGTAGAACTCGTGTCGATAATTCTTTTGGCCGGATATGAAATGCGTATTTCATGTCCTGTAAGTAGACGGTTTTCCTTCATGGGCAATTTAACATTGTCAAATTTACAGATATTTTGCAGGCCGTATTAGTCACAAGTTCTATTTTAGAATTATAAGTTTTCCAACCATTTAATCGCCTTTTCTCAAGGACATGGTATTGGCAATTTCTTTCCAATATGGTTCAGGTAAGGCAAATCTGGTAACAAAAAGTTGGGGCTGTGGCTGTGTAAATATCAAGGAGTATGTGCGGCTTCAATGGATAAGGGATTTTTTTTAACTTTATCCGTCATACAACAACGCTTATCTCCAATAGAGGAAAGTAAACTGCCCCATATATTTAAAGTCCTTCAATGTGCCTATAAGTCCCTATTCAAAAGTCCCAATGTAGGTTTCGAATAGGCAATGCTCGCTGGTCCCCCATGTGATCTGTAAGTCCTTCAATTTTCTTTTGGGCCATAATCTATATCCACTTGGCACGGTGCCATTCGGTTTTTATAATAGGCAATGCCTATACGGCCTCATACATTCGTAACTTTTGCACTGGACAATAGTTTGGACGAATTTTCTTCCGAACTCCGCAGATATTTTGCGATATTCCGATTGGCAATTAATTTGAGCGTGACCTGCCCCTTCGGTGTATTAATATCAGGCGAGTGTATTCATATGTTCCAATTGCCGAATGTCAGAGCGCTATACCAAGACATTGTGGCTTGAAATTCCATAAAGGCGATGTGGAATAAAACCTCTTTAGGCTACGGCGCCATCGATTCCTTCAAAATTCCGGTTAATACCATAACATATTGGAATATCTCTATGGAAATCCTGTTTTTTCTTAGTCCTCAAATAACTTTTATGGGCAACAACCTTGCTTCATAATCTACAATTTTTTTCGCATCAATAACGCCACACGCTTGTCACATTGGAGTGTAATCTCAATATTTGAGTTTAATATACTGGCGTTCAAATGTTTGGGAAGCTTATCCAATTGTAGTTGCTTTTCGTAGGACAATAATTGGCGTTTTTAATCTTTAAAATACAAATGGGCCCCGTGCCGCCCAAGGGTTGATAATTTATTGTTTGGGACTTATTCTCCTATGTGGAGTTTGGATAGATCTTTATAGCAATTAAGGGTGTAACTAGCTTAGCCTGGAGTTAACTTTTTAAAAAACGAATCTCCCAAATGGGAAGGGAATCTAGGGGAATCTAATCCAATTAATTAACGCTAAAGGCCACTTTGATTACTCCATGGCAATGGTGTTGAATAGGAGGCCATTTTTAAGTTTACAGCGTGCAGGAGGAATAAGCCTCCAAAATTTCAGAAACAACTCTTTTATCTGCTCTTTCTCTCCATATTTCTAATGTGTTTCAGGTGCAATGCCACTTCCTTGCAAAAATTCTGTCTTGCGTCGATGAATTTATATCAAGGAGCTTTCGGTCTTGTCAACTTGTTTCCCCAGGATAAGGAGATCCCAGTAAATGGAGACCAACCCCAGCATAGTTAGCCGCTCCAATAATTATTGTAGACATCCTGTTTGTTTTTCTTTGAAAATATGCTCCAATAAAATAATCAGGGTCTTCAGATATACAACAAAACCTTGGAGCTCATCTCGTCATCTATGGCGTGTAATAATTCTCTTTTTATCAATCCGATATTTTGTGCCTTGTCTATGCTGTTTATAAAAGGCTGGTTTAAACGAATTAAAGTTGCTTCTCTTTATCATAATTGATAGTACACGTACGCGAAGTGCCGGAACTTGTAAAAATAACACAAGATCGAACGACTAAAAATTTAATTTTTTCTTCATAGCCCTGTTTTATTTGAATTAGTAATGACGATATTCCATGTAAATAATCACTCAATTAATCAGCGAAACCTTAGTTAGGGCGAGTTGTATTCGTTTTTGGTTGTAGCCCGTAAGGACAATGTTCTGCGCTTTCCTCACATACAATACCCTTTAAGAGTGATATTGTTTGGTAAATAACTTTGTATCTCCTTGGAGAGGTAAAATCATCCTTCCTCCAATGGTATAAATTTCTTATTGATGTAAATTTATGGATTAGCAATTAATTTGAGGACGGAAGTCAGGGTGGCACTTATTTTAAGCAGAGTTTAGCAAAAAGATACTTTCTACATTTGACCTATTTGTTCGGTAGTAAGCGATATGGATTTTTTTTTTTAAACCTCCTTATCTTTGATAGCACGTTATTTATCCTAGTAATGATATAGTAATTTAACATTTATTTTACAGAAATACGTTGGATTGTCTCTTTGGCCTTTTCCATCATTTTAAAGAATCATTTGAAAAGGACGTGAACACTGTTTACTCAGAAGAATAACTTGAGACAAACAGGAATTATTGATAATCTTTCTATTTTTTTGTTTTATTAGAAGGACTTGTTCGCATTTTCATGTATTTTGATGCTATAAGGCTCAAAATATTAGTTTTTGAAACGGGAGCTATGATATGAAGACCATTTATATTTATCTACAGAGAGAAAGGCGTTAGCTTTTATTAAATATTTTGGAGGGAAAGCTTCACCGTGCAGGGAAGTTAATCAAGAGTAAAAATCTTTCTATTCTTAATTTTAAGGATACAAGTCGACTCTGTAAGTAAAAAGGGAAGACCTAATACACCCTTAACATCTCTGGAAATAAGTAAGAAAACTTAGTACATATTTGGGAAGCAGGCAGAGGGTATTAAAATACATCTTACTTTTGCGGGGCTTAATTCCAACATATTGCCGCTATGCCTTTGCTGGAAATTTTATGGAATTAGACCTTGGGGTCATAGAGGGGAAGAGTTAAGTCAGAATTGGATGCAGACCCTGGCCGGCACACGAGCATGGTATGGACTTTTAAATTTATTACAGATCTGAATATAGGGAAAAGGCAGATAGCAGCTTTTTTGGATGTCTTTGGAAAAAGATTATGGGTCGTATACATGATTTGAGGGGGTACAAATTCGTTGGCGTTAAAGGTTGTGACAGAAATTCTGACCCGGGGAGATAAGGATTTATGTCATATGCTCCAAGTGGTGGGAACTGGTGGACCTTAGCTGATTATCAATCACCATAATGATCAACATATAATAGGCTTTTTCCTTAAAAGTGATATTTCTAAAAAGATATTCGTATTTTAACCGCCAAAGAGACTGGGAATCATACAATTATCATTATTTGGGGGGATTAATGCAGGTTTCTGAAGCGCTTATAAAGTTTATTAAGTTATCTTAAAGAAACACTAATATACCCAACGATCCCATTTATACGGGAAAGTTTAATTATTTTGGTATTTTAGCTAGTAAAGAAGTGATGTATTTAAAAACCGGGAACCAAATTTTAGAATACACAGGCGGTGCTTGCAGGAATATCGGGAATGAATGTAGTGTTGGAAGAAAGAAGAATTCATTAATAAAAGTATGAGTAAAAAGAATAGCGATTAACCATGTTTTTCTGGGTTGTTTCCTAAGTTAGGCTGTGGTGGTTAAAAAAGAAACTTACTTGGCTAAGAGCCTAATGTAGGACTAATACAGCTTCACTACGCCCGATTCAAATCATTGCACCAGTCCGAATGAAGCAGCCTATGCACTTCAGAAGATAACGGTAATTTTGTAAAAATTTACAGTGATTCCACGGAGGATCTATAGAGACATTTGGCTTGAAATTGCCAATTTTGAATGAAGCTATGGCATACTGCAGTATAACCTAGCTCAAGGTATCTTAGAAAGTGGTGCAGGCCGAGGTGTTCCTAGGAGCCAAGACAATAATCATTTTGGTATAAAGGTCAATTCGATTGGATGGAGATTAGATTTTCATGACGATGAAATGATAAAGGGGAATGTTTTAGGAAGTATAATATACCTATGTTATTCTTTTAGGGACACACAGTATAATTTTTGTCTCTCGGGCACGAATATGCTTTTTTTAATTCGATTTGAGTACGCATGATGATTTAAAGTTGGGGCTTGGTTTAAAGGAAGCCGGTTATGCAACGGATCGGAGTATCCACTAAATGTGATTGCCGTTATAGAACGATAATGATTGGATAAATAGTGACAGGAAGGTGGTTGGCTTCCGGGGGCATTGTAAAAAAAGAGCCAAAAGCCTCCGATTACAAAATTCTGTAGTGGCAAAAGGGGGGATACCTTTATTCTATGTTCTAAAGGTATTTTGTTTCCATCCGAATTGATGAAGTTTGAATAATATGAAAGAAACAGTAACTTGGCAGAGGGCAAAAACTCGGTAAAATCGAAAAAAATTAGATATTTATGCTGTTATAGAAGAAAGCAGTGCTTTTATTTGCTGAAGCACAGCGTTATTTCCTGGGGGGTTAATTTCCGTAAGGGGTTTAAGGCCGTTTGGTGGGTATCTAATATTTGTAAGAGGCCAAGGGGCTATGTTGTACGATGAGGGAATGGCAACGATTAATGATTTATACGCATCTTGGGGTCCTTAATTTTAAGGAGATGCTATGCCGTAATTAAATGCGTTATTGAAAGGCAAAAAAGGGTACCTCGTTTGGGATGCAACAGAATAGAGGACTTCAGCTGTTTGCTAAATTGGCGTTTTCTATGGTCGCCTAATATTTGATAAGATACGATCGTTATGCGGACCGAAGCTGTATGAGTGCGTTTCGTTTAGCTAGGGGATTTTCGGGAAAGGAAAAATAATAAAGTTTGCGGGATGCTACCACGGATCATTCGGGATTCATTTTTAATTCAGCGGGTAGTGGAGCTGTTACTTTTGGCAGTCCAATAGCGCCAGGAGTTAACCCAGGGAAAAGGCTAAGGAACCCTTTTGGGCCATATTAATAATCTGGAAAGTGTTTAAGGCATTGGGCCGGCAGCACAAGACGAGAATTGCAGCTATTTATTATTGAGCTTATTGCGGGAATATGGGTTGTATTATACCTGAGAAAGTTTTTATTAAGGGACTTCGTGAACTTTGTGACCAAGAGGATATCTTATTGATTTTTGATGAGGTGATGACCCGGATTCAGATTGGCAAAGGGTGGTGCCAAGAAAGTATTGGAATAAACGGATATAGTACTTTGGGAGGTAATTGGAGGAGGATTGCTGTTGGTGCCTTTGCAGCAGAGATGAAATTATTGGGGTATTTTGTCCTGATGGGCCAGTTTACAGCAGGACGCTTGAGTGAAATTCTTTGGCATGAGCGCTGGTTGGCATGTTGAACGAATTAAACATAATCCAGAATTTTCAGAAGTTTGGCGATAAGACAAATACTTAGGAGAGGGCTTGGCAAAAGTAATTGACCGATAAAATATTCCCTTTTTCAATTGAAGGTTCCGGTTTTCATGATTTCCTTCATTTTACGCTGAGCCGGTAAATAAGATTTTATGAACTTCTGCTAAGGTAAAATGACAATATTCAAAAAATATTTCCACGGGGATGCTTAACCAAGGATTACTCCGCCAGTGCATTTGAGAGCTACTTTTGAACGATGCCTGAGCTATCATGGATTGGATGAGACCATTGCAGCACTCTCCAAACCTTGCTAAAGGATCTGCTGTTGATAAAATAGAAGAAGGCTAAAATAGACATCATTTGTCCAATTTAGCCTTTCCAAATTAATGGGGGGAGTTTTTTATTTTTCCGTCAGCTCTTTCTTTATGGGCGTTGCATTCTTTGGCCTCTTCTATGGCTTCTTGTTCATTTTTCATTTTTCTCCATTTTTCATACTGATCATTATTCATATTTTTTTTATCTTTTCTTTTTTGAGCGATTTGACGAACCCTCAACAGGTCCGTTTTTCATAGTAACGCTCTTCGCGAAGTCAATTTTTTAGCCTCACCGCTTTCCTTTTATGCTTTCATTTCTTTCATTTTCTCTGCAGGTCCTTGCATTATCCAAGTTTAACTCTGTTTTGCTTTTGTTGGGACCATCTGTAAGGTTCTAGGGCAAGGTCATCTGCTTTGTTTTTGTAGGGTGGAATTTGTTCCGCGGGGTCATGTCTTTCATATCGTCTCTAGGGACTTCTCTCGCTCTGGTTTTTTGTGCATGCGGTTATACTGCAATTTAATACAACTAATACAACTAATTTTTTTCATAATGATTATTTTTTTATACTGTTTTGTATATAGGACAATACAGGGTAGATTGGTTTAAAAAGAGTAAATAGATTTAGAGCAATTTTTTAACAGTATCGGGCCAAAACGCCTTAGGAGAAATAAGTTTTTGGCCGTAGCGTTGGATATATGTTAAAATTTTTAAATGAATTCAGTGACGCTGGGGTTCAAAATAAAAAAAGGCATAACTAGGTTTTAGCCTTTTTTAAAAAAATTTTGGATTAATGTTTATGGGATATTCAACGAAATCTTTTCCTGAGTTTTTCGGGCAAGGGTCAATATTGGCCTTTGGATTTTTTCTATTGAGGATTAATTCTCTTTCCGAGTAGTACCGCTGGATAGATTTGTTAATAAACTAAACGGGATATTAAAAACATATAAAAATATAAAGACTTTTTATTTTGTAGGACAATAGATTTGGGGGATTTTTATTTATGCTCCTAAGATAAATATTCTATGACTCGGATTAGCGAATGTTGTTGAAACGCACTAAAATTGTTG
>Ga0163217_1027565_pt1 | contig 15434 bp, 7 predicted proteins | sample SynspAceP_FD_185933 | JGI IMG/M metagenome (GOLD analysis project Ga0163217, IMG submission 185933) | Saline lake microbial communities from Ace Lake in Antarctica - Synechococcus sp. Ace-P (PacBio error correction) | ecosystem: Environmental > Aquatic > Non-marine Saline and Alkaline > Saline ...
AAAAAGAGAAGAGGAATTAAAAATTAAAAAAAAGGGCAAAAAAAAAAAAAAAATGGAACCGGACCCCCCTTGTTTTTTAAAATACTTTTCCTTTGAAAAATACTCCTTTCCAAATGGGCAAAAAAGCAACCTAAGCCCAAAAAAATGGGGGGACGCATAAAAACCCTGCCCAATGGGAGGCAAAAGGAAATCAGAAAAATGCAAAAAAATTTAGCCAAGCAAAACGAATAAGTAAAGTGGTAAGGGCTAACAGCCCCTCCGTTTATCTTTCTTTACAAAGTTTGAGCAAATATATTTGCCCACGGGTAAGATGGCCCCTTTCCTGCCCCCTATCGCAACAATAAAAATAACAGTAAAAAACATACCTGGTTTTCCCAGCGTCGTAAAATTCTTTTTCCCCTGATTTTTAAAATAGCATCGATACAAACGGTAAAAGTTTAACCCAAGTTTGAACGGTCCAAACCAATAACAAACTCACGTTGCCCACGACCAACAGGAATCAATTCGCAATTCAATTGCTTTTTATACTTGTTGAAAGGCTCAGTACTTGGGCTGACGATAAATTAAAACACCAGGCGCTTTTACGCTCTAATGGTATCAATATAATTCACCAGAAATAGGACCTTTACCTGTCGATTGGTTTTTCCTAAAGTGTTTACCCCACGACCCACAAACCTTCACCAACTTTTTATAGAAGCAATAGTTTGTGGTAAACCGTTTTTACTACAGTGCCTTCTTTTAATTATCCTCTAAAGAAGGGCTTTAATAATACACCCCAACGTTTCTTTCTTCCTGAAGTTAAAGTACATACCTTGCAAACCGCCTTCCGATTCTCACTAATCTCCGTATGAAACCGTTTAAGCTAATCGCTAAACTCTTGCGATTCATCTCCCGATTTTGCTAACACTGTACCCCACTTCGTCTAAAAGAGGCTGTAGCTTCCAATTACATTCTGAAAAATTGCTTTTTTAAATATTGGCTGATACTTCAGCGCTTTTCTCCCTGGCCATGCTGTATGTATTTTAATGATAACCCCTTTGAATTTACTAAGGGAAAACTTTTTTTAAAGCAAAATTTTATTATATACTGTTCGTTAAACCTCTTTTTAATTAACTCATTTACTAAGCGAGCTAGCATCGTATTGTAAATCACCTACTCTAAGTATATATCCACCCTAGAAATTTTTTCAATGGGTTTTTTACTTCTACTTTTTTTCCGGTTTAACTCCAATACTTCTCCTGAGAATTTTTTTTCTCCCAAATCAGCCTGTTTAAAGGTATTGCTGTCGTAACCAAAAGCAACGCCTTGACCTTTAAATTCTTCGTTAAATCAAGTACTTTTCAGCACTTCCTGCAATAAACCAATTCTTTATTATCGATTAAAAGCGTTTTTAGCAGGCTCAGACTGGTAATTTGATTCGACCTTTAAAAACTTCAAAAGTACCTTTTGACTTATCAGAGTTTTTTTAATCAACGGACTATTTAAGAATCAACCAATTCCGCGCTGTCCTTTAACCGTTTGTAAACAATAGATCGGATATCATCCTCCAAGAATCCAAGCTTTTTGTTCTTTGGCTTAGGTTCTAAGGTTGCTTTAGCGTATCGTATTGCTGCTTCTAGATTCGCCTCACATGCTTTTCTAGTTTATTTGATATCACCCAACATGTTTTCAACCAATTGTATTGTTTGGTCCTTGTTTTGGCTAATGTTCTTGATTACTTTTTCCTGCTTGTCTAAGACAAAGAAGCACTTGATTTTTAAATATCTGCAACAGCCGCTTTTTTCTCCGCCTTCAATGGCCTGTTGCGCTACGCAACATCATTTTATACCCCAGCTTTGGCCTGTTCTTTGGCGTCAGCTAAACATTTTAATTTTTAATCTCAAAACGTGCTTCCTTATCATTCCTTCTCTTTCAGCTCGGTGCTTTCTTTGTAATAAACGTTCGCTGTCAGCAGAGTAATGTTTTGCATTTCTTTTTTTTGCTTTTTTCCGCGGCCGCTAAGGGCATCGCCTATACCAGTTTTCTCTTCATTTAAAGAGTTTAAAATTGGCTTCCATGCAAATTTTACCATTAAAAAATATTAGGATCACTAAATATCAGGTTTGGGCAATAAAAACAAGCCTAAACAGGAAAAATCATTAAAAATATCCATATGATGAAGAATGGTTATTCTGTTTGTTGTTTAAATTCTAATTTTTAAAACATCAGCAGCAACCAACCGTTACTACTGTGCTTTAGTTTGCTGTGATCGGAATTATTTTTCCTAAAAGTAAAGCACCGAATGCTAAAACCTTCAATAATGGCTTCCGATAATGATCTCCGCAGTTTGGGATTTTACCAAGCTGCTTCAGGTTGACGCGCATACCTTCCATGCTTTACCACCAATCATCCCTAAACCGATACCTCCACCGATTAGATTAATCCTGCTCCAATTTAATGTACATACTAAGATTGATTTAAATATTAAATTTAAAAAATAAACTCCGTTAAATAAAATCGCTCTTACATCTTCTAACAATCTGCTGCCGTGCCCGTGCGCATTATGCCTCGTGCTCGTGGTCATGTTCCGCAACGGCCATCCCTAATAAATAAAGAGGAGAGCAATGGTATAAGATATACGCCTGTAAAAAAGCAACTAAAACTTCTATTATGGGATAAAATAAAAGTTTTTAAAAGTACAGAAATACTAGAGGCACCAACCGTTCCGACTGGTGTTTTAATTAAAATCATTAAAGCAGTGATCCCATGACAATAGAGTGGCCAGCGTAAATGTTTGCAAAACAAACGCACAAACAAGGCAAAAGGTTTTGTGAAGTATCCCTAAAAAGTTCTACTGTATTAATGCAATTTTCATTAGATAGTACCCCCTGGCATCCAGAAAAATTGTTTCCAATAGTCTTATTCGCATAAACTGACAATAAAAATGTAAAATAAAGCCCCAAAACAAACCGTAACGGGCAATTTGGTCCGTACGTTAAACCCAAAGGTGTAAGCACCCATTAAATTCAAATCCAAATAAGAAAAATAAAACCGTTATAAAAAGCCCATAACCTAATTTTCTGTAAATGCTTTTTCACCAATTATTTGGCCGTGCAATTTCGTCACGTACATATAATACTAGGGGGCTCCAAAACCACTAGGCAAACCCTTAGGGATAGAATTTTTTCTTATATACCTTTAGCCAAGTGCTCTGAATGCGAATATCATCAATAGATCCAGCGATGAGCATTCCAGCACACTTTTAGTGATTGAGAGTCTAAAACTTTAGCAATCATTTGTTGGTGGTGGTTCTTCATCAAAAGAACCTAGAAGCATTGCATCTAGTTCATAAATGGATAACTAGTAATTTTTTGTGCAATTTTGCACCATTCCGCTCCCACTATAATTTTCCCATCATCATCATGATAAATTCAGACGGACCATAAACAGTAACTAAACCATTACTAGTCATAAAATACGGGAGAGGAAAACAATGTGTTTTGTTACGCCTGAATCAGTTGTATAACAAAATATATGAAAACATGCGCAATCTTTTAGTTGTGCTTGATATAAGATTCTATCTCTTCTTTAGAGTTTATTTTACCGCTCTCCTGCTCAGTATCTGCTTCTTTATTTAGTCATTGTAGAAAAACCCTTGTAAATGAGAACATAAGGACTTAATAACAAACCTACTTTACTAAGATATTTTGATGCTATATTCATTCTAAATAATTCAAAAAAATTGCCCCTGCTCAAAAAATTTTTTTTTTTTTTGTGCCAAAGGTAGTATAAAAATAAAAAATCAAATAAAAATTATTTGATATTATTTTAACTTAGAATTTTACCATTGAGAATTTTAACAAATAATAGGACCTCCATGAATAGAAAAAGGAGCATAGGAATTAACATGGAAATGCGATCTCACGCGGTACGGAAACTTCACTAAAAAATAACAGCTTGGAAAATAACAGCGAAAAAAATAAACTTAAAGCAAGTGGTACTAATAAATTATGCCAACTGTGCCGTCAAATATCGTTAAAAGCTAAATAGGCAAACCAATACACAGACTCCCAAAGAAAACAAATTAGTGGATAGAGGTACATGGTAATCAAGTGGAAAAAACCAATTGATTCTTCTAAAAAAATATGGGATATGAATAACATTTTCCCAAAAGAAATAGAAGGAGAAAACAAATGCAATAGGGTTACATCGATTTTAGCAACAGATTAAGTATTAAGGTTATTCGCTTGAACCGATATCTCCGAGTATATAGACACCAAAATAGCCAAAGCGTATAGAAATTTCTTAAAAAATTTTGTGCGTATTTTTTCATCAAGCCAATGAGCACTAAAATATTCCCCAAAGATATATGGTTAATACCATTTGGAGTCCTATTTCCAGAAAAGTTTTAAAACAGCTGTTTGTATCCTGATTTCTTTTTTAGGAGGCTTTTGTGGTTCCATTAGTGGCTTGTCGCAGATTTTGTTCTGAGTTGGTGTTTGCCCACCGAACCCATGGTACAGGCAGCATTAAAGGTTGCTCCTGGTTTCTACTGACAATTTGCGAACCGAAACAACACCTTCAATTATTGCTGATGATTTTAAGGATAATAAATCAGAACTAAGAGTTCGCCATTAAAGCTCCCTCAATATCCGCATTAACCACATTCAAACTTTTCCAACCTGGATATAGCCATCTCTTTACCGATGACTAACTTTTACAGAAGGTTTTTTTTAACATAGCCACTAGTTTTCCATCAATTCTGAAGTCTGCTCTGAAATGATATCACCTTTTATTTTGGTGTCTTTTCAATACGGTTGGGTTGCCCTCCTAAGTTCTGCCATTGATTTAGGTTTTTGTTATCTGAAAACATGTTCTAACGGTTTTGGGGTTGCTACGCGATTTTTATAGCGCTTGTTAAATTTTTTGTGAACTTGTATAATCTTGTAAATTAGCGGATAAAAATTACGAAATTTCTCCTTGTTAACTTGGTTATTCTTTGTTGGTTTTTTTAGCATTCCGCAAAACCCAAAGCATAATCTTCACTTCTAAACCCGCTGAAGTGACGAGAAACTGTTTCCTAAATATAAACATCATGATGCGTATTAATATACTTTAATCTTTTATAGCTTTTTCTATAACTTGTTTTAGGGCACTTATTTTTTGATCTTCAGTCATTTTTAAATGGAAATACTAATTTTCCATTGCTCTGATTTGGCCAAGTCTGCCTCGCAAATTCTTAACTGCAATTTTGGTAATTGATCCTGCAAGATTTTCTTTCGCTTTTTTTGCTTCAGGATTTATTTGGGTATTCAGGGCAACATCGTTTCAAGGCTCTTCAAAAAGCAGTAAAGCCCTTGAATTCTACCAATGGCGTTAGCCTTCAAACAAGTTCAAATTTGGGAACTATGGATCTCCTGGTATATCTTTATTGATATTTTCCTTCGGCATTGGTTTTATTACATTCAAGAATCTTGATTTGTAAATTGTTTATAGAGTTTTGGCGCATATTAGCATCAAGGGCTATCCGCGTCCCCTTCTAAAACCGCCTCAGGATTTATCGAATTACGGCATACTAGAATCTGGATGATTTGTTAATAAATATCTTCTTTCATAACTTGCAGTAATGGACTTCCAGATACTTCATAGATTTTATAGAGGGTTGATTTCAAGGCAATATGAGGCGCTCTCGGGATTGCTCTTTACAACGGATTCTAATTTGCCAGCAGCTTATTAAATTTTCCTTTAAATTTTTTCTTTATAATCAATCCCAATTGATAATTAGCTAGGTTTCTTTCTGTTTTTTAAAACCTATCAATAACGCCTAACATCTGTCGGAACTTTTGATCAAGGTTAAAAAGCTATTGAATATTTTTGATCTTCCGAATCTCATAGCGCTACTTGTGTTATTTTCTGTAGTACATCGTCTTACCCATAGTAAACTTTTTCGATTATTGGCCCAGCGCCAATTATCCTTAAAACGCGATCTCCCCAACGCGTTTTTAAATCTGTTTACCATAGCCTAAACTCTGAATGTTATAAAAATAGAATTTCCCTTTATTTTGTTTCCTCCTTTGGTGCGCTAAAAGCTCAATCCCTTTATTTTGGTCGTGCTAATTTCTTTTTTTTGCGGCCGTGAAATCCATGCTGCTTAAGTTTTTGCAATATGGTCCAAAATAAAGCGATTTGTTTCTCCTTAAGGCATGCTATACACGTAACGACACTATCGGTGGTAAACTCACACTTTCTTCAAATAGTTGAATCAAATCTTCAAGATTGTCGAACTCTTTTTTATCGCAACGGTATTTTTTGGTATTCTCCGGTAAATTTGAAAGTGTGCTGTCAATAATAAGCACCAGCTATTTTAACGCGCTTTTGTCAAATTATACTCTCACTAAAATTTTCATAATTTAAAGCGTCTTTAATTGCGGCTTGTTTTGCGTAACTCTAAAGGACTTATTAAAGTAGCTAATGCCAAGCTGTCTTTTTCATTCCAGCAAGTGATATCGGCCACCTGTCTGATATTTGTCTAAAAAAGGTCCTATTCTCCTATCTCTTCTAAAGCAGTTAAAGTACCGAAAACTTCTATTTTATTTTCTGAAGTTAAGCAAGTATTTTGAATTTTTCTGTAAATGGGCATTGATCATTATTCAACGCTGGGCGACTTTCTGTTCAAGTCTAATCACCCTGTAAAAGCATAGTTTTTTGGCAACTGTCCTTATATGGCCGCAAGTCTGATTGTATAATTGTCCGATAATAAATAGTAACTCCCCTTTTTTCGGTAATTTTCTTTTGTGTAAGGCTTGGCAATTTTTTAATTTGCTGCACCGCAGTATCGAATTTTTTGTTAGGTTGATGTATGCTTGGTGCCTCATTGCCCCCGGGCAATCGGCATATCCTTGATCTTTAAATACTTCAATATTTAAAAAGACGTTTTAAGATTTTTATTGCAAGCTCATCGTTTTTCTAAATCGAATATTTACTTTTTCGCGGCCAATTGCCCGCTTCATTTTTAGCTATCACTCTTTTTTGATACTTTTTGTAGAATATAATTGAAAGCTTCTAGTGCAGGTAAAAAGCGTTGTTTCAAATAGCGGGTCCTTTCCGAGAAGTAAAAAGGACTCGTTCTGTCTGCGGATTTCGTTCTTCATACCTTAAATATCATACTGTGTTCTGTATGGCTTTCGCTGCTTTTTCTTCGGCAATTTCGAAATTTAAGGATTTTTGTTTTCCAGAGTCCTAGAAATTATTTCCTTCTTCGAATAGCTAGTCTCTCTATGGGCAATACTTCCCCAGTAAATTATCTGATAGTTGGCATTTAACTCCTCTCTCCCTTCTTAAAGGCAATAATTCCATTATAAAGTACATTGTTATTTGTGTTTAAGGCATGCCATTCGCGATTTACAAAGTCGTCTTTTTTAGTGGAACATGCTAAAAAGAATAGCAGTCCCACTGAGGGAGTAATAACCTAAAACATAAGTTTTAAACCGGGAGGTTTTCAATTTTTTTTATGTTTATCTACTTACCTAAACTAAAAAAACGGCTTGATTTTTTTATGTAGTTAAACCGATAAAATTACATTATTTTACCAAAAGGAACGGCCTGGGGTTTTTTTAAACGAACTATTTTTAAACCGACTATAAGGGTTTGTATACTGTTTCACATATCAATTTTTAAGGCCTTAAAAGATGTTGTTGTCGAGAAATTCGATCATAGAACCAAAAGAGAAGACACTTCTTAATTCGGTGGGGGGTAATCCTAGAAGCAGACTTTGTAGTTGGTATTTTTAAGATTTTTTAGCATATAAAAATTGTAGAGGATTAAAAGAAAGCCCAAGCTTCAATGCATTGCACTTTAATGTCTTTTAGGCAAGAAATAGGTCAAAGATTATTGGTTAACCTCCAAAAAAATACTTCCAATCTTTCAAGGTTTCTGCCGGAAGTTTTAATGTCTTTTTACAAGTTCTCTTGTTTAATACCACAATACGTTCGCAGACTTCGGTAACATGAATTAAATCGTGGCTAGAAACTAAAACATCACGTTTTGCTGGGCAGCTAAATCTTCTTAATAATTTGTTTTAGACGAATTTGTTGTGGGTGGGCGTCCAAATTGGCAAGGGTTCCATCTAAAATAATAACTTGGGATTGCCAATCAAAGGAAGCCACAATACCTGCTTTTTTCTGATTTTCCTTTTTGATAAATCTCGTAAATATTTCGGCTGACGCTAAGATTCCTCCAGGAAAAAATCTTTAAAATTGGCCTAGTAGTGCATTACATCTGCCTATATTTTGTCCTCTTAACTCACCAATAAAGGTAAAAATACTCTTCAGCGGTTAAATACCCAAATTATAAAAAAAGTTTTCATCAATAAACGCAGATGTAAAAGGTTCCAGTCTCACTGGTGTTTTACTGGTACAACCGTTGTTATTATATGCCTGTGCTAGGCTGAATTAATCGAGCAATAAGCTAAAAAGGTTGTTTTTCCAGCTCCGTTATTTCAACCAAGCCAAAACTCTGCCCTTTTGGATTCAAAGAAATGGAATGTTTAAAACGGTGTTTTGTTATAGCTTTTTTGTTGGTTTTCTGATGTTATCATATTTCAAGTTCAAGTTCAACACTTCGATTGCGGCTCAGTGCAAGAGTGTCAAATTCAAGTTCAATTCGTGTGTTCGTTGGTAAAAAAAGTTAAAAAAATACAAATTATACGTTGAAACTTACAAAAGTCACTTTGCAATTTATTATGCAACATTAAAACTAACTCACTAACTCTAACTCACCTAACTCACTAACGCACTACTTAACTAACTTACTAATTTCACTCCACTTCTTTTAAAAGCACCTCAATGGAACGTTCTAATTGCTCGTCGCGACCTTTGGCGATGAATTGCTGGTTGGTTTTTAAAACTACCAATGTCTGGATGGTCTCGTTGTTTTTCCATCCATCCCCAGCCTTATTCTTTGCACTTGCCGGTACTACACCCCAACCGATTTCCGTTAGGTAAAACGTTCCCAGCCTGCAAACCTAACAAGTACTGGCACGGGCATTCCTACTGATTTCCTATTTTAAGATCTACATACCCACTAGCAACACATGAGCCATCGCTTGTACATGGATTCATTGAAAGATCGCTAAAGGTATGGTTTTGTCCATCTGGAGGAGGGTTCTCCTCCTATTTTTTCTGGCTTTCTGTTTTCATAGGATAGAAACGGTATACCTGTGAAAAACATCGCTAAATCTGCCACAAGATCTCCGCACCGTAAAGCGAGTGTCTATAATGACTGCCTTCTTAATCGGCAAATTTGCCCCATCATTCCTGTCATAAATAGTCCGATAAGGGCATCAACTCATTCCCGGGAATATGTACATAGCCCAGTGTGCCTTTACTTTTTTCAGCAACTTCCTTTTCGTTTGTAGTACCCCAAACGCTTATATAAAAGTTCTCCTTCTTCCTCTTTGACCTATAGGCTTGCACGGTAATCTGGCTTTACGTTAGCTTTTTCGTCGAGAATATCCCAAAAGCAATAAACGCCTGCTTTTCCCGATTTAAGTACCTAGCCAATATTTTGAAGGTAGTATGGTTTTCTCCATTTATTTTTTTTTCGATAATCATTCCCACTTTTAATCGAAACGCTGCCTTGTCTAAAGGTCCATCCTTTTATGATTTCTGCGGATTTAATACGTGCCCTTAATGGTTTAATCCCATAACAATGCCTAGTGCAGCAAGTTTCATCTCCGTTCTCCCATGGTATCACTTTGAACTTCCTCCTGCATGGGAAACATTTAGTTCACGCCACATTTTTCGGAAAGGCATTTCTTGCAAATTCGTATGCAATTGCCCAATATGCGGTAAAGTATTTTTGATATTGCTACGCATTGCCTTCCAATCGATCCGATGAAAATAGAACGATTAAAATATGCCGTTTGGTGCGCACCAAACAATGATCAAACATGTATTGCCTCTCTGCATCGGCCATCGAGAACCATTTCTGCATCAAGTTTTTTACAGGCTCTGTTTTTGCAGCCTTCACATCTATTTTAGATATTTTACCATCTGGCATAAAAATAAATTCTCTTTTTTTAATCAAACAAACTCCCCGATTAGCGCCTAATGCTAACTAGTTGTTTGGTGGCTTTTGGGTTCTTATTTTTCCCGTCCCCATAAATCAAGGCTCCTTCCAAAAACGAGTTAAATAATATAATTTCTCTCCATCTTTAGAAAGTACAGCATCGGCCATTTAGAAGAATGAATGGTTTAGTCTACGCCTTTCGGTCGCGCACGTTATCCCAAATCGAACTTTAAGGCACTATTATTTTGGACTTTTCTTTCATCGTCTTTATTCGTTTCTTTTTATTGATTTTTCAGTTTGGTTTATCCTCGTTTTCTTATCGCCCTCTTCAATAAGCTCCATTAAATTGTATTCGTCTTAGACATAATTAACCTTGTCCCAACCATCTTTAGTCAAGACATACCTAATATCGTCAAAATTCAGAACTGCCGCTGGTTGCATAACTTTTTTAATCCCTCTTTATTGGCAATACCATATCAATTGTTTTCCTTCGTTTTAACCCATTTTGGAGAAATGTCGTATAGCCATTCTGTTTAAATTCATCCGGGTTTTTCCCATCGGTAAGAAATCAGTAAGACTTCATTATACTTAGACTTACCGCCCCAATCCACCAACAGCATTTGCTATCTGGCTCCATTGAAAATACTGGTCTCCAATCTGAAAAATGATAGAGGGTCATCTGGATTAAATAGTGTAGTTTCTGTTTTTTGTTTTTTAGTTCTTAAACTTTCAGAGTTCTACCCCTTCTATATAGGGCCATTTTGTTCCCATCTGGCGAAATTCAGGGAGAATTACACATCGGTTTTAGCCGTTAATAAAGTATCTCTTTATTAAAGTAGCTGCAAAGAAATAAGGCCTCTTCTTTTCTGGTTTTTTTTCGCTTGAAAAATACTCCATTTACCTGCGCGTTCACTGGCATAAGCCCACTGTAATGCACCAACGGGCATGAACTTTACAAAAACGTTCCCTGTTTCTTGGCGTATTGGTCAGGCTTGTGAGCGAACCATCAACGGAGGTACAAACACCTCGGCCTCTGCTGATAAAAGCTATTTTCCTTGCCGTTGGGAGCAATACCATTTCTCTACCCACGTTTTTACGTTAATACTCCACAGTATTCCTGTGTTTTTGCGTGCGTGGATAATGTTTAATTTTTGTGGTTGCGCTACCCCTTCTTTAAAAGTATATAATTCGCCATCACGTAGCTAAAAGCCATGGGTCGTTTCCAATACAAGAAGAACGAACAGGGTGGGTTTTAAAGGTAGTAAGTTTGTGCTGATTGCGCTGGATATCTAATTAAGTTTTATGAATATTGTACGCCGCTCGATTCGCTAGGTAATACATATTTTTGAACCCTTGGCGTATACCGGATCTGTCTTCTCCTTTAAAGGAAGTAAGCATGGTGTGTTCTCCTGATGTTGTATTGTATTTCCAAAACATGCTCAGTAATTTGCGGATACACTGGTGCTTTCTAAAGCTGTCTTCAAAGCCTTTTTTTTATCGTGATAAAAAGCATTTCTTTGCATCGGCGCTTATTTGTACACTCTCAGCGGGTACTGTTAAAATCTGATTATTCTACCACCCACAATAGGCACACTATACAATTCTGGTTGCCTGCTCATAGGATACTGCCTATGCGTAACCGCCAACTCTTGGCCTGCCGCACCAAATAAAACTGCGGTAAATTATCTGCAGAAAAAGTATAAGGAATTTCCATCATTGCATGAATGTGAGTCGGTTTTCGGCTCCGCCTTGTGCTCCATATAAAAACATCAAAATTACCGAAGCGGTTGGAAGCGAAGCTATGGTTTTACCATCCTCTATGCTCCCAAACAGCGCTTCATAATCATTGGGGCAGTAAAATGAAATGTAGTTGTTTGGGGCTATAACCTCGCTTTGGGGAACACTGTAAATATCGCCTTTATAGTGAAAAGCATAGTAACACCATCGGAGATATAGCGGGAATCTTTAACCATTGTGCTGCAACTTGTGCGGCTAAAGGAAATATTGATAAAATTGTAAATTAGATAGTTTAAACAAATTTTTCATGGCTGGTTTGCATCCAGAATTAAAAGTTTTGAAAAGATAGGAAAATGGCCTTACAATACAAGGTAGTAAGTAAAGTTTCAAGTCAGTTCGTTGTTAGTTGACAGAATTTTATGCTAGAAAATATTATTTAGTTCCCTTGTTAGAGAATTTAGTCATCAGGCTATTCATATTTACTCCTTACCCGTTTAACTTTTTAAACATGTTACTACCTCAACTCACTTGCTTATAACGCTAATATTGTTTTTGTATTTTTTCTTTTTTAATAAATCCCTTCAATTTTTAAATACAAAAACCTTTAAATGCAAAGTTATAACTCCTGCGAGCAACAAAAATTAGCCAGCTGTTGGGCTTTATGAGGTCATGTCCTATCCCCATAAAATGAGTAAGGGTAATGCCTAATTTGGGCAAGGAAAGCAACATGGTTTTTTAGATTAAAAGACTGCTATCGCCAAAGGCTTTTTTTTGAGGACGTCAAGTCCATCGAGGTTCTAGTATAAGCACCAGCCAATAAAACCCAATATACGAAATTAACCGCCAATATTATAAAACGGCTCCTATAAAATCGTAAATAAGCATCAACCAAAATCAGATAAAATGATGCTATGATGGTACTTAAAATAGTAGCAATGGACGATTAAATACCATTTAGAGTCTAAAATATCCTTTGTATTTAATGTTTTTGTGACATCATAACGGATAATAGGCGCTAATCCAACTAAGGTACAAACTGCCCAAACTAAATAAAATCCGCCTGAGATAAAATACTGCAAAAATCTTCCAAACTGGACATCATAGGCCTCCAATACTCCTGTAAAGAATAAAAACCCGTAAATAACATGAACTTGTGACACGCCATTTTGGGAAGCGGTTTATTCCGCTTAATCATTTTGAATGTCATTCTTAAAAAAGTACCTAAAGTTTCCAAAGCGGTTTAAAACGCAGCTTAAATCTTCGTTTTAGCGACAGTTTCTTTTTTGTTAACCAGCATCTAGATACAAGTTCCTTTTTAAAATATCGAAAAGCAGCGTAATAAAACTAAGGCCTAAAACAATAAAAAATAGGGACAAACCAAGCATCGTAAATAGGGCGAACAAATAAAGGCTGTGATTTGGGTAAAATATCAAAGAGATCAAACTATGGCTTATTCTAAACGGCTAACAACAGCAAAGTAACGATAAAAAATACTATCTTTTATTTATTGACAAAAATATTGAAATAAAATTGTTACTATAAACGATGGCCATAAGGGCTACATGCCACCGATAACACTAAGGGATGTAACCTTCGATAAGTAAAAACATCGAAACGAATAAAAAGAAGGCAGCCGACCATTGAAAAAAGACGTAACGTTTTTCTAAAGAAAAATGTACACCTGACTTTTAGGTATCGTAAGTTAATAAATAAAAGGCTTGAATATTGGTTGACAGGCATTTTTTGCAACATAATAGCGGGAAAGCCAAATCGAAGGCCAATATAATAAATGCGGTAGGTATTCAACACATCAAGGGTCCGCCCTAATTACGTCTTCTATAATAAGTAACGCCGCAACGGGCGGCGCGAGTCTATAAAAACGACAGCCATATATTAAGGCACAAAAGCCATGACTATTTTAATGGCGATATTACTTTCAAAAGAGGCCGCCCTAAAAATGATTCCATTGTCGGTTTATAAAAATGCTTGAACATACTAGCGGTTATTGTACTATAGTGCTAAAATATAGTTTTTCCGTACCCCCAAACTATGCATCAATTTGTATTCGGGAGTTCCTGCTAAATAAATTCTTCGGCTTTTGGTGGGATTACAAAAACCATTAACATAAAATAATAGTAGTAATGAAAAACCGTAAAATGCTACTAACCCCAAGATTAGAGTTTTCAATCAAAACGAAATAAAATAAATGTATAGGAAAGTTGAAAAACAGTGAAATTCCCCATTTGACGCCAGTACATTCCTCTAAAAACCATTTGCGCTCTTTCTTCTTTTAAAATGCGATATAGTTGAACATTTTAATTGTTGATGGTATTAACAATAGCAGAAATTACGACAATAATCATAATTCTGATGAAGCCGATAGGAAAATATTTTTAACAGCCGTAAATAAGACTACACTTAAAAATAGGGTTAAGACTATTAGGCAAAGTAAAGATACTCCTTATAAAATCTAAGAAAATACATTTTTCGCAATACCTTTTTAGAAAGTGGCTTTTTGGTCGCTCCCAAATCACATCTTGAAAAACGAGACACAAACTTTTTTAAATCTTATCTAGTGCCTCTTGGATTGTTAAGTTGAGGGTTTTTAGCAAATTTGGGCTCTATTCCGTAGGCTAAATGACGACCAAGTTCTGTTTGTAAACAAAATGATATACAAAAATGTGCTCTGGTTGAATGTAAGCTCTTTCTATGTGTTCTTGTGTTAGCTTCCATGCCAATTTATTCGTGTAACGTTTCGTGTATTCTTTTGAGTTGGAGAAGGTTGCCACAAGAGCCATTCCTAGAATGAGCAGAAATGCTACAAAAAGTAGGTTATGTTTCTCAATCGTCTCCAAGATTTTTACCATACCACGGATTAAAAATGCAATTTAAAATTGAGTTGACGAAAAGAATAAGAACAGGGTTCCATACGTTCTTACCAGAATACGGTTCTTTTTTGCCGATCTAAAAACCTGAAAAATAAAAATAAACATTGTTATGATAAAAGCAATAGGGGCAAACCTTAAATACGCGAGCCAAATCTATATAATTTGAGGCCATTTTTAAACATCAAAAACAAAATACAAAAGTAAATAGCGTTATGTTTTCATTATATAAGTACCAATGGCGCTTCATACTTTTTATCGGTTGTTTTAAGTAACCTGTTTTTTTTTTTTTTGTGTTGCTTTGCAATTGCTTTTTTATTGCACAACCATAATAGTTTTTAAAAGCGCTAATAAAAATCTAGCTTTTCGCTTTTCATGTTATGTTCTAATGCTGAGGCTACATGATCTAGCATTTCCATACGCACATCTACAAACTCGATTTTCTGATTTTTTTAGAGTAGGTGTCCTATGGCTTGTAGTTGAGTTTCGTTCAATTTCAATGCCAAATACCACTTTTTAAAAACTGTAATTCTTTTAAAATAGCTTTTTTCTGCCTTTTTTCAAAGGCAAATTAATGCTGCAATGTTTGAAAGAATAAGCTATTCCTATATATCCCATAAAAAAAATATAAATTATTCGAAGGCATCCAACTGTAAATCCCAACACAGTAAACGAATAAAATTAGGAAAAGAAAATACCTGCATCAAATGAATCCCTAGATAATAATTGTTTTCTTTTTTTAAGCTTTACAAAAATATCATTTTG
>Ga0163217_1094034_pt1 | contig 15434 bp, 7 predicted proteins | sample SynspAceP_FD_185933 | JGI IMG/M metagenome (GOLD analysis project Ga0163217, IMG submission 185933) | Saline lake microbial communities from Ace Lake in Antarctica - Synechococcus sp. Ace-P (PacBio error correction) | ecosystem: Environmental > Aquatic > Non-marine Saline and Alkaline > Saline ...
CCCAAACACACCCAAAAAAGGGAAAAAAAGGGGGAGGAGGGATCCCAGCCATGGGAAAATTCCTAACCTGGATACAAAACCCACAAACGCATTCCCCGTTCCCTTTTTTCAAAAAATTTTTTTTTGCGCAATAAGGGCATTTTTCGCTAATGTTTTTTTTTTATCCTAATGTGCGTGGTTTTCGCATATTCCTTTAAAATGGAGGAGCCCTTTAAACTATCCAGAGTTAACTGGCCAACAACATACAGCCGCCATTCTATTCACAATCCTTTTAGGTCAAACAAAACTCTTTGGTACCACAACTTATCCAGCCACACAATCGCTGTGCCATTTATAAACTTAGTTTAAACGTGAAATACAATAACTCGGGCTCCCAATTGTATAGGAAAGATAATGGATAAGGGAGAAAAAAGCTATTATCCACCACTAATGGGGATATTATGCTTTTTGGTAGTTTTGGGAACAGCGCCACAATTCATCTGCCACTTCACTAGGGTTACTTACAGACTACAATAGATCAATTTTGGGTTTTTGGAGTAAATGGCCATAGGCCCACTCCTCCAATTTTGTAGTATCCTACAAAGGCAAGTTGGCGATTATTGAATTTCTTTAAAAAATTCTTCAATTAGGCATAAGTAACCTCATAGATGGTCTACTGCTTTACAATATGGTCTCCTGCATTGCATAAACTGCATAATTACAGCACTTATGGTTCCCATAACACTGGCAGTTCATTGGCCGTTTTCTGTAACTTCCAAAGCGGCCAATGCTCACCAACATAGAGGTTTTTTTGGGAAGGAGGAGTGGCCCTGCTATACAGATAACAAGCCTCCGTATTCCCTCAAAGTATGGAACAATGGTTTTTGCGGATATAAAAGTATAGGTAGAGGAATCGGAAATAGAAGGATTTACCCACCTACTTACCCGAAATCTGTAAAAGTCCTGTAAATATCAGATGCTTGAAAAATTTCCATAGTTGAATATTTAATTTTACTATAAAAATTCAAATATTTGTAGTTATTAGTCAAACCAAATACCATATAATGTAGATTATAATCTACTACATTGTAACATTAATTGTTTATGATTTAATCCATACTGTAATAAGACTGCCAGAGAAATTATCACTATGAAAGTTTGATGAAAACGAATTAAATTATTGGGTTTCGCGTTCAAAATGATAGCAAAGGACACAAAAGATCGCCTTACTTAAATTATCCGTAACTGCCGTATAAGAACGGTATTAAAAGATTAGAGAAATTAGGGTAATTTACCAAATATGTGGCTTTGGTTGCCAAAAGGAAAGTGTAGGCCTTTAACCGTACTTTTTGTCATATGTAAACTGGTCAGCATAAAAAAAAATGCTGCTCCTAATTTGAACGGGAAGTACAATAAATTAAAGAGGTAGCCGAATGTTATCACATCAGCGGGGATTACGACTATTATTTTAAAAATAATGTGGCCAGCATGGAAGAGTACGAGAGTTTATGATTAGCAACTCACCGCTTAAATCATTTGGAAGTACCCAAAGTTATTTGTAATCAATGAGGTAACAAAGTTACTACGGAAGTATTTCTTTAATCATTTAATTATCCTATAAACGTTAATATCCATTGATAGTATGTGTGGCAACCATAAAACATTCGTATTTTTGGTGTTCACAATGAATAAAACTAATCTTTTCAATACAAACTTATAATATGACAGCCAATACGATGTAGCCTAATAGGCTCAGGTCTGGTGGATATGTTTGCAGCATCCCGTTGTGCCAGTTAGGAATGAAACGAATAATTGAAAATATTCAACTTTGGGAGGTACATGCCCTTAAGTAAGGCATGTATTCCTTCTAAAGCTATTGGAACTCTCCATCTATTATGAAGATGCGGTGAAAACATTTTGAAAGAGCATGGAATTGAAATTCAGGGGAAATCAAGAATAAACTTGAAAAAATGATTGCTAGGAACAAGCCGTGTAGAATCAAACAGTTTCCGGTGTAAGTTTTTTATGGATAAAAATAAAATATGAATTTTACGAGGGCTTGGGAAGCTTTAAAAGTACCTGTCAACATAGTAATGAACGACGGTAAACAGAAACATCGAGGCTAAAAAAATATAATTATTGCCACGGGGTCTAAGCTTCTACTTTGCCTTTTATAAAATTCAGAATAAAATAGGGTCATTATTCAACGGAAGCTTTAAAACTTAGAATACCAAACATTTATAGTTTATTGGGGGCGGAGTTTATTGCCTGGATTTGGGACAGGTTTTATAAACGCTTAGGTGCGGAAGTAACGGTTTTGAATACATGACGCGTATTATTCCTGGGATGGAATTGGGACTTTCAAAGACTTTTGAAGTAATGAGAAAGCAAAAGGTGAAATTTAATTTATCGATAAAGGTATAAATTGTTTGAGGCCAAAGGCAAAGAGGTGATTGTTAAAGCTGAAGGAGAAGAAGGTGAGAGATCACTTTACGGGGGACTATTGTTTGGTTTCAGTAGGAAGGAGACCTTTTACGGACGGTTTAAATTTAGAGGCTACCGGTGTAAAATTGGGAAAAAAATAACACTATATAGGTCAATGACCATCTTCAGACCAATGTGTCAATATTTTATGCTTTGGAGATGTAGTAACGGTCCCTGTTGGCGCACAAGGCTGAAGAAGAGGGAGTTTCGTTGCCGAGGTATTGGCAGGTACAAAAGCCGCGCATATAGATTACAACTTATTCCTGGAGTAAGTTTACACTTGGCAGAAGTAGCAGCAGTAGGTAAACCGGAAGACAATTAAAAGAAGCCGGTGTTGAATTAAGGTAGGTCAGTTTTTCCAATGCGTGGCTTTGGGACGGGCGAAGGGCCAGTATTGGATTGGATGGCTTTGTCAAATTGTTGGCCCGATAAAAAGACAGATGAAGTTTTTGGGAGTAACATATGATTTGGAGCGATGGCCGATGTTATTGCGAGGCAGTTACGGCCTGGAATTCAGAGCTTCGGCGAAGATATTTCTAGAATGAGCATGTCACCCAACCTTTGGGCAGCTGTAAAAAGAAGGCTTTTAGCTGCTACTGACAATAGAGCTTTGCATGTTAATTAATGTTTTATTGCAAAAGTAAAAGCCCATTGGAATAAATCTAATGGGGCTTTTACTTTGTAAAATCTCTATCTTTTTTTGTGGGGATACAAATGTATTTACACTTTATGTGTAATACAAAAGGGTGGATTCTTGGTCAGTTTACAAGTTGCACAAATGGGCCCTTTTTCTCTTCGCAATAAAGACCAAAGGGGTTGTAGCGTTTTTTCGCCTTATGGGAACCATCCAAAAAGGTTGAACACTACTATGATAAAGTACACGGCACTATATTTTTTATCCTTCTCTAATTCACGTATTGGTGAATTTTTATTCGTCTTCGCTCATACTATATTTTTTGTGCGAAATAAGGGAAGGTATTAGGAAAAAGAAAGTAATCCTAACTTTTTTACCAATCTAAATAAGGCGGCATCACGTCAACTTGGATTTTAAGACAGGCTTTATAAGGATTGCCCTTCTTCATTTCACCAGCGATCGCCTTTTAGTTGAAACAGTCCTACAGCGTTGAAACTTGCAGTTTTTTATATAAACTTTGTTCCTTTCGTATTGCAGGGCTAAGACGCCGTAGTTTGTTGGCCATAAAAACAAGCGCACAATAATAACAACAGTAGGGGAAGAGACTGTTGGTTTTAAGAAATAGTAAAGTCCAAACCGGTAAAACTTCGTACAATATAATGTAATGGATTCAATAAAATGGGAAGGGTGCTTTGCCCGTCTTCAGTACCGTTACTATTGCTCATAAATCTCTAAACACATAAATACGTGCAAATACCAAGGGATAAGTCCCTAATCTTATAACAAATAGTTGTTGAAGTAACCTTAGAAAAAATAAGCAATCCCGTCCAGTATATAGCTTTAATAAAGACATCCTGAAGAATAAAATATAAGGCCAAGACCAACAATGGTAAAATGGTAATGGCTGCGGGTATAGATATTTGAAATTTCTTAACCTGGTAACAAGAACGACTAACGCACCAATGGTTGGCATACCCAAACATGGCATAATGGTAACCACGGCCCATTAGCCCTTTGTAAGGTCGTTAGCCAATCAATTCGGTAAGTAAAATGCGCGTTTGTTTTAATTGGGGTTTTCAATACAAATAAATTAGGTTATTGCTATAAAAACTCCATGGGAATAGAAATTTGTTTTTGCAATAGTCAGAAGATAAATTCGATAATACCAAAATAGAAGAACCAATAAATGTAAGACATCAACTAGAATAAATATGAAACCGTAATGCTGGCGTTCATAATTCGCAAAAAAGTTTTTAAGTCTAACAGGTAGCATCGCAATAATTGCAAGCGTACGTTTCACTCCTTTTTTGACCTTGGTTTGTTGAATCCAATTTTAATTTCCTTTTATTAAGAGGTAGGCTAAATATAAACCGGATACGTAAAAAACACAGGTTGCACGTAACACCCCTAAAAATATTTCATAAAGAAAGACGCTATTGGTATTATCCTAATGCATTGTCTAACAAGCATCCACAAAATGGTCCTGCAACATCATAAGGATAGCCATGCCTCATTGCATCATAAAAATAAAGTCTTAGGTTATTATTGCCCATAATTTGCTTTTGGTAATACACTCTATATACTTGTATAAAACAGTGGGTTTTGGATGTTTGCGCCGGGTGCAAAATTATACAAATTCCTCGCAATTCAATCATTTTGGCGGTATTTTCGTTGTTCAATTTTTTAAAATACTTTCGGATGTCTCGTATTTTGGGCCTTTGGCGGGAGTACCTCAGCACCTCATTAATTATAAGATTGGTAAATATACACCTCACTCCTAAAGGATCAACATTAGTCCCTAATAAACAGGTGGATTACAATTTCCCCGTCTTTAGTGAGGATTCTTGGAAAGAAATGAAGGGTATTCCGAATGGTTAACGGGGCTACAGGACAAGGAATTGTCAATGCCGATGGGCTGATTTTTCGTAACGAACACAATAGAATCCGTCTGCATATTTTCAAGAATGTAATTGGATTGGTTATCACGAGTGGAGCAGGATTACTAGCGATACCAAGATTTTACTTAAATGTCTTGTTTCCGGTGGTAGAAGGGGAGGGATGGGTTCTTGGAGGTTAACAAGGAATTTTTACCTACGATTTGGTGGAGAAATTGTAGCTATTTTCTTTTGCCATCCTTTAATCATATTGATGAGACCAAGGGTATAACTGACGTTGAAACTCGCCAAGGCCATAAAAAATGCATTGGGAAATGTTTCTTGTCACAAATTTTAAAAGTCTTTGCGAAATAAGCTCTTTAACGTCTCGGACTTAAAAAGTTTTAAGCAATCCTTATTACTTTGGTCCAACAATATTATGAAATTGTTTGGCTGAACAGCACATGCCATAAAACAAAGTCAGCTCTTTTGATGGCATGCTTGCGGTGGATGCACTACATCGATTGTAACGGTACTCAAAATGCATTGAAGATCTTCAGAACCTACAATCCAAGCCCAAGGAATTGGATTTTTTCTGGCTATTTATCTATGATCTAAAAAAATGATACCGGGAACGGCTAACCTCGGCAATGTGGATGGATTGGAATTTCCCATGACCTATATTTTTTTCGCTAAGAAGTTGGATAAGAATAGAGGGGGCCGGTAGTCCCTTTCTTTATCTTAATATGGTGGCAAGATGGAATTGGAAGCGGATTTTGAGTCGATCAATAAGAACAAAGCAATGCCCGCTAATTCGGATTGGAAGTTGAAATCCAAACATTTCGCATTAAACTTAGAATTTTAAGGACGACTATTTTAGTCGGGTAAGGAAAATGTTGCAGCATATCCATAGAGGAGAATATTTATGAAGGTAACGTTTGTCAGGAATTTTATGCCGAAAACACAAATGATCATTAAGAAACTATCAAAAGCTAAATTCCATAACGGGCACTTTTTCAGCTTTTTTAAAAATAAACGATAAATACTTATTGTCCTCCTTCCAGAACGATATATAAAAAAGATGGGAGATAGGAATACATATGCAGCCATTTAAGGGTACCGCAAAGCGCTCTTTAAATATAAAGGGGATAAACTTTTTGGTAAAGATTGGAAACGATCGAAAGGAAAGGGCTGAAAATATTATGATCGTGATTTGGTCAGGAAGATCCTTTTCAAAGTTCCTTAAAAGGGACTGGTTAAAGTGAAAACTTTGCCAGGTTTTACATAACCTTTGCTAAAGTGCATCAAAAAATGATCTCCACTATATTCAAGCAGTGGTTCCAGTACAAAAACCTGTTGGGATATAATTAAGGAAACCTTCCATGGCAGTATGAACCGGAGCCCCAAAGAGTATCCGCTATGCGTATCATTAGAGTTAATAGGAATAGCTTCAAAAAGAGGACTTCTATTGCGGTAACAGTTGGCTATTTTACGCCAGAAAATACGATTCTCGATTTTAATGTCCGTTATTCGAAGTATTCTTTATAATAAACGCGGCCAAATAATGTTTCTTTTTCCGTGGGGATGCATTAACTCGCAAAAGGCATACCGAAAAGGAATATGAAGATGCTTCTTAAGGCAAAGGCCATGAGGCAGGTCCTCGAAAATTAATGCCGTTGTTGGTATCACCATTTTCATTTAACTTAACCTTTAAAAGATTCAAGGAAATAATACATTCATACTTTAAAATAACTATGGATATAATTCTGGCTTGATTATCAATATAAGGACATCCTATTTATGCAATGGTACAATCCAGACCAAAAAAATGAAAGGAGCGGTTTTGTCCTTGTCCTGCTTTGGGGAACATTCCGGCCGATATTGGATGACGTAGTCCTAGACTATTGGAAGAAAATTTGGCCCGTATTTTCCTATGACAATATAGGACATGGAAAATCTGGTAAAACGTGTCATTGTCCCAATTACAGTTCATTGTTAGCATTGGACAACGTCATTGCAAAGGCTAGATCTATTTCAATCACAAACCTATCTTTCTTTACGGTCATAGTATGCGGTTGGGAATTTTGTTTTGAACCATGCTTGAGTATAAAATCCATTTTGGCAGGTAATTGTAGCCACAGCTATATTAAATTAGCCTTTCAACCTCCAAAATGGAAAATGGCCTTCGGGAAGGCCATGTTGAATTATTTCCTTCCATTTCCATGTCCTCTGGTTTAAATCCCCAGGCATATCTCAGGATTGTACAGGGAAGTGGACAAAATACAAGCAGAACCCATTGGTTTATGATAAGTAAGCTATGTATTCTTCCCTACTTATGGAAGGCGGGGGAGTGGGCAGTAATAATGCCATAAGCCCTAAAGACAAACTGCACTTCATGGAACAGGGGATAAATTATAGACTAGCAAGGGCCCAAAAATTTTCACGAACATTCCAGTGTTACTAAGCTTCATTTAATTGATGGCGCCTATACACGAATTGCATAAAGATGTTGGTAAGTAATAAGTTACTTGGATATAATCGCCTTGTGGTAAAGGAAAATATGATGGACGACTTCTATGACCAGGTATAGCTGCAATCATTTTGTTCCGTAAATTAGCATTGTGCTAGAGAATTTTCAGTAATCACTAGAAGAACTTCCCCATCTTAAGAGACGGTAAATTTATATGGCCTGCAGTGGCGGAATCGATAGTGGGTCTGGCCCATTTTGTGTTTTTCTTAAAATGGATTTCACAATAGCCATTGCAACTTTAAACTCACGTGGTCTGGAAAAGTGATTAAGGACGAGGAACATGTAAGGAGTTATGGCAGGGCATTCGCCAAGGATATTTTTTGTAACCAGTTTTGAATACACATGGCTAGATCTGCAAACATAAAATCAACTTGCAAATTGCGTGCAAAGGGACCATCCGTTATAAATGGTTTTCGGACTTTAATGAAGGGAACAATATTAAAACCCCTGGTTACAGCACCAGCCGATGATAGTTGGAAAACCTTTTTCTTATCCAACTTTATCAGAGGAACGGGTATTGAAGGCTACGGTATACATCGCTTTACAGCTAACATCTTCAGGCCCTTATTAAGGTTTCTCGATCTGAAATTGTGGCCTATGCCGAAGACCAGGATTTAAAAGTGGAGAGAGGGGAGCCATAATAAAATACAACTATTTTAGAAATTAATATCGCATAATATCATTCCAAACTCAAGAACTAAATCATTTTTAAGTAACTTTTAAGACACATTAGGAGTATCTTGGTCAGACCAAGAATTTTATCAGCACCATATTAAAGGCATTTAAGCAAGGGGCTATTTATAGTAAACGTAGGGATAGTGGAAAGGTAAAAGTAGCCTCATTGTTTGCGTCCTGAATCCTACCAGAGCTTATCTATTTATTTCTTTAGGGATTTCGGCTTTAAGCAATGGGAAGACATTTTTGGTCTTGGTTAGCGTGCAATGCGGAAAGGAGTTCATTCAATCGCATAGGCTACCTGAAAAATCGGACTTTTTGTTATTAGAAACAAAAGAACAGAGGACCTAAGCGTTTTTAAATATTGAAAGAAAGACAAGAGGTTTACGGACCTATTTCTTTTAAAATTCAGTAAGGTAAAATCTATAGGGGAGAGTTTCCAAAAGCGATTTACGTAGATAAAGAAAAGTTAAGTATCCCTACTGTCCGTAATGCGAAAGGAGACTATTTTTACCCCTTGGAAAATGTTGGGAAAGAAAAAGGTATCAAAATACTTCAAGGAATGAGAAGATGGATATCCTTTTGTCCAAAGAAAATATGGTTGTTGTGTTCCGGACACGATATTGTTTGGATCATAGGAAAACGCGCCCGGATGGTTTCAAAATAACGAAAAGACTAAAGAAATTTTAAAGATATATATATAATAATGAAGTATATACTAGGATAATTTATTGGTGTTCGGTTTTTTTCTTGGATTTTCACGGATGAGAAATCCGCAATAATGGGACTTATGAGGGTAGAAAATATCGGATACCGAGTAAATAAGCTGAATCATTAGGCGATATTATGAAGGCTGGCACATATTTCACATTTACGTATGAAATGGTTTTTTGCACGTGAGTTTGGCTTTTGAAAGTAGGTGAAGACTATGAATTGGTGGGAAGCCACAAACAGAAAAGTGAAACCCTAACCGAATCTCGCTATTTTTGAAGGTAGATGACACTTTCTTTAAGAAAAAGCGGTATTCACCCAGAAATAAAATACTAAACCCAGAGATCACTGCAGGTAGAAGTTGGTCCTGTTCTATCAATTTGTAAAGAAGTTTTGTATCTAAGAGAATAATTCATATTTCTTTTAACGGGGAGGAAGTAGTGGTCGCAGAGCAAATCGTAGACCAACGTAGTCTGGACATGAGCAATGCACTAAACGCTTGATCCTTAAAGAACAAGGATTTGCTAATTAACGGAGATGACAATGCCGTAAATGAAAAATCGGACTGTGGACATTTTTGTTTTGGGATTTTGGGCGGATTAATTGCGCTTTTACACCTGCGTTTTTCGTGATACATTAACAGCTTTCTTCCTTTACAACAGGGGGAAATAGATCTACAGGGGATTGCAATGCCTTGTTGTACGGCTTTTTTCATAGTTCTATATACTTTTTATTGAGTTTACCCTTTCATCTGTTTTTGATTCGGTTTGATTGCAAATATGGAATACTAATAGCTACCAATGTTGGCTAAACTATTTTTTCTTTTTCTCAATATTTATATTTTTTTGCCTTTCATTTTTTTGAATATTATGAATTAAACGCTACAGTTCTGGGCTAATAAATGGACTCGCCTCACACCAAAGTAGGAGGCGCATTCGCATCTTTTTTATGGCAGTTACTTTGGCCATAGTTTTCCTTCTCAATGTCCCGGTCCTATTTTAGGTGATTAATTTGGGAAGTACTGCTTTGGCAGACGGGATGTGGCTACACTTTCATGGGAATGGTGGGTTTGGAGTCCGCATTAGCGTTGCCTTTTTGGCCTTTTTGCCTTGTTTCCTGCTTGGCTTAATATTCCTGCACAATCTGGAGATGGATGACAACGGTAAAGGTTACCCTTGGTTTCTTGGAATTGGTATTGGCATTTAACATTTTTGTCATGCCGATTTAGTAGGCATTTGGGGATTTTTTACACGGGGTTTCTAGGAATTTGATTTATTATTGTATTTGCTTTCCCTTTTACTATTGGAAATATTTAGATTTCACAATGAGGCCCCACACTACGTTTATCAGTCGGGAGAAAGTTACGGGCATCCTCAGTACCCGCATTTGCCGTCTATTTGATACTAGGCATTATTAAGGTTACCGGCTAAAAATTTTTGAGCGGTTTTCCGCACCCTCATTTTTACAGTATTTTTTGACAGAGAGTGATGTCCTTGGGAATAGACTGTTTTTAAGACTTTGAAAGGTTTGCCGTTTATGCAAAAGGTGAACAAACCAGTACTATTGGATTTTACGGTTGGGCTGTGTGAAATTGTAGAAAATGGAGGAAACAGTTTGGAGCGAACGGAATATTTAACCCAATCTAAAAGACGGAAAATAATGTCTTGATATCGCTTTACATAGATGACCGAAGGAATTGCTGTAGAAGAACAATTGATTTAAATATGAGTCTGGACGCGTTAAGAAAATAAATACCATTGGCGAAAAATGGGGTACTTTTCAAACTTTGATTTCAATGCTGCTTCACAACCATACTTCCGTACTCCTTCCCCGGATTTGGGACATTTTGAGAGTGCTGTCCCAATTACGGATAGGGATAACCTACAACGAAGGTTAAAAGACAGGGGTAAGTAATTTTAAGGAATTGGGCTGCTTAATAAAAATGCCATTAAATCCTTGTCTGAACAGGTTGTGGAAGCCCTAAGATTGTAAAAAATTCTCCTAATCAACAAAAATAAATTCAACCTTTATGAATGAAGATTTATTTTTATTTTATCAGCTATTGTTCTGGTATCCTGTGGAAGAATGGGGGTTTCAACACTTCATAAAACCATACAGAAAATGTTGACACTACCAACCCTAGTGAATTTTTTATAAAAACAAGAGGTAACTATATCCATTGGCGGGACGGGATAAAATTGCATACTTACACTTATTCCAAAGGACACTTCAAACAAGTATCCATTATTATGTCTTTAGGACGCAATAAGCTGTAGGCTTACGGATCTAGTGAATTCAAGCCTAATATCACCAATAGAAAAATGATGAAGAAGGGGAATATTGTGGGTCTATCAGGAATGTACGCGCAAGATGGAAACAGTGAAGGTGCGTATGACAATATGAGAGCCTATATTAACCAAACAAAAAAGAAGGGGAGTGGATGAGGCACTCAGATACCTATGAATACCATAGAATGGTTTGAATTAATAAATGTGGCAGAACCACAATGGCAATGTAGGTTGTTGGGGAATTTCTATCCCGGATTTTTTATTCCACCTATTCTTTGTTGGATGCCCACCCGCATTAAAAGCGGTTTCACTCAAGGCGCCAAATTGGAGATTTCCTTTTTGACGATTTTATATAACGGTGCATATTTTAACTAAAGCTATTGGAGGGCTCGGCAGTATTTGGGTTATATGAAAACGCAACTACTACGGGAAGAATGGTAAAAGCTTTTCCAGAAGCCTGGGTAAGAAGATTCAATATCAATTTTCCTGATGCGGCCCTCTATCAATTTGGACAAATATTAATAAGGAGGACAATGTTTTTTTGGCAACAACTAAAGAGCACCCAAATTATGGATGATTTTTGGCGAAGAAGCGAGGAATCATGCAACTTTGGGAAAATATTAAACACTGCAGTGATGACCGTAGGAGGGTGGTTTGATGCCGAAGACTTTACGGTCATTAAATACTTTATGGTCACATAGAAAAAAATAGTTCTAATTATACAACACATAGAATGGGAACCATGGAGTAATGGAGACTGGTCTAAGGAAATAAAACGCGGCTATTGGTAATGTTTAATTTTGGGGAATGATATCTCCAAATTCTATCAAAGAAGAATATTGAACCAAATTTTTTAATTCACTTCTACAAGGGGAGGGTGGAACTCTGGTTTGCCGAAAAGCCATGTTTTTGATACGGCATAAGAATGGATACTTTTTGACAGTTGGCCGCTAAAAATACACTAAGGAAACTTATTCCCTTCAGAGAAATCAGAGACCTAGGCCAAATTGGCACACGGGATATTTCATTTCAAGAAATTTTTGTTTTAGGACGCAAACAAACCGGTACCTTATACGAGCCATAAAATGGTGTTTACGCACGTAAGTTCTGACAGATGATCCAGCGTTTTTGCCGCCCGTAGACCAGATGTTTTTGGTTTTTTGAAGACGAACCTTTTGGAACAACCCCTTAGCTTGCCGGTGATATTAGGAAAACTTAGTATTTTCCCACCACAGGTAACAGATGCGGATTGGATCCGTAAGGTATAGACGGTTTATATCTCCAGGACATGAAGGACTACGAAGGAAACCCAATCGTATTTTAAAAATGGGTAATTATCACCACATGGTACGTTGCGAGACATGGGGGAGTTCAGAAACGATTTTTCAAAACCAGAACCTTTTTGTACCAGAAGACGGTTACACAGGTGATAATCAGCTTCAGGATGTTTTTTCATACTTTTAAAAGGGTCATAAACTGCAGGTGCAGGTTCAAGTACAATGTTTCCGTATATAGATTTAATCACAGACTAACTGTGGAAATATTTTTTGGAAGCAAAACCGATGACGATTTTCACAAGCAGACGAGAGAAGACTACATTAATAGAATTAACACACCTATTAAGCCCTGAAATACCTGAACAGACATAATTCCAACAATGATAGATATAAAAGGATTATACAACATCTTCTTATGAGGTATAACTTGGGTTCTTTCTATACTCACTCGCATGGGGAATGTGGCTGGCATATAATGTCATAAGGCAAAATATCTCATTTAATTAAGTGGTATAAAAAATAGCACTCACTAGTATAAGTGAGACAACAAATTAAGACAAGATGTTAAATTCTTGGACGAGTAATTTTTGGAGAAAAATAGTGACGATGCCCATACGTTTTTTGACTGGCTATTGGTTCTATCCGAAAATGCAATCATGTGCCTATCTTTAATACCCCCACGCGCAACTAAGGTTATGAAATATGCCTGCACTGCGCAACGCGATATCGACGCACAGACGCTAGAATCAGCATAACAAAGGTGTGGGGATCTTAAACAATTAGGTTTGACTACCTTAAGCGCCATACCTCATATATATGCAAATTCTGAAAAGAAGATGCCTTCTTAGAAGTCCTCGGGTATGTCAGCGCGGACACAAGATTAGCAAATGGAATTAGGTTCGCGCGAAAGGATCGGCCAAGAGCCGGGTGTTGGGATTAAAGACCCCCCTACTAAAATAGGGCAAGCGCATCTGTACTTCTTTTAAGCGCCTTCTCAGAAATGACGACTTTTGGTGGAGGCAGGACATGACAGTGACAGACGAGCTAGAATTCTTCTTTGTCCTTGGGTAACCAGCCTGATGCCGTTCTTACTCAAGGCATGATGGTTGTGATAAGAGATTTATATAGAAAATAGCTTATCAGATGCCCACACCATCACGGGCGTAATTTCGTGGGATGGGTAAAAAATACCATCAAAGTATGAGTGGCTGCGATAATGAATGAGCGAGATTCTCACGTAAGTCCAGTAAGCATCGAAAGAGAGTTATTACGATGTATAGATCGAAATGAGAAACCAGACTCGCTATCCGGGAAACAAGAACGCACCATTAAAGACTCATGAACCTAAGGGAGGGCGGTAGTCACACAAGGAATATCTATATGATACACACACCACAAGCTTTATGGTGATTTATACATGCGAACTGTCTAATTGTTATTTTCGGCTATGGCCCAATAGGTAACCTGACGCGTAGTCTTTACTAACTATTCATAGAACAATAATACTTTAGAAAAGGCCAATGATTACTTATAAATAATGATTTGGTCTGTAGATAGTGGAAATACATGCAGGAGCTAACATGAAGTCTCCTCAGCACAATTGTGGATCAAAAACATGTTATTAGGAACCACAAAGCATCTCACTAAAACGCAACCTTATACTTGCCCATAATGGCAGGCCGAATTAACACGCACATTAATAAATAATAGAGTGGAGTGGAGCTCGCAGTGGCAGAGCAGGAAAGAGGTATTTTCACGCGAGGTAACCGGCCCACTGGCGCCACTGCAATTTGAAGGTACATTCTTGGTCAATAGTCCCAATATAAGACCAAAAATGGTAACGGTAACTATTCGCCAATGATGCCCCATGATGGGTTTTGGCAGCAAACTTCCTGTTTGGTATGGCGCAGGCACAATCTTTAAATGCCCCGAAATCTAACGAAAAAGTATGGGTAGATTCCATTTTGAGAGACTTGGGCCAATAGACCCTTTCGATATTTGGCCACGACAGAAAGTGGGCAAATTAACTATGTTTTGAAACGATGATATAGACTTATATTAAATGAGTGAGAAAATGAGAATGGCAACTCCTATAAAACCCTTGGATGAAAAAATATGAGTTATTTCAAAACTATAAAAGTAAAAGGAAAGAAAGACGTTTATTTTCACTTAAAAAATTGATGCACGGTCCATTCTGACGGTATTTGGAGCAAGTGTCCAGATCCACGCAATAGCCATGTCCTGGATTTTTACAAAAGTGGAAAATAAGGTCATGGGATGGCTTTAGGCTGTCTCACGCTCCAAAATCTATCTGAATTCGAGAATCATACCCATATACCAGCAACCTGTTTAACCATTATGTAATGGCGATGCAATGGGGATGTGGCATGGTTTGCAACGGCAAATTATATGAAATGCAAGAATAGCACTAATACCAAGTTAAATTTTAGAAGGAAGTTTGGGAAAAGCACACGAGCCCCATACGTTATTTGAATTTTTCTGAAAATCCAATGGCCATTAACCCCATGGAACTATGTGTATCTGCAACAATCAGCGTCCGATTCCATAAATGGCAGGTTTTACCGGTTTAACCCTACTGAATAGGGCGAAGCGCATTGTATCTCTTTTAGCGCCCAAAAGACGACCTGGGACAAGGAGGCGTACAGGAGATTGGTTGGTTGGATGTTAACCTCTGGTGTAAATACGGAAGTGTTACCAATGTTATCCAAAAGCGGAGGTTAAGGAGTAATGAGAAAACCAGATGTATCTTGGCCAAATTGAACCTATGGGATGGGGAGTCAATTGCAACACTGAAACCAAGTATTACGCATCGTTGGAATCTATTTTATACTTAAAAATACTTTCGAAGATGAATTGGTATGGGAGCTGTTTGATAAAAATGTTGCACACCCACTTCCATAACGCCTTATTGCCAAATGGCAAGCAAAAGAAACCTCGTTTAGGTGGGACGAATATAAACAC